>Ga0114129_10008307_pt1 | contig 14813 bp, 13 predicted proteins | sample RhiMetdeltSRZDD1_FD_80071 | JGI IMG/M metagenome (GOLD analysis project Ga0114129, IMG submission 80071) | Populus rhizosphere microbial communities from Tennessee, USA - Rhizosphere MetaG P. deltoides SRZDD1 (version 2) (version 2) | ecosystem: Host-associated > Plants > Roots > Rhizosphere >...
CACACGGAGGCGGCGAGCGCGGCGAGGAAGCAGAGGCTCCCGATGACAACTCCCGCCCACTGAATGGGCTGGGGCCAGAAGCCCGCGAGCACGTGCAGGGCGAGCCGCATGAGGCGCAGCGGCGAATAGCGCGAGCGATCCTGGCGGGCCCGGTGCTCGAGGTCCACCTCGACGACGCTGGCGCCGGCCGACAGCACGAGCGCCTTCGTGAACTTCTGCTTGCCGATCGCACCGAGCACGGGCGTGATCGCCTCGCGCCGATAGGCGTTGTAGGCGCAGCCGAAATCGGAGATCTCGACGCGGGTGAAGCGGCGCAGCATCCCGTTGATGAGGCGCGAGGGCAGCGTCCGGCCCCATGAATCGGCCCGTCCGCGGCGCCGGCCGCTGGCCACGTCCGAGCCGTCTTCCACCGCGGCGATCAGCTTCGGCAGATCCGAAGGCGAGTTCTGGAGATCGCCGTCCATCGTGACGACGATGTCACCGCGAGCACGCACGAGGCCCGCGTGCATGGCGGGGTGTTGTCCGAAGTTGCGCTTGAAGCGGACGGCACGCAGGCGCGGCTCCCGCGCATGCAGACGCTCGACGATCGACCAGGTGCGGTCGCTCGAACCGTCGTCCACGACGATCACCTCATACGGACGGGCGGTCGCGTCGAGCACCTCGATGGTGCCGCGGAGCACCTCCTCGAGCGTCCCCTCCTCGTTGTAGACCGGGATGACGACGGAGATCTGCGGAACACCGGCGGGGGGCGACTCGGCGGCGGGACGGGATTCCAGCTCGGTATGCATCATCAAAGCTCCCCGCACTGGTCGGAACCCGATGCTAGCAGCCGTTTCCAGGCTCGATACACCTCACGGCGCGCCGAAAAGCGCTGCACGGGGGGCGCGACGGAGGTCGTCGAGGCTGTAGCCGAACCGCGCGACGCGCCGCTCGAGCCCCGTGGTGGCGAGCTTCAGCTTGATCCCGCCGAGTTCGCGCCACTGCGCGAAGTACGCGGCATTCGAGTCGTCCCGCAGGTCTTCCGAGACCGGGGGGCTCGCGAGGGCGAGAAAGTCGAAGACGCGATCGAGGCAGGCCGCCGGATCCTCGACGAGCTCCTCGTACGTCACCGCAAGAAGACGCGCCACGTGGGGTCGGTCCTCGGCCAGCGTCTCGTGACATACGACCCAGTGCCGCAGCAGCGAGCGAAGCGACGTCTTCGACCACTTCTGTGTGGCGAGAGAAACGGCGATCGGGTGGCGCAGGATGACGACGAACGACGCGTCGGGGAACAGTCCCTGCAGGAAGCGCGTCCTCACGAGGTTGGGCGGCGACTTCTCGACGAGCACGTCTTTCGTGAGATCCCAGTGTGGGCTCCAGCTCTCGATCAGGCGTGCCGCGCTCTGCGGCGTGCAGAGGTCGGACGCGTCTGTGAGGTGCGTCGCCCGGTCGAAGCCGAAGCGACCGGGGCCGCCGTGGGCCTTCGCGGTCGGGTAGACGGTCTGGAGGTGCTGACCCTCGTCTGCCGGAACGCCCGTCCCGGCGAAGCCCGAAACCTGCGGGTGCTCGGCGATGAGCCTGCCGAGCAGCGTCGTCCCGCTGCGATGCAGGCCGCCGACGAAGACGAGGCGGTGGCGCGTGGGGTCGTACGGCATCGGCGGGGGATGGTAGTTGTGCCCGACTACAATGGCCCTCCGTGCCCGGCCGGCCTCTACGTCTGCTCGGAGTCGCGGATGCGCGCTCGATCAACGTCGCCCGCTGGGCGCGCCGGCTCGCGGAGCGAGGACACGAGGTTCATCTCGTGAGCGACCGCCTGCCGACGAACGGGGCGGTCGACGGCGTCACCGTGTACGACGTCCGCAGCCTGGGCCTCGCGACGCGAGTTCCCGGGCTGCGGCGAGAGCGAATCGGCCCCGCGGTCGGAGCGCTGGCCAAGCGCCTGAGCGTGGACCTCGTCCATGCGCATTACCTGCTGCCCTACGGGTACTGGGCGGCGCAGGCGGAACGCCATCCTCTCGTGATGAGCCCGTGGAGCCGCGACATCTTCGTCGACGCGCAGGAGAGCGTGCAGGGACGCCGGCGCGCGATCGCGTCCATCGCCGCCGCCGACTTTCTGGTCGTGAACTCGGACGCCAACCGCCGGGCATCGATCGAGCTCGGCGCTGACCCAGGCCGGATCGAGGAGATCATCTGGTACTCCGAGCTCGAGCGCTTCGCGCCGGATCGGGCCGAGGAGGGACTGCGCGCTCGGCTCGGCTGGCCGGAGGACGCGCTCGTGGTGCTCTCGCTGCGCAACTTCAGGCCGTACACGAACCTCGACGTCGTCCTGCGGGCGTTCAGTCGCGTCGCGAAGGGCGAGCCGCGTGCGCGTTTGCTGCTCGCCGCGCGCGGCGGACCCTCGAAGCACGAGACGGAGGCCCTCATCGACGAGCTCGGAATTCGCCCGCTGGTGGCGGTCGAGCGTGTCGAGTGGGAGGACCTCCCCGGAGTCGTGGCCGCCGCGGACGTCGCGGTCACGATCGCGAGCTCGGACTCGACACCCGCGTCGCTGCTCGAGGCGATGGCCTCGGCGCTCCCGGTGGTCGCCGGCCGGACGTGGTCGATCGACGAGTGGATCTCCGAGGACGAGGGCGGCGCACTGCTCGAGTGCCGCGACGAGGACGCCGTGACCGAGGCGCTGCAGACGCTGCTCGCCGACCCCGAACTACGCCGTCGGCACGGAGCACGCAACGAGCAATACGTGCGCGCTCAGCTCGGCGACCCCGGCGAGCAGCTCGAGCGGCTCTACGTCCGGCTTCTGGGGCGATGACGCGCGATCCCCGCGGGGCCACCCCGTGCCTCCACCCGCTTTCGAGCGTACCCCCCGTGGGCGCACGCGTGTTGCACGGCGTGCACCCAAAGCGTTGCGCCATCGTGCCGGGCCGCGCGTGAGGCTGCTCTGCCTCGGCCTCGACGGGGCTGACTACGACCTCGTCCGGCAGCTCATCGACGACGACAAGCTCCCCACGTTGGGAAGGTTGGCCAGGCAAGGCGTCTTCGGCCGCCTCCGCTCCACGATCCCCGCGGTTACCCCCACCGCCTGGTCGTCGTTCCTGACGGGTCTCAACCCGGCCGGCCACGGCATCTTCAACTTCTCGACCAACCCGAACCGCGGGCCGCAGCACGTCGAGAGCGCCGCGAGCCGCGCCGGCACGCCGATCTGGCGCCTGCTCGGCGGCGCCGGCATCCGCTCGGCCTTCGTCGGCATTCCGTTCACGTACCCGGCCGAGCCAATCGACGGCATCATCGTGACGGGCTACGGCGGCCCCGAGCAGCCGCAAATCCTGCCGGCGTCGGCCCGCGAGCGGATTCTCGCCGCGCATCCAAGCCTCGTCACGGCGCACCACCCGATGGCCGAGCGCTGGTGGGAGGACTTCGAGGCGTACGCACGCCGACTCGTCGAGCACGTCGAGCAGACAGCGGATGTGTGCCGCCTCGCCATGGAGCTCGAGCCCGACCTGCGGCTGCTCTGCGTCGACTTCATGAGCGCCGACCATGCGGGTCACCTCGGCTACTCCCGCCTCGACCCCGAGCATCCGGCGCACGATCCGGCGCACGCAGGGAACGAGCTCGTCCAGGTCTACGAGGCCGTCGATCGCGCGTGCGGCAGCCTCATCGACGAGGCCGGCCGCCGCTTCGGGGAGGAGCCGACCGCCGTCGTCATCTCCGATCACGGCATGAAGCCGATCTACTGGACATTCCATGCCAACCGCTGGCTCGAGCAGGCCGGGCATCTGCGCTACCGCCGACGGTCGCTGCAGCCGCTGAAAGGCGGCTCGTTCAATCTCGTCGCGAAGGTCGACCAACGGCTGGCCCGCACGACTCGGCCCTATGCGCGGGCGATGGACGTCCTGCCGTTCCTGCCACGGCCCCGCCCCGATCGGACGTTCGCAGACATCGACTTCGGCAGCACGCGCGCGTACTGCTTCGCCACCGGCGGTCAGATCTTCCTCGGTGAGGCAAGCGGCACCAGAAGCGACCCGCGCTATGCCGACCGCCTCGCCGACGAGCTCGCGTCGATTCGGCACCCGGAGAACGGCGAGCCCGCCTTCGAGGTTCGGCGAAAGGCAGACCTCTACCACGGGCCCTATCTCGACAAAGCGCCGGAGCTCGTGATTCTGCCTCGCGACGAGCGCATCCACGTCGAGTCGTCCCGCCGGGCCTGGCCGACGGCCTTCGAGCGGCACGAGACACTCGACCCGGCGAGCTTCTACGGCTACTCGGGCCATCACGGGCTCTACGGAATCTTCGCCGCCTCGGGCCCTGGGATTCGATCGGCGGCGGCCGTGCCGTCCGAGGCCGAGATCGTCCAGCTTCCGGCCACGCTGCTCCGCCTGCTCGGTCTTACGGCGGACGGCCTGGACGGCGAGCCGCTGCAGGACATCCTCGACGTCGACGGAGCGGCAGCCCCCACCCTTGCCCCAGGCTCCGGGCCCACCGCCGCCGGCGAGGGCATCTACACCGACGAGGAAGAGCGCGAGCTGCTCGAGCACCTCCGCGACCTCGGCTACGAGTAGCTCACGGCGAAGCACGGCGGCCGCGGCAGGTCGCACGCCTAGAGTTGAGACCGTGGCCGACGTTCGCGTCGAGGATGACCTGGAGGAGCGGCGGGACGATTACGCGCCGCGCCGTCTGGGCATTGCCGCGCTCGCCAGCGACTCCGTTATCTACGGCGGAACGCGCGCGCTGCTCAAGTCGCTCTCGTTCCTCCTGATCCCGCTGGTCGCGCACTACGTCAGCCCGGCGGAGATCGGGCGGCTCGCAGTCGTGCTGGCGCTCGTCGCAATCGTCGACGTGTTCATCACAGCCGGCATGAACGGGGTCTTCGCGCGCTTCTACTTCGATCGCGACCAGGAGGGGTGGAGGCGCGAGATCATCACCCTCTACATGCTGATCGAGACGGTCTATCCGGCCGTCATCGTCCTCCCGCTCATCGCGGCGTCCGGGTCGCTCTCGGATCGGATCTTCGGTGTCGAGACGTATGCCTCGTTCTTCGTGATCGCCCTGATCGACGTCTACCTGACGAACATCGTCGACCTGCCGATGAGCCTCACGCGTTTGAGACGCCGGCGGAGGCGATTCGTCGTGTACTCGCTCACGCGCGGCCTGACCCAGATCCTGTTCACCGTCCTCCTCGTCGCCGTCTGGCACCTCGGCGTGAAGGGCATCCTCGTAGCCTCACTGATCGCCGTCTGCGTGGCGGCGGTCGTCACGCTGCCCGAGTACGTCTTCGACCTCACTCGACGCGTGAACTGGCGGGTCGGGCTCGACATGATCCACTTCGCCTGGCCGGGCATCATCGGCGGCGTCGCGTTCTACGCGCTCGGGTACCTCGACCGCTTCTTCGTCCGGCATTTCCACGGCGACACGGACACGGGTCTCTACGAGATCGCCTTCCGCTATGCCCAGGTCATCGTCGTCGCCGTGCTCGCCTTCCGGATGGGCTGGACCCCGTGGCACTACCCCTGGCTGCGCAGCGGACGCCACAAGGACATGGTGGCCCGCAGCGCTCTCTACTACTTCTTCGGTACGGGGTTCCTCGTCGTGCTGCTTGCGGCCTGGATCGTGCCGGTCTTCCACCTGCTCATGCCCGACTCGTACCTCGACGCGGCCCCGGCGGTGGCGCCGCTTGCGCTCGCGGCCCTCGTCAGCGGGACGTACACGCTCTTCGCGGTCGGGCTGAACGTCACGAAGCGGATGCGGCTACTCGGCCCGCTGGCGCTGGTCGGAGGTGCGATCGCGGTCGGGCTCTACTTCCTCCTGATCCCGCCGTTCTCGTTCATCGGCGCGGCGTGGGCGACCGTCGCCGCCTTTTCCTGCCTCGCCGTGCTCGTCCTCGTCGTCTCGGACCGCATCTACCCGGTGCCCTGGGACTGGCGCAGCATCGGGCTCGTGCTGGGCCTGACCGTCGGAGCTGCGCTCCTCTCGCTCGGAATCGACTCGTGGATGCCGCTGGCCGCGTCGATTCCCGTGCGGCTCGGCATCACCCTGGCGTTCCCGGTGCTGCTCTACGCACTCGGCTTCTTCCCGCCCGGTGACCTCCGCGCCGCGCGCTCGCGCTTCCGGAAGGTCCTGCGCCACGCCTGAACGGCGTCCGAGCCGTCGTTAGGCTGCCCCGCGTGGCCGATGCGAGCCCGCTCGAGCTCGACCCCGAGACGATGCGCCGGCTCGGCTACCAGGTCGTGGACCTGCTCGTCGACCGCCTGGCGACACTCGAGGGCCAGCCGGTCCGCCAGACGGCTACGAGAGAGCAGCTGGAGAGTCGTCTACGCGAGCCGGCGCCCGAGCTCGGGCGGGACTTCGACGAGCTCGTCGCCAGGCTGCAGGCGGACGTGCTCCCGTACTCGAGCCGCGTCGACCACCCCCGCTTTCTCGCCTTCATTCCCGGCTGTCCGACGTGGCCCGGCATCCTCGGCGAGCTGCTCGCGAAAGGCTCCCACCTGTTCCAGGGCACGTGGTCGTCGAGCGGCGGGCCGACGGAGCTGGAGCTCGTGCTGCTCGATTGGTTCGCCGGCTGGCTCGGCATGCCGGAGGGAACCGCCGGGCTGCTCGTGAGCGGAGGCTCCCACGCAAATCTGACCGCGCTCGCGTGTGCCCGACATGCCCGTCTCGGCGACGGAGCCGAGAACGCGGTCGTCTACGCCTCGACGCAAGCACACTCGTCGATCGCACGAGCGCTGCGGGTGCTCGGATTCGAAGCGGACCAGCTCCGCCTGCTGCAGCCCGACGAGCGCCACCGCCTGCGCCCGGAAGACGTCGCAGCCGCCGTCGAAGAGGACGTACGCGCGGGCCGTCGTCCGCTCGCCGTGGTCGCAAACGCCGGCGCCACGAATACCGGCGCCGTCGATCCGCTGCCGGCGCTCCGCTCGCTCTGCGACGAGCACGGGCTCTGGTTCCACGTCGACGCAGCCTACGGCGGCTTCGCGGTGCTCACCGAGCGAGGACGTGCGGCGCTCGACGGGGTCGGAGACGCAGATTCGGTGGCGCTCGACCCGCACAAATGGCTCTACCAGCCCTACGACGCCGGTTGCGTGCTCGTTCGGGAAGGCAGCTTGTTGGACGCGACCTTCTCCGTCGCGCCGGAGTACATGCAGGATACGGCCGCCCGCACCGGTGAGGTCAACTTCGCCGATCGCGGGATCGAGCTCACGCGCCCGGCCCGAGCGCTCAAGGTCTGGCTCTCGCTTCAGTACTTCGGCGTCGACGCGTTTCGCTCCGCGATCGATGCAAGCCTCGACCTCGCCGTTGCCGCCGAGGGGCAAATCCGCAGCTCGAATGCGCTCGAGCTGCTGACCCCGGCAACGCTCGGCATCGTCTGCTTCCGCCGGCGGATCGAGGGCGCCGACGAGCAGGAGCACGAGCGGGCGAACGCACTGCTCGTCGAACGGATCGCCGAGTCGGGGCTCGCCATGGTGTCCTCGACGCGGCTCGACGGCCGCTATGCGCTCCGCCTCTGCGTGCTGAACCACCGCACGCGCGCGGAGGACGTCGAACGTGTTCTGCGGTTCTTCGCCGAGGAGCCGATCGACTGAAGGCCGGGGCTCCGCGATAGATTCCGGCGCGATGCGGCCGCTTCGCATCCTCGTCACCGCCTGCGGCGCGCCAGGCACGGCGGCGCTCCTGCGGGCGCTGCGCGGGAACGGCGAGCGTGAGGTGCAGCTCATCGGCTGCGACATGCAGGAGCGCGCGATCGGCCGTTTGCTCTGCGACGTCTTCCGGCAGGTGCCCCCGGGCTCGAGCCCCATTTTCGCCGAAGCTGTGCTCGAGCTTTGCCGGCGCGAGCGCGTCGATGCGGTCCTCCCGCAGTCCTCGCACGATCTGCCGGGACTCGCCGCTGCCAAAGCAACGTTCGCGGAGCGGGGCGTCGTGGTGCTCGTGTCGAGCCCCGAGGCGGTCCGGATCGCGAACGACAAGGCCGCCTGCTACGCGCTCCTCGACGAGCTTGGGGTGCGCGCGCCGGGCTGGCGCCGCGTTCGCGGCGGGCGCGAGCTGGCCCGCGCCGCCGCCGAGCTCGGCTACCCGCACGAGCCGGTTTGCTTCAAGCCGGTCTCGAGCTCGGGATCCCGCGGCTTCCGCATTCTCGATCCGGCCGTCGATCGGGCCAATCAGCTGCTCCACGAGCGGCCTGGCAACCTCGCCATGCGGCTGGAGGAAGTCACCGAGCTGCTCCCGGAGGTCGGTGGCGACGAGCTGCTCGTCATGGAGCTGGTCGAAGGCGGCGAGCGCACGATCGACGGCATCGCCGACGGCGGGCGGGTGCTGCTCGGGCACCCGAAGACGCGCGAGTCGATGCGGGCCGGCCTCGCGATGTACTTCGAGACGCTCGAGGACGAGACGCTGACGGGCGTTGCCGATCGGATCGCGGGCGCGCTCGGCCTCGAGCACTTCTTCAACATCCAGCTGGTCGGGGACGCCGTTATCGAGGTCAACCCCCGCATCTCGACGGTCGTCTACCAGGAGGATCTCAACCTTCCCTATCTGGGGCTCAGGCACGCGCTCGGCGAGATCGACGAAGCGGAGCTCGCCGTCTATGCGCGCCGCGTCAGGCCGACGCGACGCGCGCTGCGCTACTTCGACCAGGTCGAATGGGACGAGTGACGACTCACCCGGCGGCGGGCCCTGCGCCGAGCGCACGAGCGGTCGCCGCAACCGCGAACGCGCCCGCTGCGACGAGCACGATCACGCCGCCGGGCGCCAGATCGGCGTAGTACGAGATCGTCAGCCCGGCGAGAACCGAGCCGAGCCCGATCGCCATCGAGAGCAGCATGGTGGAGGCGAGGCTCCAGGCGACCCTGCTCGCTGCGATGACCGGCAGCGCCATCAGCGCGGCGATGAGCAGGACGCCGACGATCTGCATCGAGACCGCGATGGTGATGCCCGCAAGAGCGGAGACGACGACGTTGAGCACCGCGACCGGCACGCCGGCCACACGCGCGCCTTCCTCGTCGATGACGATGCCGGCCAGAGCCCGGTAGAGGAGCCCGATCACGGTCAGGCCGGCGGCACCGAGGGCCAGGACGATCCAGAAGTCGCTCCAGGTGACGGTAAGGATCGAGCCGAACAGAAACGCGAACAGGTCGACGTTCAGCCGGCCGCTTGCCGAGACGAGCACGACGCCCGCGGCGATCCCCGTGTAGAAGACGAGCGCGAGCGCCTGGTCGCCTGCCGCCTGCCGGCGGGCCCGCAGCCATTCGATCGCCACGGCGCCCAGAACGGCAGCCGCGAGCGCGAGTGCCGTCGCCGAGACCTCGAGGATGAAGCCGGCGGCCACACCCGTGAACGCGACGTGGCCGATACCGTCGCCGATCAGGCTCAGGCGCCGCTGGACGAGGAAGAACCCCACCGCCGGGGCGAGCAAGCCGATCACCGCGCCGGCGGCGAACGCGAGCCGCATGAACTCGAGCTCAAACATGGACGTGGGAGGGGTCGTGCCACCGCTCCGGCAGCGCCTGCGGCGGCCCGTCGAAGACGATCCCGCCGCGCACGAGCACGAGCCGCTCGACGTAGCGCTCGACGGCGCCGAACTCGTGGGAGACGTAGAGGATCGTGACACGGAGCTCGCGCCTGAGCTCTGCGAGGAGGGTCGCCAGCGCCTCCTGGGCATCGACGTCGACGCCCGTGGTCGGCTCGTCGAGCACGAGCAGCGAGGGCTCGCCCGCGAGCGCCTTCGCGATGAACGCGCGCTGCTGCTGACCGCCCGACAGCGCGGCCAGCGGGCGCCCGGCGAGCCCGGCGATTCCGACCGTCCGCATGGCTTCCTCGACGATGGCCTTGTCGCGGCGGCGTAGCGCGCCCAGCAGACCGCCCGCCGCAAGCCTTCCTGCGGACACCACCTCCCGCACGGTGGCCGGCGCCTCGGTCCCGAGCTGCGAGCGCTGGGCCAGATAGCCGAGCGTTGCCCGGCGCGAGAAGCCGGCAGCCGGCTCTCCGAAGAGAAACGCGTCTCCATCGGTCGGCTCGAGCAGCCCGAGAGCCAGACGGACCAGCGTCGTCTTCCCACCGCCGTTGGGGCCAGCGATCGCGACGAACTGGCCCTGCTCGACCGCGAAGTCCACACCGGAAAGCACGGGCTGACCGCGCCCGTAGGCGAAAGAGACGCCTCGCAGCTCGACGGCTAGCGGCATCCGAGCGCCTCCCGGAGCGCCGCCAGATTTGCCCGCATCACGGAGAAGTAGTCCTCCCCGGCTGCGAGCTGCTCCTCCGTAAGCCCTTCGAGCGGATCGAGCGTCTGCACGTCGATGTCGGCCTCGCGGGCCACCGTCTCGGCGATCGCCGGCGAGGCGAGAGGCTCGACGAAGACCGTCGTCGCACCGCTCGCCCGGACCCGGTCTACGACGTCCGCCAGATCGGCCGGCGCCGGCTCCGCCTCAGGCTCGATCCCCGCCACGGACACCTCCTCGAGCCCGTACCGATCTGCGAGGTAGCCGAATGCAGCGTGGCTCGTCACGAAGACTCGCCGCTCGCAGTCGGCGAGCCCGTTCTCGAACTCGGCGTCGAGGTCACGGAGACGTCCGGCGAGGTCCTCCGCGGCGTCGTTTCCGTCGAGCAGCCTGCCCAGCCGCTCGACGATCTCCGCGTAGCGGGCGGGGTCCAGCCAGACGTGCGGACCGCCGTCCGCCTGCAGATCGAACCCCTCGAGCAAGTCGACCGGTCCCCTCGAACGCAGCGCCGCCTGCTCGACCGCCGGCTGAAAGCCGCCACCCAGATAGAGAACGAGGTCGGCGTCCTCGATTCGGTTCACGTCATCGGGAGCGAGTTCGAGGTCATGCGGCTCGACCCCGGGTGGCGTCAAGTCGAGGACGGAGACGTCCTCGCCGCCGATCTCCTCCGCGGCGAACGCCAGGGGATAGAACGCCGCGACCACGTCGAGACCGACGGTCGACGGCTCCTCCGCCGTACCGCCGCAGCCTGCAACGGTGATGGTCGCGGCCAGCGCGGCAAGCACCGTTGCGATCAGGAGCAGCCGCATGGGCGCTGAGACTATCAAGAATGGGAACAGTTCTCATTATTGAGCATTCTGTTCGAGCTGGTAGCGCGCAGGTGTCCGCCGTGGCACCTTGAAGTCCGACCAGAGGCTGCGCGCCGGGCCCGGCCTGGCCGTTGGCTTCCCTCATGCCCCACGGCAGCAGGGGAGCCGGCCTCGGCGCGCCGTCCCGCAGAGGACCGTCATCGACCAGGACAACCGACAGACGAGGTCAGAGCTACTGCGCCGAGCGGTGGCGCTTGGTGTCGGTCTCACCGGGCTTTCGCGGCTTCCCGCTGCGTTCGCCACCCCGGTCTCCCGACCCTCGCTGCTCTCACGAGACGAGCCGCTCGGCGACGCCCGCGGCTTGCTCGCGACACCGCTGACGCTCGCGCCGCGCTCGGTCCGCCGGTTCACGCTCGTCGGGCTGCACTGGCAGGGGCCGGGGACGGTCGAGTTCCGCGTACGCGCGCTCGACGGCTCCTGGAGCTCGTGGCAGCGCGCCGTGACGCACGAACTGCCCGACCCCGGATTGGAAGGCGTGGCGAGCACGCGCTGGAAGCTCGGAACGCCGGTCTGGACCGGCAGCTCGAACGCGATCCAGTACCGGCTCGACGGCCGGATCGAGGGCTTGCGCGGCCACTTCGTCCGCAGCGAGACGCTGCCGATCAGGCAGACGGCGGGCACCTCGCGGCCGTCGATCATCCGGCGCGACGGCTGGAGCGCCGACGAGTCCATCGTGCGCGGCGAGCCCATCTATGCCGACCGCCTCATCGGCGCCTTCGTGCACCACACAGCGGGATCGCCCCCGGCCACCCCCGAGGAGTCGGCGGCGATCCTTCGGGCGATCCAGGTCTACCACGTCAAGTCGAACGGGTGGAAGGACATCGGCTACAACTTCCTCGTCGACACGTTCGGCCAAGTCTTCGAAGGCCGGGCCGGCGGCATCCAGCGGAACGTGGTCGGCGCGCACGCCCTCGGCTTCAACACGGGCAGCGTCGGAGTCGCCGTCCTCGGCAACTTCGAGCAGGACGACGTGCCGGCGGAAGCTTTTACCGCCCTCGACGACCTGCTCGCCTGGCGGCTGGACGTGGGCCACGTCGATCCGCTCTCCACCGTCGGGTTCGTCTCCGGGGGATCGGTCAGCTCGCTGCGGGCGATCTCCGGGCACCGCGATGTGAACTCGACCGCCTGCCCGGGCGAGAAGCTCTACGAGCAGCTCGACGCGATCGCGCTCCAGGTCTCCGGCATCGGGTTGCCGAAGCTCTACGAGCCGAGCGTCCGCTCCGAGGAAGAGGCACCGATTCTCTTCCGCGCCCGGCTGTCGGAGCCGCTTGCGTGGACGGTGACGGTAACGGACGCCGCGGACGCGCGGGTCGCCGCCGGTTCCGGAAGCGGCGTGCTCGTGGAGTGGGCCTGGGACGCATCACAGGTGCCGGGCGGCCGCTATCGCTACGCGATCGAAGCGCCCGGCGTCCGAGCAGCAACCGGATTGGTCCAGATCGGCAGCGTCTCCGAGCCGCCCGAGCCACCGCCGCCGCCGCCCGCGAGGCCTTCCGGCCTTCCCCGGCGGATCCCACGCTGGGCCTGGGAGCTCCGCGCGTGGCGTCTCAAGCCGAAGGCAGAGCGCGGCCCGCGGCCCAGCTCCGCACCGAAGCGCCTGCCCGCCTGGTTCTGGCCCTGGTTCGCGTGGCAGCAGGCGCTGGCGGAGTGGAAAGAGAAGTACGGCTAACGCTGACGGCCGCTCAGGCGGCGGTCGAGCCTGAGCTGCTCCGGGCGGGTCCGAGCCTGCACTCCGGGCACGCGCCCCGCAGCACGACGTCGTGTCCTCCGATCTCGAAGCCGAGCCGGCTCGAGAGCCCGTCGAGAGCTCGCTCGAGCGACTCGTCCTCGAAGGCGATCACCTTGCCGCAGCTCTCGCAGACGACGTGGTGATGGTGCTCTCCGTCCGCGTTCGCGGGCTCGTAGCGGGCGATGCCCTCGCCCATGTCGAGCCGCTGCACGAGCCGGAGGCTCGTGAGGAGGTCGAGCGCCCGGTAGACGCTCGCGATGCCGACTCGGCGGCCGTCCTCGCGGAGGCGATCGAAGATCTCCTGCGCGGTCAGGCAGCAGTCCTGGTCGGCGAGCAGCTCGACGACCGCGGTGCGGGCGCCGCCCGACCGGTAACCGCTGCCTCGCAGCGACTCGAGGGCGTGCTCGCGCCAGCTTGCCTGGGCAATCGCCACGGTTTTCACGATAGCGCGGGCAAGCGCGGCAAAGCCGCGCGCGCAGCGGCCGCGCCGTAGGCGCCAGGCCGCGAAGCGTCTCCGAGCCCGAAGGGCTCGGTACGGGCTAACGCGGCTGCCGCGCCCTTACCGCCGGCCTTTACGCCACCACCCGATAGACCTCGAACGCCTCCGCGAACTCGCGGCCCACGTTGATGCCGCGCGTGCGGGCGAGGTTCCAGATGTAGTCCGGGTTCGCGTAGTTGCGATGCTGCTGGGAGGCGTACCGCGCGAGGGCGGCCACCTTCCGCTCGATGTGGCGGTGCTCGAGTGCCACGTAGGCCTGGTAGTTGAAGTTCAGCGAGTTCCAGGGGATCTCGTAGCCGAGCACCGTCGTGCGCTTGAAGGCGCGCAGTCCCTCGGCCGCAACGACCTGGTGGTCCTGGTGGATGTCGCCGATGCTCGGCTGGAGCACGGCGTCCGGCGGCCAGTCCTCCCACAGCGCAATCAGAAGCTCGAGGATCTCCTGCCGGTGCTCGGGAAACGTTCTGACCTCGAGGTCGTGCACGGTCAGGCCCTCGGGGGGTATGCCGATCTCCGTCGTCGCCTCGCGAACCTCCTGCGCGAGCGTGTCGGGCGGGAACCCCGGCGGCAGCGACTTCGTGGCGATCGAGAACGCAACGTAACGCACCTCGACGCCACGCTCGAGCAGCCGCGCGATGGTGCCACCGCAGCCGAATTCGCCGTCGTCCGTGTGCGGGGCGAGCACGAGCACCCGGCGCCAGGCGTCGATCATGGGGCCGCCTTTCGCAGCAGATGGACGTCCTGGCGCACTCGCCCTCCGGCGGAGGCGCTCGGGCCGGCGCCTTCCGCGAACTCGAGGACGGTGAACCCCGCCGCAAGGCGGTCACGGACGTATCGCTCGGGATGAAAGGCGGCGTAGGGATTCGTGCCCGCCGCCGTGGGGGCCCGGACGACGAGCTCGCCGGCGCTGAACCGCTCGAGCTCCTCGGCAGTGAGCCTCGCCTTCGCGAACGGCGTGCCGTGGGTCGTGAACAGAAGGAGGCCCGAGGGCCGCAGCACCCGCCGCAGCTCTTGCGCCCACGCGGGCTGAATCTCCTCCGGGAGATGGGTGAAGACCGAATACGAATAGACGAGGTCGAAGCGTGCGTCCTCGTAGGGCAGCGGGGGCGCCAGGCCGTTGACTTCGAACGAGGCGAACGGCAGGCCACGGCGGCACCAGGCGACGAGCTTCGGGTTGTAGTCGGTGCCATGGATCTCGACTCCCTGCGCGGCCAGGCCCTTCCAGTTGCGCAGAACGCGGCCGCAGCCGACGCCGAAGTCCAGCAGCGCGCTGAGCTGCTGCATCGCCACGCCGTGCCGGGCAAGCGTCTGCGTGATCATGCGCGCGACCGTCTCGCCGCCGCGGATGAAGGTCTGCATGTCGGTGGCGCCGACCGCCAGGAAGCGCAGCGAGGGCGGCGGCAACGGCAGGCCGTCGGGCGCAGAGTCAGGACGGACGAGCGAGCGTAGCGTCGATCCGTACACGCGCCGGGCCCGCGCAAGCTGCCGCTTGGTTTGCAGAACCAGAGAGCTCAAGCAGCGCGAGTCTAGCCGTCTATCCCGGA
>Ga0114129_10008308_pt1 | contig 14812 bp, 12 predicted proteins | sample RhiMetdeltSRZDD1_FD_80071 | JGI IMG/M metagenome (GOLD analysis project Ga0114129, IMG submission 80071) | Populus rhizosphere microbial communities from Tennessee, USA - Rhizosphere MetaG P. deltoides SRZDD1 (version 2) (version 2) | ecosystem: Host-associated > Plants > Roots > Rhizosphere >...
GAAGCGGCGCCGTCCGAAAACGTCTCCCAACGACCCCGAGGTCACGATCACCGCAGCGCCCACGAGCATGTACCCGGTCACCGCCCATTGCAGCTGCGCCACAGGAGCACCCGTGTCCTCGCTGATCGCCGGCAACAAGATCGTCACCGCAGACGTGTTCGCATTGACCACCAGCGCCGACACGCACGCCGCCGCCAACACGCCGAGCCCGGCCTTGCGGGCGACAGGCGGTTCGACGGCTGCGGCCTGGACGCTGGACACGCCCCGGGAGTGGAACATCTACGCGCATGAGCGATGCTCACCCCCGCTGGGTGAGACCAAGCCACCTTGGTCGTAAGCAAGTTGACGGCGTGACCGATCCGACGACGGCGTTCTTCGACGGCCTCCGCCAGGGCGGCCGCCAGCCGGCGCTCGCTCGCAAGTCCGGAGTCGTCCGCATCGACCTCGACGACAACGGCCGCAGCGAGCGCTGGTTCGTGGCGATCGACGACGGCGCTGTCGAGGTCTCGAAGCGGAACCAGGCTGCCGACTCGATCATTCGCCTCGACAAGCAGCTGTTCGGCCGCATCGCAACGGGCGAGGCGAATGCTGTGACCGCCGTCCTGCGAGGAGAAGCGGCGCTCGAAGGCGACTGGAACCTGGTGATCGTATTCCAACGGCTGTTTCCGTCACCGTCGTGAGCGACGAGCTCGTCCAGATTCTCGACGGCAACACGTTCGTGGTCAGTGACGACCGCGGGGACATCTCCGCGTCGCTCACGGACCCGACCGGCCTCTTTTCGTACGACACGCGCTTTCTGTCGAAGTGGATTCTCACTGTCGACGGCCAGCAACTGAACACGCTGTCCGTGGACGACCTGAACTACTTCGAGACGCGCTTCTTCCTCGTGCCGGGAACGGGCACGGTGTACGTCGACTCGAAGCTGTCGGTGATCCGGCGGCGCGCGGTCGGCGAGGGTTTCGAAGAGCAGCTGACGATCCTCAACCATGACGAGGAGCCCGTCGACCTGCACGTGCGCATCGACGCAGCCGCGGACTTCGCCGACCTGTTCGAAGTGAAGGACGCGCTCACGAAGAAGGGGTCGTACACGACGCGGATGGATAACGGCAGCCTCGTGCTGGCGTACGACCGAGAGACGTTCGCGCGCTGGACCACGATCTCTTCGAGCGCGCCTGCCGAGCTGGACGCCGACGGCCTGAGCTTCGACGTGCACCTCGAGCCGCACGGCGAGTGGACGACCGACCTGCAAGTCGTCGCGGGTGGACTCGGGATCGGGGCGGAGCGTCGAGGGAGCACGTCGAAGGCGCGCGATCTCGAGCAGTGGGTGGCGGATGCGCCGCGGCTCGAGTGCGACTGGGAGCCGCTGAAGGGCATCTACCGCCGGAGCCTCGTCGACCTCGCCGCGCTGCGCTTCTCCCCGCCGATCGCGCGCGGACGCAGCCTGCCGGCCGCGGGCCTGCCCTGGTTCATGACGATGTTCGGCCGCGACAGCATCTTCACGAGCCTGCAGGCGCTGCCGTTCGTCCCCGAGTTGGCCTGGACGACGCTACGGGCGCTGGCTGAATGGCAGGGCTCGCGCCGCGACGACTTCCGGGACGAAGATCCCGGCCGCATCCTGCACGAGCTCCGCTACGGCGAGCTGACGGCGTTCGAGGAGCGCCCGCACTCCGCGTACTACGGTGCGGCCGACGCGACGCCGCTCTTCGTCATCCTGCTCGACGAGTACGAGCGCTGGTCGGGCGACCGCAAGCTCGTGCGCGACCTCGAATACGAGGCACGTGCGGCGCTGCGCTGGATCGACGAGTACGCCGACCTGCAGGGCAACGGCTACATCTGGTATCAGCGGCGCAACGAGGAGACAGGCCTGGAGAACCAGTGTTGGAAGGACTCCTGGGACTCGATCTCGTACCGCGACGGCAGGCTGCCCGGTTTCCCACGCGCGACGTGTGAGCTGCAGGGGTACGCGTACGACGCGAAGCTGCGCGGTGCGCGGCTCGCGCGGGAGTTCTGGAAGGACGTCGCGTTCGCGGAGGAGCTCGAGCGGGAGGCGGCAGACCTGAAGCGACGGTTCAACCGCGACTTCTGGGTGGCCGACGGCCAGTACTACGCCCTTGCGCTGGATGCCGACGGCGCGCAGGTCGACGCGCTCGCCTCGAACAACGGCCATCTCCTCTGGAGCGGCATCGTCGACAAGTCGAAGGCGAAGGCGGTCGCGCGGCACCTGCTCGGGCCGCGCCTGTTCTCGGGCTGGGGCGTGCGCACGCTCGCCGAAGGTGAGGCGCGGTACAACCCGATCGGCTACCACGTCGGCACGGTGTGGCCGTTCGACACGTCGTTCATCGCGTGGGGGCTGCGCAGGTACGGGTTCAAGCAGGAGGCCGCGCAGCTCGCCTCCGGGATCCTCGAAGCCGCGGAACTCTTCGGCGGGCGCCTGCCCGAGGCGTTCGGGGGCTACGAGCGCTCGGTGACGAAGTACCCCGTGCAGTACCCGACGGCGTGCAGCCCGCAGGCGTGGTCGACCGGGGCGCCGTTGCTGTTGCTGGCGACGATGCTCGGCCTCGAGCCGGTGGGCGAGCACCTCGTCGTCGACCCGGCCCTTCCGGCCGGAATCGGCCACCTCGAGCTGCTCGACATCCCCGGGCGCTGGGGCCGGATCGACGCATTCGCGCGGGGGCGCATGCGCGTGCGCTAGGAGTCGCGCACGACGACGTAGCGCGCGCACGCGAAGTCTCCGTTGCGCGCGAGCTCCTCGAGACGAAGCTCGACGCGTCGCGGCAGCAGCGGGGCGCCGGCGCCGAGCGTCACGGGCGCGATGTAGACAATCACCTCGTCCAGGAGCCCTCGGTCGGCGAACTGCCCGGCGAGGTCCCCGCCTCCGACGATCCAGATGTCCTGCTCGCCCGCCGCCTCGCGCATACGAACGTGCACGTCGGCGACGTCATCGCGCGTGAGCTCGATCCGCTCGTGCACGACCGGAAGGTCGCGATGCGTGAACACCCAGCACGGCAGCTCGTACGGCCACTTCCCCTGCTCGTGGTCGAGGATCCACTCGTAGGTCGTGGCGCCCATCGCCAGGGCGCCGACACCGGCGATGAAGGCGTCGTAGCTCAGCGGGCCGTCGCGGTCCTGCCGGCGCTCGAAAAGCCAGTCGAGCGAGTGATTCGTGTCGGCGATGAAGCCGTCGAGCGTGGTCGCCGTGTAGTACGTCGTGAGCGGCATCGCGGCGATCATGACGCGGTCGCGTCGCCGACGTTCACCCCTGCGGGGTGATGACCGACCGGACCGCTGCACGAAAACCTGTGGCTCTTCGATGGGCGCATGGCACAACCTCTCAGCCGAGGAGGCCTGCGCCCGGCTGGGCGTGGATCCGCTGGCCGGCCTCGACGCGGCCGAGGTGGAAAGGCGCCGCGCGGAGGCCGGTCCGAACAAGCTCGCCGAGGCGAAGCAGGAGCCGGGCTGGCACGCGTTCCTCCGTCAGTACCGCGACCTGATGCAGCTCGTACTGGTCGGCGCCGCGATCGTGAGCATCGCGGCGCTGCAGGAGTTCAGCACCGGCGTCGTGATCATCGGGCTGACGGTGCTGAACGCGATCCTCGGCCTCAACCAGGAGGGGAAGGCCGCGGCGAGCGTCGCCGCACTCCAGAAGATGCTCGTGATCAAAGCGCACGCGCGGCGGAACGGCGACGTGGTCGACATCCCGAGCGAGGAGCTCGTGCCGGGCGACGTCGTTCGCTTCGAGGCCGGCGACAAGGTGCCCGCGGACGGACGCCTGCTCGTCGCCGCAACGCTCGAGATCGAGGAGTCGGCGCTGACGGGCGAGAGCACGCCGGTGCTGAAGAGCGTCGATCCGGTGTCAGGGGACGACGTCCCGCTCGGCGACCGGGTCGACATGGCGTACATGAACTCGACCGTGACACGCGGTCGCGGCGAGATGGTCGTGACCGGAACCGGCATGTCGACGGAGGTGGGCCACATCTCGGGGATGCTCAGCCAGGTCCAGGAGGAGAAGACGCCGCTCACGCGTCAGCTCGACCAGCTCACCGTGGTCATCACGATCATGGCCGGGATCGCACTGGCGCTCGTGGTCGTCATCGGGCTGCTGCGCGGCGACAGCTTCGACGACCTGTTCCTGATCGGCATCAGCCTCGCGATCGCGGCGATCCCGACGGGCCTGCCCGCGGTGGTCACGACGATGCTGTCACTCGGCACTCAGGCGCTCGCCGCGAAGGGCGCGATCGTCAAGCGGCTGCGCTCGGTCGAGACGCTCGGCTCGACGTCGGCGATCTGCTCGGACAAGACCGGCACGCTGACGCTCAACCAGATGACCGCGCGGCAGCTCGTCATCGCCGGTCGCCGCTACTCGATCGACGGCGAGGGCTACTCGACGGTGGGAAGGATTCTGCGCACGGCGGGCGAGACCGACACGTCGCTCGACCCGTTCCTGCTGCCGATGGCGCTCGCCAACGACGCGTCCGTGCACGACGGCGAGATCGTGGGCGACCCGACCGAGGCCGCGCTCGTCGTGCTCGCCGCGAAGGGCGGCATCGACGTCGACGAGACGAGGCGCGTGTACCCGCGGGTCGGCGAAGTGCCGTTCGACTCCGAGTACAAGTTCATGGGGACGTTCCACGAGATGCAGAACGGGCAGGGCACGATCGTCCGTTGCTTCGTCAAGGGCGCGCCGGACGTCATCCTCGGGCGCTCGTCGAGGATCCGTGACGCCGAGGGCCACGACCTCGACGTTGACGAATATCGCGACCGCGTCATGGCCGAGAACGACCGCCTCGCCGCCGAGGGCCTGCGCGTGCTCGCGGTCGCGTCCCGCGACATCGACCCGGCGCGGTTCGATCCGACTGCCACGCTGTTGGACGATGTGCAGGGGCTGACGATGCTCGCGCTCGTCGCGATCGTCGACCCGCCTCGCAAGGAGGCAAAGGACGCGATCGCTCGCTGCAAGGACGCGGGCATCCGTGCGCGGATGATCACGGGCGACCACGTCACGACCGCCTCGGCGATCGCCGGACAGCTCGGAATCGAGGGTCGCGCGCTGTCCGGCACGGAGTTCGCGGCACTCAGCGACGAGGAGCTGGAGCAGCAGGTCGACGAGATCGGCGTCGTCGCGCGCGTCGCGCCGGAGGACAAGGTGCGGCTCGTCGACATGCTGAAGCGGAAGAACAACGTGGTCGCAATGACCGGCGACGGCGTGAACGACGCGCCGGCGCTCAAGCGCGCCGACATCGGCGTCGCGATGGGGATCACCGGCACCGAAGTGACGAAGGAAGCCGGCGACATGATCCTGACCGACGACAATTTCGCGACGATCGTCTCGGCGGTCGAGGGCGGCCGGGGGATCTACGACAACCTGATGAAGTACGTGCGCGTCCAGCTGATCCAGCTCGGCGCGTTCATCCTGCTGTTCGTCGGCGCGGGCATCTTCGACATCGCGAACGGCACACCGCTCACGCCGCTGCAGATCCTCTGGATCAACTTCGCCATCGACGTCCTCCTTGCTGTCGGGCTCGGTTTCGATGCGGCCGCTCCCGGTCTCATGCGGCGCCGCCCCCGCGACGCGAGCAAGCCGATCGTCGACCGTCCGCTCGCAATCCGGCTCGCTGTCGCCAGCATCGTCATGGCGGGCTTGACCCTCGGCGTCGTCGCCTGGGGCGACCACCGGTACCCCTTGGCCGTCGCGACGACCATGGGCCTCACGACGCTGTCGCTGATGCACATCGTCGGTGCGCTCGAGGTCCGCGAGACGAAGGAGACGATCTTCACGCGCTACACGATCTCGAACCGCCGCTTCGTGCAGCTGATCGGGCTCGCCGTCGTGCTCACCTTCCTCGTGACGGCGCTCGGCCCGCTCCAGCGGATCTTCGACACCGTTGCGCTGACGAGCTCGCAATGGGGCATCTGCCTGCTCGGCCCGATCGTCTTCCTGGCGTTCGCCGAGCTCGGCAAGCTCGTCGACCGGCGCTAGCGGCGCGTGATCACCCGGCGCGGCCGAAGCTGTCGCCGCGACCCTCGGTCGGATCGCTGCCGCCACCGCGGAGCGGGTTGTGGACGAGCGGCTCCCAGAGCTGCAGCGTCTTCGTGCTCCCGCCGAGCTGCAATGCATAGGTACCGCGCGCGGAAACGGCGAACCGGACGTAGAGCTCGCCGTCGCGCCATCCCGCGCGGAACGCCTTCAGCGACGACGAGAGCGCACCACCGTGGCCGACCCGCAGGGAGCCTTCGGTGACGTGGTACGTGCGTGCGTTCGGCACGTGCTCTTCGGTGCGGAGGCTCACGACCGTTCCCGGAAGCGGCGGCGAGTCGACCGCGATCCGTACGCAGACGGAGCCGTCCGCCTCGACCGTCGCGCTCGCGCGCCTCACGTCGAGCGACGCCGGTGCGTCACGTGCCGGATCGTTGAGCGACGCCGCCGACCTGCCCGTGCAGTCGAACGCTGCAGGCGGCTGCGGCGCGGCTGTGTGCGCCTCGTCGTCGGTCAGCGGCGGATCGAGCATCGTCTCCGGCGTGTTGTAGGCAGACATCGTCAGAAACCAGACGCCGCCCGGCTTGACGAGCTGCCACGCCGATCCGCGCTTCACGAAGTAGAGGCGGTCCGTGAACACCGTTGCGACGGGCTTCGGGAAGTGCTTGTAGTGGAACCGCGCCTTGACCGTGACTTGCGCGGTGTCGCCGTCGACTTTCTGCGCGACCGACAGGATGTTCAGCCGCCGGAAGAGCGGCGTGTCACTCTCTTCGCCGTAGCCGATGAAGCCCGCAGCGATTCTCGGGCAGCTCAGGTTGGGCCTCAGTCCAGGGAGATGCGTGAACCAGTGGCTCAGCTCGGGAGTGAAGAGACGGCACATCGCCTTGCCGTCCTTCGTGTTGTACGCGCCGTAGTACGCCCGCGCGACCGAGGCGGCATCACCGCCGGCGGCGCGCCCGGTCATCGCCACGCACGCGGCGGCGATGCAGGCGGCGAGAGCGGCGACCCCGGCTTTCACAAAGGAGATATCGGCGACGAGGCGGCATGGCTTGATTCGCGGCCGGATCTCGACCAGGCGCGTGCGGGCGTCTCGCTCGCCGCGGTCTCGCTGATAGCGCTGATCGTCGTCGGCGCCGCCTTCGCGGCGGGGTACAACGCCGCCGGCCAGTGTGGCGGCGGCTGACGTTCTCGTCAGTCGGGTCGCTGCAACCCGAGGAGCTTGCCGGTGAGCGGTCCCGCGTCGGAGCCGAGCTCCGCGAGCGCGGCAAGGAGGTGTGACTCGTCGACCACGACGTCTCCGTCGCCGGATTCGATCGCGAAGAGCGCCGCTCGCCGCAGCAGCTCTCGAATGAAAGCCGGGCTCGCTCCTTCCGTCTGCTCGATGAGCTCGGCCAGGTTCTGAGCCCGAACCTCGAGTCCTTGGCTGTAGAGGGCGATGAGGCGCCGGCGGGCAGCCGCATCCGGCAGGGGCAGCTCGACCGCCATGTCGACGCGGCCGGGGCGTGAAGCAAGCGCAGGCTCGAGCCGGTCGGGACGGTTCGTCGTGAGCAGGAAGACCACGTCGATGTCCTCCTGCATCCCGTCCATCTCGTTGAGGAGCTCGAACAGCAGAGCGTTCGAGCTGTACTCGTCGCGGTCGAGCGCAACTAGATCGACGTCCTCCATCACCACCATGGAGGGCGTGAGCGCGCGCGCCATCTGACAGGCCGGCCCGATGGCGGCCAGGCCGGACCCCGTCAGGATCAAGACCGTGCGGTCGGGCATGCGGTTCGCGAGGTACATCGCAGTGAGCGTCTTGCCCGTACCCGGAGGCCCGTAGAGCAACAGGCCGCGCTTGATGTGGCGGCCTGCGTCGCGCAGGCGATCTGCTTCTGCGCCGAACGTGAGCGCGTGGCGCTCGACCCGCTCGAGCACGCCGTCGGGCAAGACGATGCCGTCTCGGTCGACCGTCGGCAACGCGCGCACGTCGAAGCTCGGCCCGCCCCATTCGCCGCCGCCGACCTCGAGGACGCGCCCGCGATAGACGTTGTGAACGCCCATCAGGCGCACGATCTCCTCGAGGAAGCGCTCGAGGTGCTCGCGCTCGCGCCCCATAGCCTCGGCGACGACGTCCGGTTCGCCCGAGTGCGGATCGCCGCCGCGGATCGCGACGGCGAACGGCTCCTCGCCGTCCCGGATCAAGAACAGGCCGGCGGCGACGCAGACGATCGTCCGCTCACCGACCTGCACGGTGACGTGCTCCTGCGGCCCGGCCTGCGGCCCGAAAGCGACCCAGGCACCGCCCGAGGTCGGACGCTGCGCGAGCTCTGCAAGACCCATGTGCCAGCCACGCTGCGCCGAAAGCCCGATGAACTCGTGCCATCTCTCGCCGGAGTCCAGGTACGCGTCGAGCGCAACCTGAAGGTTCGCCCGCTCCCACAGCGGGATCTGGCGCGAGACGACGGGGAGCTCCGCCGGATCGACGGCGAGGTGCTCGCGAATGCGTACCCGGAGTGCCGACTCTTCTGCAGGCGCATGGGCGATCGCCCACGCGTGCAGATCCCGCAATGCCAGCGCCAGCTCTTCGGGCTTCAGCGACTCCTCCACAGTCCCGACCGTAGGGGCAGCGTCGACCGATGGCAATCCCTCGGCTGAACAGGCCTTGCCGAGGCTACGAGTACGGCTAGCCGTACCTCCGCTCGCCGGTCGAGCGCACTGTGCGGTCGCGACTCTGCGGCGACACTTCCGGTCCAACTCGTCGGAGGCGGGGAATGTCGCACGAGCTTGACGATCTCGACTTGGAGACGGTCGCACTGAGCGAGGCCCGTGCGCGGGCTTTCGACGAGTGGGTCGCAGGGCGTCTCACGTACTGGTCGGTCGCGGAGATCCGCGCGCTCGACCAGTGGCTGCTCGCCGAATCGCATTTCGAGTTCATCCCCGCCGTACGGGCGGCCTGGCAGCAGCGAGCCACCGACGAGCCCGACCAGGAGCCGGCCGCCTGAGTGACGGTCACGGCGACGAGACCGACGCCATCTCGCGTTGCGTACGGATCTCTGTCCTGGCGGCGCGCCACCAGATGAGCTCGTAGGCGTGGAGCGCGATCCAGACCGCCGCGAGCAATGACAAGGCGGCGATGGCCGGCATCATGAGCGTCACCGGAATCAGTGCTGCGCACGCAACCGCAGCGACCAGGCGGCCCCCTCTCACCGAGCGCGAGACGCGAAAGCGGAGCGCGACGTACGCGAACAGGTAGACCGCAGGCCCGCCGCAAAGGGCGAGCGCCGGCACCGCGGCCAACTCGGCGCCGACGTGGGCAAGCGTCGTCTTCATCGCAAACGCGAAGAGGACGATGCCGGCGACCATCGGAAGATGCAGGTACGTGTACAGGTCTCGTGCAAGAGCGATGCGAGCTATGCCGCTTCGCTCGGCGAGCAGCCGCTGCGCACGGATCGTGAAGAAGTCGAAGTACGCCAACCAGAACGACGCCGCAACGACGAGCCCCAGCAGCGCAGCCACGATCACACCGGCGTCGAGCCGAGTCTCGCGCGCGCCGAATCCGATCGCCGCCAAGGACTCGCCGATCGCGATGATCACGATCAATCCGTGGCGCTCGACGAAGTGCGCCGGCTGGACGCGCCACCCGGTGAGCGGTACGAAGAGAGGCCCGAGCAAACCGACTGCGAGCGCTGTCAGCCACAGCAACGGCTTGAGCGGACCGTGCACGAATCCCGCTACGACGATCAGCACGGCGCCCGCGAGGCTCCAGGCGCGATTCGAAGGATTGCCCTCAACAGGTCTCGGTCTTGGCGCGCCGTCACCGCGTACAGAGTGAGTTGCATGACTGCGACGATCAGAAATGCGACGCCGAAGACCACGCCGTGATCCCCGAACGCCTCCGGGACGGCAAGCGCGGCGATGAACATCGCCGCCATCGCTACCAACATCGTTCCCCAGACGCGGGCTTGCTCGGGATCGGCGACGTTGGTCAGCCAGGCGTACGACGCCCAAGCCCACCAGAGCGTCGCGAGCACGAGGAGGGCGTGCGACATGCCACTCCAGGTCGGATTGTCCGATAGCACGGTCGTGACCTGGGTGAACCCGAACACGAAGACGAGGTCGAAGAAGAGCTCGAGCGGGGTGACCCGTTGCTCGCGCTCGAGCTCGACGTCCGCCTCGGTCACGAGCGAACGCTAACGCGAATGACACATCTGGGCCAGGCGCGGCGACCCATGGTGCTCATAGCCTCTTTGCTATGGCAAGGAACCGCGTCGTCCTGGTCGACGATCACCCCTTGATCCACAAGGCGGTCGGTGAGTACCTCGCCGAGACCGACGACTTCGAAGTCGTCGGCGCGGCGACCTCAGGCCCGCAGGTGGGTCCGCTCGTCGCCAGGACGGCACCAGATCTCGTCCTGCTCGACCTGCACATCCCGGTCCTCGACGGACTGCACTGCCTCGCGGTGCTCCGCGAGAAATATCCGCGCGTCGTGGTGGTCATGTTCTCCGGGGCCGAGGACCCGGGATCGGTCGAAGAGGCGCTCAGCGCCGGCGCGGCGGCCTACGTCTGCAAGTCGATCGACCTGGCCGACCTGCCGGCCATGCTGCGCCAGGCTTTGAAGCGGAACGTCTACTTCTCGCTCCCGGCGAACGTCGGCGGCACGCTCGAGCGTCTGCGGTCCGAGCGGGCGCAAGAGCAGATGCGCGACAGAACCGGACTGACCGGACGCGAGCTCGAGATCCTCGTAGCGGTCTCGCGCGGTCTGTCGAACCGGGACGTGGCGAGGGAGCTCTTCCTCTCGGACCAGACGGTGAAGTTCCATCTCCACAACATCTACGGCAAGCTCGGCGTCGCAAACCGCACGCAGGCGACCGCCGCGGCCCACGGGCTCGGCCTCGTCGGCGCGGCGGCTCAGTAGACGTAGGGCACGAGGCGGAAGCGGACGCGCCGTGCATAGGCGCGGTACCGCTCGTCGCCGCGGAGAACCCGCTCCTCCTCGCCGATTCGCACGAGCTGGAACGCAGTGCTCACGGCGAGGAGCGTGATGTTCGGCAACGACGGATTCTCCGCGACGTAGCCCAGATAGGCGATCAGATAGCCGGTGTATGCAGGGTGCCTGACGAGGCCGTAGATGCCGTCCGTCTTGACCCCGCGATTGGCCGCGACGAGCCCGAACGAACGGCCGAGCGTCCCCAGGCCGACCAGCGCCACGCCGACTCCGAGCAGCTGCAGCGCCTCACACGGAAGCTCGGCGAGCCCGCCATGCGCTGGCCGCGCGAACAGCATCGCGAAGCTGCCGATCGGCGCGGCGATCCAGGCAAGGCGCGAGCGGCTGAGCTGCGTCGCGTCCCGGCGGGTGACGAACAACGTCGCCACCCAGGCTTCGAGCACCGTCGCTCCGATGCCGGACGGCCGCCCGGTCTGCCGCCAGTGATGGAGGTTCGCCCAGGCGAAGGCGAGGAAGAGCGCGACGAAGCCGGCGCTTGCGAGCAGAGAGCCGAGGCGTCTCACCGGCACCCTAGAGCAGTCCGTGCGAGCCGAGGACGGCGGGGCCGAGGATGACCACTCCCATCACCGGAAAGATGAAGAGGACGATCGGGAACAGCATTTTCACCGGGGCTTTCTGGGCGGCCTCCTCGGCGTGCATACGGCGGCGATGACGGCAGTCGGCCGCCTGTGACCTCAAGATCCCGCTCAGCGGCGAGCCCAGCTGCTCCGACGAAAGGAGGGCATTGACGAAGGCGCTCACTTCCTCGCTGTCGACGCGCGCAGCGAGATTCCGGAGTGCCTGCTGGCGGGACAACCCAACCTTCACCTCGGCGAGCACGCGCCGCATCTCGTCGGCGAGCGGGCCGCCACCGGCCTCGCAGAGGTAGCCTGCCGCCGCGTCGAACGCCATGCCTGCCTCGACCGCGATCGCGAGCTGGTCGATGAAGTGCGGCAGCTCGGCGCTGATCCGTTCTGCACGGCGCGACGCCGCTCTGCGCAGGAGGAACGTCGGCAGGTAGATCGCCGCCCCCGCGAAGAAGAGCGCGAGCACGATGCGCTTGCCGCCGCTTGCCAGCGTGAAGCCGGCGAGCAGGCCGAGCCCGACGAGCATGACCCGCAGCCCCATGAACCGCTCGGCCGTGAGCTTCACGTTCGCGCCGGCCCTCGAGAGCTTGTCCTCGACGTCGGCGGCGCTCTCCTTCGGCCAGATGCGCGTGTGCAGGCGAGCCAGTGCTGCGAGCGCTCGCGCACTGAGCCATTCCTTCTTCTCGGTTTCGGGGGGCGACGCCAGCCCACCTGAGCGAACCGCTTCGAGCGCGACCCGGCGTTCTCGCTCGGCGAGCGCCCGCGCACGGGTCAGCTGGAGCCCGGTCAGCGCGAAACAGGCAATTCCTGCGATCAGGACAAGGATCATCGGTCAGCTCCTCACATTCACGATTCGTTTCAAGATCAAGGCGCCGATCCCCATCGAGATCAGCGAGAAGACGATCAGGAAGTGCCCGGACGAGCTCGACCAGAGCGGCCGCATGTACGACGGGCTGATCAGGGTCAGCAGGAACGCCAGGCCGATCGGCATCAGCGCCAGCACGATGGCCGACATCCGGCCCATCGAGGTCAGCGCACGCACCTTGCGCGCGTGCCGCTGCCGCTCGCGAACGGTCTCCGACATCGTGTCGAACGTGGTGGCGAGCGAACCGCCGGCCTGCGATTGCACGGAGACTGCGGTGGCCACGTATTCGAGATCGGGCGAGCCGATTCGCTCGCACATCCCGACGATCGCCTCGTCGAGCGGACGCCCGAGCCGGTCCTCGGCGAGCACGCGTGCGAACTCGTCGCGCGCCGGCGCGGACGACTCGTCGGCGATCCCGCGAAGGGCGGGGCGCAGACCATGGCCGGCGCGAAGCGTCGATGCGATCATCGCCAGGACGTCGGGCAGCTGCGCGTCGAAAGCCTTGCGACGGCGCTGGGCCGCGAGCTTCAGCGCTGCGAGCGGCGCCACCAGGCCGGCAAGCATCAGCAGTACGCTCAGGAACGCGCCCGCGCCGACGATCGCCCCCGCCGCCGCGGCCAGAAAGGCGCCTGCGAACGACAGGTAGGGGAGATGGCCGAGCCTCAGCCTGAGGCCCGAGCGCTCCACCTGAGTGCGAAGTCGACGCGAGCCCGGCAGCTGGTCGAGCGACTCTTCGGCCCAGGTGACGAGACCGTCGAGCCGCCGCCCGGCCGACGGCTTGCTCGCCGCCTCTTCACGCACTCCCAGGTGCGGCTCCAGCAGCTTCGCGACCGGCGAGCGCCGGAGCCTCCTGATCAGGATGACGCCGGCGGCGCCAAGCAGCGAGGCCGCGAGCGCGACCAGCGCCGCGGCGCTGCCCGCACCGTCGGTGAGAGGTGCCGGGATCCTGGCGAGCAGACCACGCTCGTGGTTCGGCACGTGCGTGTCGAGGCGGGACGAGTGTCCAGCGGCCCGCAGCTCGAGCGAGAGCCGATCACCCGGCCGTGCGCTGCTGACATAGGTCAGTCGCCACGTGCGCTGGATCTCGCGCGCAAGCGCGCCGTACACGCCCTCGAGATCGTGGACCTGGCCGGCGTGGAACATTCGACCACCGGTTTCGGCCGCGAGCGTCGAGAGTGCGCCAGTGTCAGCGCGAGCGCCGGCTGCGATCGTGTAGATCGTGACGCCGGTGCTCTGCGCGAGGCTTACCGCCTGCTGCAGCGACGTGTGCGAGCCCCGGTCGACCCCGTCGCTGAGCACGATCAGGACGCGTGTTCCTCCGGCGCTCGTCTCCTTCAACTGCGTGGTGGCGAGAGCGATCGCGTCGTAGAGGACGGTCCCGCTCTGGAGGTCGGCACGAAGCGCAGCCAGCGCCCGCCCGGCGTCCTGTCTGCTCGCTGCCGCGGGGGTGAGGGGGAGTGCCTCGTGGGCGAACGAGACGACACCGGTCGACCCGGCTCGCCGCTGCTGCGCCATGAAGCTTGTTGCCGCCGCCTTCGCCTCGCGAAGCGGCGCTCCCCGCATCGACTGCGAGTTGTCGACCGCGAGCACGATCCCCTGTGCCGACCCGAGATCGCGGCGTACGAGGTACGCGGCCGGCTGCCCGTTCTCGAGCAGCGAAGGAGCGACACCGGTCGGTGCGATCGCTGTCACGGCAACGCGCGGGAAGTGGCCGAGGTCGATACGCCGGATCTGCGTCTGCTGCTCGGCGCCCGCGGCGGTACCGCATGCCGCCGCGAGCACTGCAGCCATGAGCGATGCGACGATCGCGAGCCGCGCCTTCACGGCCGGCCTTCCCAGCGGACGGCGGGCGCGATGTCGACTCCGTTCGCACGCAGCTTGGCCAGGAAGCCGGGCCGCAGCTCGGTGGGAGCAAGCGGTTGCCGGAGAGCGCTCTCGTCGACTGCGCCTTGAACGGGCGTCGCCGCGAAGAGGTCTTGCAGGCTGACGACGTCGCCTTCCATTCCGGCGATCTCGGTGACCTGCGTGACCCGGCGCGAGCCGTCGACGAGGCGCGAGATGTGCACGAGCAGGTCGAAGCCGCCGGCGACCTGCTCACGGATTGCCTTGACCGGCAGCTCGACGCCGGCCATCAGCACCAGCATCTCGATCCGGCGGAGCGCATCCCGTGGAGAGTTGGCGTGGATCGTCGTCAGCGAGCCGTCGTGGCCCGTGTTCATCGCCTGCAGCATGTCGAGCGTCTCCGCGCCGCGGACCTCGCCGACGATGATCCGGTCGGGGCGCATCCGCAACGCGTTTCGCACGAGGTCGCGGATCAGGATCTCGCCTTCGCCTTCGACGTTCGCCGGACGCGACTCGAGCGCGACGACGTGCCGCTGCTGCAGCTGTAGCTCGGCGGCGTCCTCGACGGTGACGATCCGCTC
>Ga0114129_10008310_pt1 | contig 14810 bp, 8 predicted proteins | sample RhiMetdeltSRZDD1_FD_80071 | JGI IMG/M metagenome (GOLD analysis project Ga0114129, IMG submission 80071) | Populus rhizosphere microbial communities from Tennessee, USA - Rhizosphere MetaG P. deltoides SRZDD1 (version 2) (version 2) | ecosystem: Host-associated > Plants > Roots > Rhizosphere >...
ATACTCGATCTTGGCGAGCTCGCTGGCCCCTTCAACGAGGTTGTAGTTGGACTGCAGCATGTTCTGGCTCGTCCCCGTGGACGTGCCGGCGTAGTTCAGCGTCCAGCGCAGCTTCCCATCGAACTCCGGCCCGACGACGATGATGCACTGGAAGCGCCAGTGGCCCGGCTGGAAGGTCGTGGGCTGCCGGCGATCGGCCGGATCCGGCGCGAATGAATTGTCCGGACCCGGTGCAATCGTCACCGGCTCCGCGTTGTGACTGAAGTACGCGAACGACAAGGTGTAGCTGCCGTCGGGATTCTTCAGGTACCCGTCGTACGCGGGGTAGACCGGCTGATTTCTCTGGGCGTGCGGAAGGGCCAGAAAAGGCCCGGCCAGAGCGGCGGCCGCCAGCGCCAGATATGCCGTTCTCCTCGTTCGTTCTTTCATACGCGAGGTTTGATAGAGTAACCGCGTGTATCGCGCAGAGCAATACATTGAGGAGCCTGCAATGACGTCAGTCGAGAAGCTGCTGACCACGATGGCGTTCATGCTCGTCTTCAGCCTCCCGCTCTGCGTGCCGCCTTCGGCCCGCGCGCAGAGCACTGGTGGTGACAGGGAGCGGACGCCGACGTTCACCAAGGACGTCCTGCCGATCCTGCAGCGCTCCTGTCAGAAGTGCCATCGCCCGGGCACGGCGGCGCCGATGTCGCTGTTGACGTACCAGGACGTTCGCCCCTGGGTGCGTTCCATCAAGGCGCGTGTGTCGGCGCGGCAGATGCCGCCGTGGCACATCGACCGCAGCATCGGCGAGTACCTCGACGATCCGTCGCTGAGCGATCAGGAGATCGCCACGATGATCAAGTGGATCGACGGCAGCGCGCCGCAGGGCAATCCGGCGGACGCCCCGCCGCCGCTGACGTTCCTGCCCGTCGACGACTGGGTCTACGGCGAGCCCGACCTCGTGGTCGAGATGAAGAAAGGATTCACCGTTCCCGCGACAGGTCCCGACTTCACGCCGGACGAAGTCGTCGACCCCGGGATCGCGGAAGACCGCTACGTGAAGTGGGTCCAGATTATTCCGACCGCGCACTGCTGCGTGCATCACTCGCACGTCTATGCGTCGACGCCGACCGGCGCCGACCGCGAAGGTCTCGGCCTCGGCATGGGCTCGAACACGGACAACGAAGTCGATCTCATCGAGTACGCGGCGGGCAACGACGCCGACATCTTCGCAGACGGCACGGCGAAACTGATCAAAGCCGGATCGCTGTTTCGTTTCTCTTCGCACTATCACCCGTACGGCAAGGAAGTGCACGATCGGCAGAGGGTCGGCATCAAGTTCTATCCGAAAGGCTACAAGCCGAAATACGTCGTCACGTCACACCGGATTCGCACCGGCGTCGGCAACGACTGGGCGCTGAACCGCGAGAAGGTGGAAGACGCGATCCTGCGGTCGGGCCACAAGATCGCGATCGACGAGCCGGAGATGCCGACCGGCGCGCTGGTCGAGGAAAACCCTCTGCACAGCGTCGCGATGTTGAGCATTCCGCCGAACACGGTGGCGCGGCACGAACGCTTCTGGCCGCTGCCGAAGCCGGCGCTCATCATCAGCTTCCAGCCGCACATGCATTTCCGCGGCACGCGGATGCTGCTCGAAGCGATTCACCCCGACGGCCGCCGCGAAGTGCTGACCGACGCGACGCACTACGAACAGAACTGGCAAATCACCTACACGTACAAGACGCCGCATCTGTTCCCCGGGGGAACGATTCTTCATACGGTGTCGTGGCACGACAACACCGCCAACAACAAGCACAATCCCGATCCGACCGCCTGGGTCGGCTGGGGCAGCCGGACGATCGATGAAATGGGCCACGGCTGGACCGACATCGCGTTCCTGACCGACGCCCAGTACGAAGAAGAGCTCGCCAAGCGGAAAGCGCAGAAGAAGGCGACGCCCACCAGCCAGCAGAACTGAGTTTGCGTGCGCCAGGCCCGCGCGGCGTCCCGGGCCGCGGCAGTGCATCGGCAACCAGTTCGCGATGATCGAAGCTCACCTCGTCCTGGCCACGCTGGCCCGGCGTTACCGCTGCCAGCTCGTGCCCGGACCGCCCGTGGAACCGTGGCCGCTGATAACATTACGGCCCAGGCAAGGCATCCGGATGCAGGTCGAACGTCGCGCGGCGAGAGCGCCCGCCGCGCAATCGGCGAGCTGACGTCAGGCCTGTCGATTCCGCCCTCACTCATTCGACGTGACAATAGATATGAGCATCCTGAGCGATTTCCGATTTGCCCTTCGATCCCTGTCCAGGGTCAAGGGCCTGGCGATGACCGTGGTCGTCACCCTGGCGCTCGGCATCGGCGCCAACGCGGCGATCTTCAGCGTCGTGCGGGGCGTTCTCTTACGGCCCCTCGTCAACCGGGATCAGGACCGCCTGATCTATCTGCGCCAGAGCGCGCCTGGCATCGGCATCGACAACGCCAGGTTTTCGATTCCGGAGCTTCGCGATCTGCAGGGACGCGTCAAGACGCTGACGGCGTTCGGCGACTTCTCGACCATCGAATTCACGATGGTCGGCCTGGGCGAGCCGCGCGTGGTGCGGGCCGGGGTCGTCGGCGGATCGTACTTCGGGGTGATGGGACTCCGCGCGGTGATGGGCCGCCTCCTCGACGCGACCGATGACGGTCCGCAGGCGGCGGGCGCCGCCGTGCTGACCCATCGCTTCTGGACCACCGCGTTCCAGCGCGATCCGTCGCTCGTGGGAAAGACGATCAGGCTCGGCGATCGATCGGCCACGATCATCGGTGTCCTCGAACCGTCAGTCCCCTATCCCACCGAAACCGAGATCATCGCCAACGTCGTGACGAGCCCTCACCATCTCGACGCGACGATGGTGGACGGCCGCGTGCATCGCATGACCGACCTGTTCGGCCGGCTCGCGCCGGGCGTCGATCTCGAAGCGGCTCGCGCGGAACTGCGTGCCGTCCACGGCGCGATGCTGACGCTCCATCCGGAGTCCTACGCCCGCGACGCGGACTTCCGCATCGACGCGGTTGGGCTTCGCGATCAGATCATCTCGCCGGCGAAAACCGTGCTGCTGGTACTCCTCGCGGCGTCGGCGCTGGTCTTCATCGTCGCGTGCTCGAACGTGGCGAATCTGATCCTCGCGCGGTCGGTGCGGCGCGAGGGCGAGCTGGCCATTCGCGCGGCGCTGGGCGCCAGCGCGGGCGCGCTGCGCCGGACGCTGCTCGCCGAAAGCCTGCTGCTCTGCGGAGCGGGCGCGATCCTGGCCGTCATCGTCGCGCGGCCGATGGTGGCCGTCCTCTCGCGCTACGCGGCGCGCTTCTCCGTGCGCGCGCTGGATGTCACGGTCGACGCGAGCCTGCTGTGGGTCGGTGTGAGCCTCGCGGTGGCTGCGGCGGTCCTGCTCGCGTTCGTGCCGCGCCTGCCGTCGGCGGATGCGGCGAACGGCGTCGGCCTGTCGAACGGCAGCGTGCGGATCACATCAGGCACGAACCGGCGCCTGCGCCTGTTCGCCGTGACGCAGATCGCGGCGTCGTTCATCCTCCTCGCCGGCGCCGGCATGCTGCTGACGACGCTGTTCGCGCTGCAGCGGACACAGACCGGCTTCGACATGCGCAACGTGCTCGCGTTGAACGTGCCGATCGTCTCGTATGCGAGGAAGCCGCAGGAGATCACCGGTTTCTACCGCGAAGCGGTGCGGCGCATCACCGCGCTCCCCGGCGTGGACCGCGTCGCCGTCGGCACGCTGGTGCCGTGGCGCGACGGCGGCTTCTTTGCCGCGCAGTTCACGGCGCAGGGCTACGCCAAGGCGAACGGCGAAGAGGATCCGCGCGCGCGGTTCCGTTCGGTCTCGCCCGGATTCTTCGCGTCGCTCGGCGTGCCGCTGATCGCCGGCCGCGATTTCACCGACGGCGACAACCGCGAGACCGAGAAAGTGATCATCGTCAGTCAGAGCCTGGCGCAGCGGATGTTCCCGAATCAGGATGCGTTGAACCATCACCTGATGTGGACCGATCCCGTGATGAAGTTCATCGACGTGAGCACCGGACCGAGGCGCATCGTCGGCGTCGTGGCCGATGTGGACGACGAGAACGTCGTGCCGGGGGCCGCGATGACCGTGTATCACCCGTTCGAGCAGGAGATTTTCGGCGGCCGCCTCTTCGTCCACGCGCGGATGGATCCGTACACGCTGGTGGCGCCGATCACGCGGATCATCCGCGAGCTGTCCGCGGAGCAGCCCGTGGAGCGCGCCGCGACGCTCGAGGACGTGCGCGCGGAAGTGCTCGCGCCGAACCGGCTGAACGCGCTCGTGTTCGGCGGATTCGCGGGCGTGGCGCTCGCGATTGCGATCGTCGGCGTCGCCGGCGTGCTGGCCTTCTCGGTGAGCGCGCGCACACGCGAGTTCGGCGTGCGCCTCGCGATTGGCGCGGCGCCGCGTCACCTGCTGACGCGCGTGCTCGGAGAAGGCGCGGTGATCGCATCCGCTGGAATTCTGGCCGGTGTCGTGGGCGGGATCGCGCTCGCGCGCATCGTCGGCAGCTACATCCAGGACGTCCGCATTCCCGACGCGCTGCCGACGATCGGCGCCGCGACGGTGCTCGTGAGCGCCGCGATTCTCGCGTCACTGATGCCGGCCGCCCGCGCGTCGCGCGTCGACGTCGTGCAGGCGCTCCGATCGGAGTAAGAAGGAATCTTGCCGAGAGTTTCTTTGCGGCCTTAGCATTCGTCGTACGTGACACGCACTACTTCGGCAACGTCTTCATCCAGTTGACCAGCACGACGATGGGCGTGCTGGCGCTCTCGACGGCGGTGTTGAGGAGGAACCGTCCGTCACGAGATACCGCGTACTGCGGCTTGATGCCCAGAACGTTGATGCCGCTGGCGAGATGCGTCTGGAACAGCGGCGCCGGCAGTTTCACATCCGGCGTCGCACCGCCGAGCGCGACCGACACCGCCATCATCTTGCCGTCTGGCGCCACGTAGAAGATCTCTCTGCCGTCGCCAGACCAGCGCACCTGCGTCCCGCCGGTGGTGGACACCTGCGTTCGCGCACGCCCTTCGGGAAACGATTGCACGAACACTTCCGGACGGCCGCTTTCGTTGGAGACGAAGGCCACCCATGTTCCATCCGGCGAGAACTGCCCTTCCGTCTCGTCGTACGGCGACTGGGCAACGGCGACGTCGCGTGGCTCGCCAGTCGCGACGGCCACGAGGTCGCCGCCGCCTTTCGCGCCGTCGCGACGTATCAGGAGGTACCGCCGGTCGCGCGTCCACGACAACGGCAACCCGCTCTCGCCCTTCGCGAAGAGCGGCTCCGCGCTGCCGCCGCTCAGCGCCTGCCGCGCCGGACCTCCGCCGCCGAATCGCCGCGACGAGAAGACGACGTGCTGGCCGTCGGGATCCCAGAGCGGATGCGCGTCGGCCGGCGGGCCGTCGGTGATGCGGCGCGCGAGGTTGCGCGCGAGCTCGATCGTCCAGATGTCGTTGTCGCCGCTGCGCTGGAGAAACACGACGACCGACTGCTCGTCGGCGCTCAGCTCCGGCGACGCGATGAAGTCGGTGTTCGGCTCGCCAATCGCGCGCAGCACGGCGCCTTGCCGATTGGCCCAGACGAGCTGGCGACGCTGTACGGTGCCGGCGCGGTACGCGAGCACGCCCGTGTCGGAGGCAGCGAAGACCGGATTCGCGGCCGCACCGGCAAATCCCTGCGCGATGACGGCCGGTTCACCGTGCACGACGCCCCCCGCGGCGTCGAACCCGTACGCCTGCAACGCGCCCTGCCGGATCGTCAGCAGCTTGTCGGGGGCGGCGAACCGGCCGCCGGTGTCGTCAGCCAACAGCCGCACCGGCGGCGTCTGGTCGAGCGACCCAAGATAGACGCCGTTGGTCTCGGCTGTGCCGAGCGCCGACGAGAACAGGAATCGTTTGCCGTCGGGCAGGAACTGCGGCAAGCGATGCGCGGGACCGCTACCAGCATTCAGTTGCGTCACGCTTTCGGCGGGGCCGCCGCGCGCCGATACGCGCCTGATCGGCGAGGTGACGCCGGCCACGAACAGGATCGTGCCCTCGGCGTTCCACGTTCCGCCGCGCGCGTTCGGAACGTCGGCGACCACGAGCGGTGTGCCGCCGGCCACGTCGATTCGTTTCAGCTTGTCGCTCGCGAAGAATCCAATCGATCGACCATCCGGTGACCAGAACGGAAAGCTGGCGCCTTCGGTCGCCGGGAGCACGCGGCTCTCGAGGGCCTCGAGCCGGCGAACCCAGAGCATCGGCACGCGATTCTGGTTTGCGACGAACGCGATCCAGGTCCCGTCGGGCGACAGCGCCATCGAGGGATCGTCGGTTGGCGCCGTGGAAATCTCGAAGCGAAGCGTGGGAAGGTCCGCCGCGGCGCCCCGGCCGCGCATGCCGCGCAGGCCTGCGGCCGCGACGACGAGAGCAAGGATGAGTGCGGCCGCAATCGCCAGTCGCGCGGAGCGCGCCGATCGTGTCTCGCGCGTGGCAGCCGCCGGCGCCGCGATCGGATGTTCGGCAATCCACCGCAGCTCGGCGGCGACATCGCGAATGCTCTGCCACCGCCGCTCGCGATCTTTTTCCAGGCAGCGTGTCAGCACGTGGTCGAGCAGCGGATGCGCGGATTGCAGCGCCGCAATCGCAGGCGGCTCGCTGCTCATGATCGCGGCAATTGCCGTGGCGGCGCTGGCGGCCTCGAAGGCCTTGCGTCCCGCCAGCATCTCGTAGAGCACGCAGCCGAACGCGAAAATGTCGGCGCGGTGATCGCCCTCGTCGCCATCGAGCTGCTCGGGCGCCATGTACTGGAGGGTGCCAAACCCGCTCGCGGGCGTCGCGGCTGGCGGCCGCGTCATGGTGAGCGACGCCGGCGCTGTCGCCATGGTGGCGGCCCACGACGCGTCGGGCGCGTACGGACGGGCCACGGAGATCCGCGCGGCCAATCCGAAATCGAGCAGCTTGACGTTCGGCGCGCTCGATGGTCCGGGTCGACCGACGAGCATCACGTTGCCGGGCTTCAGATCGCGATGGACGATGCCGGCGCGATGCGCGCGGTCGAGCGCGTCGGCAATCTGAATGGCGATCGCGAGCGCCACATCGACCGGCAGGGCGATGCCCGGCGATCGGCTCAACCGCCCGGCGAGCGTCTCGCCGTCGAGATGCTCGAGCACCAGGTAGTCGAGGTCGCCCTCGCGGCCCACGTCATGGATCGTGCAGATGTGCGGATCGTTCAGCGCGGCGATCGCGCGCGCTTCCTGCTCGAAGCGCAGTCGCGATTCGGAATCGGCCGCGAGCGCGCCGGCGAGGACCTTGATGGCGACCGTTCGGTCGAGCCGCGTGTCGCGCGCGCGGTAGATCTCTCCCATACCGCCCGCGCCAAGCGGCGCGATGATCTCGTACGGACCAAGGCGCGTACCCGGTTCGAACGGCATGATGAACGCGCTACCGGTCAGACGATGGCCGCGAGCGCGTGGGCTGCCACGCGGGCGTGCCATCTTCCCACTGGTTGTCGGTGAGCTGCCGCACGTCCGTCCCGTCGTAGCGCATGACGAAAATCTCGCCGTACGGCTGCGGCGCGTCGGTGTAGAGGACCTCGTCTTTGAAACCCATTCGCGTCGACGCGAAGGCGATGAATGCTCCGTCCGGCGACCACGCCATGTGCGCGTCGTTCCCGCGCGCGTTCGTGAGCCGTTTCACGCCGGTGCCATCCGGCTTGATCGTGTAGATCTCGTAGTTACCCTCGGAGAGCCGCGAGAACATGATCAGATCGCCTCGCGGCGACCAGAGCGGGAAGTTGTCGTAGCCCTCGTTCAGCATCGTCGACGTCTTCGTCTCGATGTTCATGATACGGAGGCCGTTGCCATCCGGCCCGAAGGAGCGATACACGAACCGGCTGCCATCGGGCGACATCGACGGAAAGGCGTTGTTGTTCGGGCCCGTTGTCAGCTCGCGGAATCCGGAGCCGTCGGCATTGACCATCGCGATCTGCGCGCCGCCCTCGGCGCGATCGGCGGACGCGAGGAATAGTCCGTTGAAGCCGTTGAAGAACGCGTTGAAGACGCCGATGCTGAAAATGAGGGCGTCGCCGCGCGGCGACCACTGCGGTCCGAGAATGTTGCGGCTCTTGTCGGCGTACACCACGTCGGCGCGCTCCCCCTCGACAGCGGCAATGGCGAGACCGGCGCCGAGCGGCTGCCCTTTGGTCGTCGTGGTCGGCGCGACGGACGCGAAGCGATCGCCGATGGGGCTGAACGCCGGCTGGCCCGACGTGAGCGTCAGGTCGAACTCGGGGTTGCGGCTCCACGTCCTGACCCACGGACGCCGGGTGAACGTCACGCGCTTGTGGAACACGACGCGCGCGCCATCGGGCGACCACGCCGCCGTTCGAATCGGTCCCTTCGGTCCGCGCGAGCCGTCCGAATACTGGATCCCGGCCTCGTCGGTGTCCTTGCGGATGTATCCAATCTCGTGACCGGCCACGTACGACGGATTGAACTTCACGCCTGCGCCCGCGGGCAGCTCCGTCGCCGCGCCGGTGGCAATGTCAATCGAGACCAGGCGAGTGTCGTGTCCGGACTGCGGCGCGGCACGGCGATTCTCCAGCGTGTCCTCCGCCTGCATGCAGTACGCGAGCACGTGCCGATTGTCCGCCGCCCACTTCGGGCTGCCGCAGAAGTTGCCGTGTTCCGTGATGCGCTTCAGGCCGGAACCGTCCGGATGAATCACGTAGAGGTCGACGAGGTGCAAGTGCTCCCAGCGTCCACGCGCGAAGGGCAGATTGCTCGCGCGGTCGGACGAGAACGCGATCCAGCGGCCGTCGGGCGACCACGACGGACGGAAGTCGCCGCCCGGACCCGATGTCAGCGCCGCCGCGCGACGCGTCTGGAGATCCAGCGTCCAGAGATCGGCCGTGCCGCCGCTGCGCGATGTGACGAACACGAGCTGCTTTCCGTCGGGCGAAAACGACGCCTGATCGTCGTAGGCCGGGCTGTCGGTCAGGCGTTCGAGGCCGCTGCCGTCCGCCTTCACGCGGTACAAATCCGCGGATCCGTTCCGTTCCGAGGTGAAGACGATCGACGCGCCATCCGGCGACCACACCGCGTCGTAGTCGACGTCGGGCGCGGCGAGCAGCGCGTGCTCGTTGCGTCCATCGGCGGCGGCGACGAAGAGACCCACTTGGCCAGGCTGCGGAAAAACCCTGGCGAACACGATTTTCTGGGGAGCGGGAGCCGCAGCCACTGCTGCGAGGGCGGCCGCGCAGGCGGTCAGGCGTACACGCATTCGCGGATTCTACCGCCTTGCGCGTTTCGGCCGGTGCGCTTTCGCCCTTCGACTACGTCGAGCGCGCGTAGCGAAGCGTGACGTTCCCCGACGCATGTTTCCTGGCCTCGACGAGATCCAGCTTCGCGCTCCCGGACAGGCCGCTGAGCAGCGTGCGGCCGTTTCCGAGGAGGAGCGGACTGACGATGAACTGATACTCGTCGATCAGACTGTGCTCGGTGAGCTGCGAGACGATGGAGCCGCTCCCGAAAATGATCATGTTTTTCCCCGGCTGTTTCTTCATGGCCTCGATCTCGCGCGGATCGAACTCGTGGAAGAGCCGGGCGTTCTTCCACGTCACATCCTTCAGCGTTCTGGAGAACACCAGCTTGGTCGCCTCGTTGATCCAGACCGCCATGCCCCGCATGGCCTGAGATCGCCGCCCGGCCGCGTGCGGATCCGGCGCGGTCGGAGAATCGTCGAGGGCGCGCGGCCAGAATGACGCAAACATCTCGTACGTCCGGCGCCCGAACAGAATCGTGTCGAACCCCGCGGTGGCGTCAGCGCCCGCTTTGTCGATCTCATCGTCCGGTACGGCCCAGTTCAGGTTCCCGTCGGGTCCCGCGAAGTACCCGTCCGCCGTCACTCGATTGAACATCACGATCGTTCGTCTCGATTCCATGAGTTGTCCTCGTATCGCACCACTGCTTCAAGGGCGGAGCTGCTCCGCGCCGGCAGCGGTGCTTCGGCTCTTCAACGTTCGAGCCGGCATCCGCCGGACACTTTCTTACTGACCCGCGCACGCGCGGATTCGCTTTTGAAGGAACCGATGCTCGGTCGGGTTTCGCGCCAGCGTGAGCGCGGCGGAAAAATGCCGGCGCGCCACGTCACGATTTCCGCGGCGCAGCTCGAGCTCGCCCATCGCGGCCGGATAGAACGGATAGCGTGTGAGGCGTTCGCGATCGCCGATGTCGCGGAGCGCCTCGATGCCGCGCTCCGCGCCGTCGCGCTGCGCGACCGCGATCGCGCGATTCAGCGCGACGACGGGCGACGGGGCAATCGTCATCAGGCGGTCGTAGAGCGAGACGATCAAGGCCCAGTCCGTCTCGGACGCGGCGGGAGCGCTGACGTGCGCGGCGGCGATGGCCGCCTCGACGTGGTATGCCGTCAACTCGCGTCCCGCGGCCGAGCGCTCGAGGAGCGCAAGCCCCTGCGCGACGAATTGCGCGTCCCAGCGGGATCGATCCTGATCGAGGAGTGGATTCAGATCGCCCGCCGCATCGATCCGTGCGGGCAGCCGCGCGGCGTGGAGATACATCAGCGACGCCAGCGCGTCGGTCTCGGGCGAGTCCGCCGGCGGATACTCGCGCAGGAGCGCCGTCAGACGGATGGCCTCGGCGCAGAGGTCGGCGCGGACGGCCGTTTCCCCGGACGCCCCGTGATACCCCTCGTTGAACAGCAGGTACAACGCGCGCCTCACGGCCGACAGGCGCACGGTGAATTCGGCATCCGAGAGATCGAACAATCGCCTGGCGCCCGCGAGGACCTTCTTCCCGCGCGCGATCCGCTTCTCGATCGCGGCGCGTCCGGCGAGGAACGCGCCCGCGATTTCACTCGCGCCGAACCCGCACAGGATGTTCAGAATCAGCGCGACCTGCGCTTCTTCAGGCAGCCGCGGATGGCAGCACGAGAACATCATCCTGAGCTGCTCGTCGCGGATCGTGTGAGCGGCGAACGCCTCGTCGACGGTCGACGCGATCGTTCGTTCGCTCTCGAGCAGACGGCCGATCTCGGGGGCAAAAGTACGCGCGGTCCGCTCGCGGCGAATGACATCGACGGCGCGGTTCTTCGCCGTCGTCATGAGCCACGCGGACGGATTGTCGGGAATGCCGCGAACCTTCCACACCTCCAGCGCACGGCAGAACGCGTCCTGGACGACGTCCTCCGCGAGCGCGAGATTGTGCACGCCGAAGATTCGCGTGAGCGCCGCGACCATGCGCCCGGATTCGCGGCGGAAGAGATGGTCGTCCATACTCACCGGAGTGTTTCGACTACAACGCCAGTTTGCCCACCGGACGAATTTCCACCGAACCGCCGCCCTCCACGATCGGACAGCCGGTCGAGAGCTCCACGGCCTCGTCGAGGTCGCGCGCCTCGATGACGATGAAGCCGAGGAGCAGGTCCTTCGCTTCCGCGTACGGACCGTCGGTGACGACCTTCTTCTTGCCGCGAACGACCTTGCCCGCGAGCTCCAGCGGCTGCCCTCGTTCCTTCAGGTGCCCCTTCGCTTCCAGCTCGTGTATCCACGCCAGCCACGCCTGCAGACTCCGCTGGGCGCGCTCGGGCGTTCCCATCGCTTCGCGCTGGCCGTCCGCCGTCGCCCGAAATAGATACACGAACGCGCTCATCGTCTGTCTCCTCGTCTGTTTCTCTTTCGACGTTCGAGCCGGCGGCCGCCGGACATCTGTTTTTACGGGCGCGATCCACGCGCGGACTTCGGGTAGGAAATGGTCGCGCCCGTCCGCTGGTTCGTCACGGTAAACGAGCCATCGCCGCGGGCGCTGAGCTTGATCCAGTGGCCGGTGGTTTCGTCGAGGTTGGCGATGCGATCGTCCGCGAAATTCACGGTGCCTTCAATCGCCGACCGGTGCAGCTGCCAGACGTCCACTCGGGACGTCCGATGCAGCATCGCAAAGGTCTTCGCGCCTCCGCCTTTCGTCTGTCCGTTGTTGACGATGGCCATGCGGGGCCGGGCGGCTGCGATCAGGGCCGGATGCGATACGTCGTCCCCGCCGTGGTGCGGGAGCATGTAGGCGTCCACCGGACCGAGCAGGCTTGCGGGACAGAACAATGCGAAGAGCGGCTTACCGGTGAGATCGCCGAGGTCGATGAAGCGGAAATCGCCGAAGCGCAGGTGAACGCCGGTCGAGCGTGGATTTTCGAAGACCTCGCCCGGTCCGGGAATGTCCGGTGTGCAGGCCGCATTCGGTTCGCCCGCGCCGGACAACGGCTTCGAGATCGTTGCCGCCGCCGAGCTGACGACGACGACTTCGAGGCCTTTCAGCGGAATGCGATCGCCCGGCTTGGCCTCGACGTGTCTGCCCGTCCGGCGAACGGCGACGTACCTGTCGTACGCCGCAAGAACCTCCCTGTAGCGTGCGTCCTTAGGCGCCTCGGCTGACAGATTGCCGTGATCGACGAATGTCCGAACGGGAATCTGCCTCGCGAGATCGACGATGCCGCCGTCGTGGTCGCCGTGGAAATGCGTGATGAGGAGGTAGTCGATCTGCTTGATGCCGGCGTCGCGGACCGCCGCCATGATGCGGCGGGCGTCGCGTCCGTCACTGCCGCCGTAGCCCGTGTCCACGAGCAGCGACTCGCCGGCCGGCGTCACGATCAGCGTCGACTGGCCGCCTTCGACGTCGATGAAGTACATGTCGAGCGTATTCGCCGCGCCCGCGACGGCCGTCAGCCCCGCGAGCCACAGCGCCAGACACCATCTGTGCATGCGGCATGGTAGCGCGTCCGGCCGTTTGTCCACACGGCCGGCCGGGGTGGGGTGAGCCTGGGACACGAACGGTTCACTCGTTCTGATGATTCGTTGATAACAGGTGTGTATTCGGATGCTCGATGGGTTATCCGCGCCACATCTGACGTCACCTGGGACCGCGCGTTGCGGCCGGCCCGGATCTCGAATGGCATCTCCTGTCATGACGCGAGTGGTGACGAGCAGCCGGGCGTCCGTTGGTCGGTAATTTGCGCCGGCGCGGGCGCTATGACCGACAACCGATCGCTTCATCATCTGTCACGCTCCAGCCCTGCCGTCCTCGCGGCCCTCTTGTGTCTCGTCGTCCTGCTCGCTGCGACCCGCGCCCGGCCGATCGCGCAGAGCGGCAACAACGCGGCGCGAGCCAACTCGTACGACGATGCGTGGCAGGACGGGCCCACCGGATGGGTTGCGAATGCGAAAAGCATTCTGGCTGGCGGCGATCCGGATCAGGTGACCGGGTTGGTCCTCTGGATTGGCGATTCGCTGACGCGCGATCCCGCCCTGGGCGCGTGGGCGCAGCGCGGCGCCGGCAAGACCGCCGAAGATCAAATGATCACCAACTGGATGCACGCCGGTCTGTCGCCTCAGAGCATCGACAGCATCGACGGGTTCACGCTGGCCACGCCGTATATCTGCTCGCAGCGCAGCTACACCGTGGGCGACGGCCTCGGCTCCTGGCATTTCATGGGCAACGGCATGCCCGCCGATACGAACCCCACGACCGCACGGCAGAAACTGCAGGATTGCGTCACTTATCCAAACCTGCTCAACCTCACCACGATGCTGGCGGCGCTGCCGAAGGCGCAGTTCGCGATTCCGGAAGTGAACCTGGATGCCGCGCAGCCCGACAAGTTCCCCGACTTCGAACGGATGGTGGACCTGATGATCGCGCACCACATCGTGCCGATCATCATCACGTACACGTACCGGCAGGATGCGCAGTTCAATGCGCTCGTGGATCGTTACAACACCGCGCTGGTTCAGTACGCCCAATCGAAGAAGCTGCCGCTCATCGACTTCAACAACGAAATGCTCGCGCGCCTGCCGTTTTCGCAGTGGATGGGCCGATTCCTCGGCGACGGCGTTCATTACACCCACGGCAACACGCAGTACCCATCGACCAGCGATCCGTACGTCGATGGCGGCGATCCCGCGACGCACACGACAGGCATGCCGCTGACGTTCAACGGTTACGGTCTCAAAGGCTGGCTGGGCGTGCAGAAGATGAAGGAGATCAAGCAGCTCGTCATCGACGGCGCGCCGCCGCCGCCCGCGCCGGCGCAGATCACGAGCCCGGCGCCTCGATCGACCCTCGCCTCGAGCACCCAGACGTTCACATGGAGCACCGGGACCGGCGTTTCAAGCTACCGGCTCGACGTCGGCAACACCGCAGGCGCCACCGATTTCTACGCCGGCGCGCCGACGACGAGTCTGTCGGCGCAGGTGACGGGACTGCCGACCGATGGCCGCACGATCTGGGCGCGGTTGTCGTCGAACATCGGCGGCACATGGCAGACGCGCGATGAGAGTTACATCGCCGCCAGCCCGCCGCCCGCCGCGCCTGGAATCATCAGCGTCGACTTCGTCGGCAGCGGAGTGTCGATGGGCGCGGCCGAAAGCGCGGGCGTGGTCGCGGCGGCGAACTGGAACAACGCAGCGGGCGCGGCGCGAACGACGCCGCTCGCGCTGAACGACGGAACTGGCGCGGCGACGGGCGTCGCGATCACGTGGACGTCCGACAACGTATGGAGCACGCCCATCGTCGACCAGGCCGGCAATCGCCGGTTGATGAAGGGATATCTGGACAACGGCAACGAAGGCAGGACGACGGTTACCGTGAGCGGACTGCCCGCCAGCACCTATGACGTGTACGTGTATGCGGACGGCGACAACGGCGCCGCGACTCGAACCGGCGGCTACCAGATCAGCGGCGCCGGCATCACCACGACGACGATCAATCTGACCGATGCCGCCAACACGAAC
>Ga0114129_10008314_pt1 | contig 14805 bp, 11 predicted proteins | sample RhiMetdeltSRZDD1_FD_80071 | JGI IMG/M metagenome (GOLD analysis project Ga0114129, IMG submission 80071) | Populus rhizosphere microbial communities from Tennessee, USA - Rhizosphere MetaG P. deltoides SRZDD1 (version 2) (version 2) | ecosystem: Host-associated > Plants > Roots > Rhizosphere >...
GGCGAACCCGATCCCCGCGATCGTGTACGGACGCTTCGACCCGAGGATCTCCTCGAACTGCTCCTCGGAGACGGCCTCGGTTCCGCCCGCCATCGCGCCCGAGATCGTCCGCAGCCGCGCCGCCCACGTGGTTCCCATCGCGTACATCGCGGCCATGACGGCGACGAGGACGACGATCGCCGCCCAGATCCACGCCTGCCCCCAGAAGTGACCCGTGAAGCCGGCGAGGATGCCCCCGAGCAGCAGCAGACCGATCGAGTTCCACATGAAGCCGACGGAGGACGCGGAGAGCTCGAGCAGGTGACTGATGCGTGTGGGGTCGCGTTCCTTCGGGAGTCGGAGCGTGACGTACGCCGACACCCCGTGCGCCATCAAGAAGCCGAAGACCCCGACGACGTGGAGGAACACCCACCATCGATGCACGGACTACTCCTCCCCCACCGTGACCGCCGCGGTCGTCGACTCCGAGCGCGCCTGCTCCTTCTTCTTGATCTGACGCTTGACGAGGCGCTCCAGCACGAATACGAGCACGGCCATGAAGGTGCCGACGAGCCACCGCTCGAAGCGGCGGAACGGGGAACGGCCCTGCGAGCTCACCCGGTGGATGCCTCCCGGGCCGCCTCGATGCGGGCGAGGAGCCAGAATCCGACGCCCGCGGCAACCGCGAGCCACGACCACCCGGTGGGCGGCGCGCCCGCGTAGTCGGCGAACGCGAGGCCGGCCACGCCGAAGAGGACAGCCGCGATCGCCGTCGCCGCGCTCGAGAACTCCCAGCCACGACCACGGAGAGACGTCGCGATCCCGGCGCCCGCGATCGAGAGCGCGGCGACGGCGATCCCTGACCAATGGTGCATCTGGACGTGCGGATCCGCAGCCGGTCCGTGCTGGAACTCCGCTTCGGTGACGGCGTAGATCCATGCCGGCATCGTCGCGAGCACGGCATAGATCATCAGCGCGATGCTCGGACGACCGGGAAGCCGCAGGAGCGACCGGGGGTCGGGATGCAGCAGCAGCAAGACGATCACCCCGATGGGACCGCTGATGTAGAAGCCGCTGATGATGTCGCCGCCCATCAGCCCGCCGATCGTCCACGCCACCGCCTGGGCGACGAGAACGTGGAAGGCGGACGTCCAGGCCGGTCGCAACACGAAGACGATCGAGAACACGCCGATCAGACCTCCGCCGGCGAGTCCTGCGAGGTAGTGGAAGCGGTGGATCGTGTTCGACGGGTCGCTGGAGACGATCGAGAGCACCACGAGGAACAGCGAGTACCCGATCGTGAGCACGCCGAAGATCCAGCCGACGAGCCGGAAGGCGAGGCGCCCCCGAGACACGTCCGGTGCGAAGGTGGATCCCATCTCCTCGATCGTTCCTTTCCGAGATCAGGCAGCGGCGACCGGCACACGCCCGGCGACCGTGGTGCCCCGGCCGGGCGCCGACCGGATCTCGAGAGAGCCTCCCACGGCGGCCAGTCTGTCGGCCATCCCCTGGAGACCGGTCCCGGTGGCGACCGCGTCCGGGTCGAAGCCCCGGCCTTCGTCGACCACCTCGAACGAGAGGCTGCCGTTGGATTGCGCCAGACGGATCACGGTGCCGTCCGCCTCGGCGTACTTCGCGACGTTCTGCAAGGCCTCGAGGGTGCAGAAGTAGACCGTCGCCTCCACATCGGCCGGATAGCGACCCACGGCGTCCGCCTCGACGCTCACGGGGACGGACGCCTTCCGTGACTGTGCCTCGAGGGCCGCGACGAGTCCTCGATCGGCGAGCAGCGGCGGGTAGATGCCTCGAGCGAGATCCCGCAGGTCCTCCAGCGCCGTCTGCGTCTCCGCCTCGATCTGCTGGAGCATCTCCGCGGTCTTCGCCGGATCGCGCTCCGTCAGTTGTCGAGCGAGCCGCGCCTTGACCGCGAGGGCGACGAGCTGCTGCTGGGCGCCGTCGTGGATGTTGCGCTCAAGGCGACGGCGCTCTTCGTCCTGAGCGGCCACCAGTCGCTGGCGGGACGCTCGCAGGTCCTCGACGAGCCGGACGTTCCGAAGGACCATGCCCGCCTGCGCCGCGAGATCGCGGATCAACTTCTCCTTGGTGGGGTTCATCGGATCGGCGGCCGGCATGCGAACGGAGAGCGCGCCGAGGAGCTCGCCGCGATCCCGGACCTCGAGGGTCGTCTCTCCGGGCGGACCGATCGGCGCCGCGTCGGACACGGGAACGGGCTCGTGGCCGGCGGCATCGGGCGGCCAGACGGCGGCCTGCTGGAGACGGCTCCCCGACCGGAGCCACACGCGCGCCACGTCGGCTCCCGATCCCTCGCCGAGGACCTGCGCCATCCGGGGCAGGATGTCCTCGGTGGCGTAGGAGGTCCCCACCCGCTCCGAGAACTCCGTCAGCACCTCGTACGGCGTCGCCCGCTCCCCGTAGACGAGCCGGTCCACGAGGTGCCGTGCCACTCGCATGACCGGGCGGAACGCGACCCCCAGCGCGAGCGCGACGAGGAACAGCGTCGCCGTGGACTCACGATCCGTGGTGAAGACGCCGACGAGCGCGACGGCTCCGGCGTACACCAAGAGCGCGAGGAGGACCAGCACCCCGGCCACCACGGCCTTCTTGATCACGACGTCGAGATCCCAGAGGCGGAACTGCAGGATCGACGCCCCGATCGCGACCGGGAGCAACAAGAACGAGATGCCGCTCGCGATCGATTCGGCGAGACCGGAGAAGTGCGAGAGGTCGGACACGACCAGGTAGGTGACGAACACCACGATCGCGAACGCGAACCACTTGATCTGCTGCCGCTCGACCCCTCGGGACGCGACGAACCGCATCACCTGCGAGACACCGGACGCGATCAGCAGGACCAGGAACCAGCCGCCGAAATCCCAGATCGGACCGAGTGACCCCAGCCCGGGGATGTAGAGAGGATTGGGGATCAGGGGCACATCGTTCGCATCGGTGAGCATCCGGGTGCCGAAGATCGCACCGATCGCGAGGAACCCGAGGCTGCCGACGACGATCCAGGGCAACGGCCGCCACCTGCGCGAGTGCGGCCTCCCCGTGGGGAACAGGATCGGGAGGAGGAAGATCGCCGGCAGGATCCCGAACAGCCACCCCGCGCTCCCGAAGATCGCGATCGCGCCGACGAGCACGCCCCGGTCTCCTCGGTCGATGAGGTAGGTGGCGATCTCCTGGGACGCGAACGACAGCGCGGTGATGCCGGCCGTCCAGAGCAGCAGCAGCCCGATCCGGTTCCTCGACTCACGGCTCACGATCAGCGCGCCCACGGCGCCGAACATCGAGAACGCCACGATGTAGGGGACCTGCTCGCCGAACGACTCGCCGTTCATGACCACGAACACCGAGGCGATCCCGGCCGTGACCAGGAACCCGACGAGGATCGACCAGGGCCAGCGGACGCGTTCGGCTCTCATCGTCGTCGCGGACGTCACGTCGGATCCCCCACGATCCGATACACCTCGACCGGCTCTTCCCGGCCCTTCACCACACGCGGGCCGATCGGCTCGGCCGCGACCGAGGGCGCCGCCGAGACGGTCGAGGCCGCGGCGACGACCTCGCCGCCGGCGGCCTCGGACTGCAGACGCTGCGCGACGTTCACCGCATCTCCGATCACGGTGTACTCGAGCCGCCCGCCGCCGCCGATCGCCCCGGCCATCACGACGCCGGTGTTCAGCCCGATCCCGACGTTCAGCGCCTCGACGGAGTCCGTGCCCCACCCCTGCGCGTTCAGCTCCCACTGGCGATGCTGCATCGCGAGGGCGCATCGGAGCGCCCGTTCCGCGTGATCCTCGGAGGGCTCCGGGGCGCCGAAGACCGCCATCACCGCGTCGCCCTGGAACTTGTCGATCGTGCCGCCGTGCTCGGAGATCACCTCGGCCATCGCGCCGAGGTGCCTTCCGATGATCTCGCCGCTCTCTCGCGCCGTGAGTCGCTCCGCGATCGTCGAGAACCCGCGGATGTCGCTGAACAGGATCGTCACCTCCAGCTCGCGCTGGCTCGCGGCATCCCCGCCGCGAGCCAGCGCGTCGACGAACTGCGACGGCACGTAGGACTTGAGGGACGTGGCGGTCGCCGATTGCTCGACGACCGCCGCGTGCAGCTTCTTGAACTCCCCCAGGAGGCCGGTGCCGGCTCCGCCGTCACCGGCCATCCGCCGGAACAGCATCGTCACGCGCCCGTCGACGGCCTCCTGCGTCGTGCCGAGAGCGGCCGCCATCGCCTCGTACCCGAGGCCCTGGGCCATCATGTCGAGCACGATGCGGTCCTCCTCCTGGGACTCGGCCCGGCCGGACAGGCGCTCGGCGATCGTGGGATCGACGACGCTGCCGCCGCTCTTCACCTCGCGGATCGCGCGGGCGAGCTCGTCGCCCTGCGCGATCCGGTCCTTCAGGAGGTACGCGAGACCGCTGTGGCCCTTGCCGAGGAGGGCGATCGCGTACTCCTCGTCGTCGTGCGCCGAGAGCACCACGACACCCGTGTCCGGGTGTCGTTCGCGGATCGCGTGCGCGCAGTCGATCCCCTCGAGCTGGAAGGACGGCGGCATCTTGATGTCCGTGACGACGACGTCGGGCTCGTGCTCCGCAGCCGTCGCGAGGAGGGTCGGTGCGTCCTCGGCCACGCCGACGACCTCGATGTCCTCGTAGGAGTTCAGGAGCGCACGCACGCCCTCCCGGACCAGGACGTTGTCCTCGCCGAGCACCACCCTGATCGTCACGCAACCGCCCCCAACTTCCTCGCGTGTACCATCCGCGCATGCCGCTGCGGGTGGTCTTCGCCGAGGATAACTACCTCGTGCGGGAAGGAACCGCCGCACTTCTCGCAACCGCCGACGAGGTGGAGCTCGTCGGCACTGCCGCCAGCTTGGATGAGCTGCTCTCGGCCGTCGACGAACACGGACCTGATGCCGTCCTGACGGACATCCGCATGCCGCCGAGCGGGACCGACGAGGGGATCCGTGGCGCGAAGCAGATCCGGGCGTCCCACCCCGAGATCGGGGTCGTGGTGCTGTCCCAGTTCGCGGAGGAGGAGTACGCCTACGACCTGCTGAAGGACGGGGCGGCCGGCCTCGGCTATCTGTTGAAAGAGCGCGTGGCCGACGTCGAGGAGTTGGTCCGAGCCCTGACGGAGGTGGCCCGCGGCGGGAGCGTCCTCGACCCCAAGATCGTCGAGGCGCTCGTCGCCGCGAAGGAGCACCTCGCGCACTCGCCGCTCGCCCGGCTGACCGACCGGGAGCGCGAGGTGCTCGGGCACATGGCTCAAGGGCAGAACAACGCAGCGATCGCGAAGTCCCTCTTCCTCACCGAACGCGCGGTCGAGAAGCACATCAACTCGTTGTTCCACAAGCTCGGACTGACCGAGGAGCCGGACGTGCACCGCCGGGTGATGGCGGTGCTCGCCTTCCTCCGCGATCAGTCGTAGCGCCCGCGACCCACCGCGGTACGTCCTCACTGCGCCTTCCTCGTGTCCACGATGTACACGCTGCACGGAGCGTGCCGGAGCACGAGGTTGGGCACGCTCTCACGCACGTGCCACCGAGATCCCTGGGTTCCCCGATTGCCGAGCACGATGGTGTCGGCTCGGATCTCCTCGGCCACGTCGCAGATCCGGGCGGCGGGATCCCCGTCCTCGATCCGGGTCGTGACCGAGGTCCCGGGGAACCGCGCGGCGAGCCGCTGCAGGTGCGCCCGCGGGTCCGCCGCACGATCCGGGTCCACGACCGCCCGGATGTCTCCCTCCGGCTTCACGTACAGAACCAGGAGCTCGGCGCCGCGCTCGCGCGCGAGTCGTGCCGCGTCCTCCACCGCGAGATCCGCGGCCGCCGAGGTGTCCGTTCCCACCAGGATCGTCTTCATCATGGTCCTCCTTCGTTCATCACCGCGACGCTACGTCCGCTGGAGGCAGCGGACGACCCCGCCCGCATGCGGAGTTCGGCGGGGTGCCAGCACCACGGTCCGAGGGGTGTTCGAGCGCGTGGAACCGCAGGTCGCCCCCCTTGGCCCCCGACGCACCCGGTGCGACGATTCGGGTCGTATGAGTGAGGAAGGAGCTCGCCGCCTCGCCTGGGGACTCTGGGGCGTCGCGATCGCGCTCGCGGTCGCCGCGGGGATCGTGATCGCGGCGTCCTGGCACACGCCGGTCCCGCCGGGGACCTTCGGCTTCCGTGGGTTCGCCGCGATGTTCGCGATCGCGTTCGCGACGCCCGGCGCGTTGATCGCCAGGCGACAACCCCACAACCCGATCGGGTGGATCTTCCTCGGCGTCGCGCTCCTGTCGGGCCTTCAGGAGCTCGCGACCCAATACGCCGTCTGGGCACTCATACAGGAGGGCGGTGGGTTGCCGCTCGATCGGTTCGCGGCCTGGCTCCCCGCGTGGCTCTGGATCCCCGGGACGAGCGGGGCGATGCTGCTGCTCCTACTGTTCCCGGACGGGCACTTGCCGTCGCGTCGGTGGCGCTGGGCCATCGTCGTCGGCCTGCTCGGGACTGTGATCGGCTCGCTCGGGTTCGCCCTCGTCGCCGGGCCGCTCGAGAACTTCAGCGCGCTCGACAACCCCTACGCGGTCGGATCTCGCGCCACGCTGCTTGCCGTCGCGATCGGGGGCGAATTCCTGTACGGCGTGGGCATCATCCTGTCGGCGCTCGCGCTCATCTTGCGGTTCCGCGAGGCGCGAGGCGAGGAACGCCAGCAGCTCAAATGGCTGGCGACCGGAGGGTCGCTCCTCGCGCTGTCACTCGTCGCCAGCTTCATCGCGCAGATCGTGAGGCCCGGGATCTTCTCGGGTGAGGCCGAGCAGATCTTCAGCGGCCAGGTGATGGCCTTGATCGTGATCGGCGGCTTCACGGCGCTCCCCGTGGCGACCGCGTTCGGGATCTTGAAATACCGCCTGTACGACATCGACGTCGTGATCAACAAGGCGGTCGTCTACGGGATCCTCGCCGCGTTCATCACCGTCGTGTACGTCGCGATCGTCGTCGGGATCGGGGCGTTCGTCGGGAGCGGAGGGAACGCGATCCTCTCCGCGGTCGCCGCTGCCGTCGTCGCGCTCGCCTTCCAGCCGGCCCGACGGCGCGCTCAGCGGCTCGCCAACCGTGTCGTGTATGGCGAGCGCGCGACGCCGTACGAGGTCCTATCGGGATTCTCCGGAAGACTCGCGGAGACGTATTCCATCGAGGACGTCCTGCCGCGGTTGGCGCGCGTGCTCGCCGACGGCGTCGGTGCCACGAGCGTCGCGATCTCCCTTGGGTCCGGCGCCGGCGAGCGAACGGTGGCTTCGTACCCCGGCGTGGCGGCCGCAGGCGGCGATGAGCGGCTGTTCGAGGTTCGTCATCAGGGAGAACTGCTCGGACGGATCGCCGTCGGGATGCCGCCGAACGAGAGCCTCGTTCCCACGCAGGAGAAACTCGTCGCCGACGTCGCCGCACAGGCGGGGCTCGTGCTCCGCAACGCCGCTCTGATCGAGGACCTCCGTGCCTCTCGTCAACGGCTGGTCGCAGCGCAGGATGAGGAGCGGCGGCGGATCGAACGGAACATCCACGACGGCGCGCAGCAACAGTTGGTCGCGCTCGCCGTGAAGCTGAAGCTCGCCGATACGCTCGTCGGCAGGGACGAGGAGCAGGCGCACGCGATGCTCGTCGACCTCCAGGTGGAGACGAACCACGCGTTGGAGGACCTCCGCGACCTGGCGCGCGGGATCTATCCGCCGCTCCTCGCCGACAAGGGCCTCGCAGCCGCGCTGGAGAGTCAAGGGCGCAAGTCCGCCCTGCCGGTCTCGGTCGAGACCGACGGGGTCGGGCGGTACCCGCAAGAAACCGAGGCTGCCGTCTACTTCTCCTGCCTGGAGGCGTTGCAGAACGTGGCCAAGTACGCGGAAGCGACCAAGGCCACCGTTCGCCTGGCACAGACGAACGGCAGCCTGACGTTCGAGGTCAGCGACGACGGCGTCGGGTTCGACCCGGCCGCTGCCTCGCGCGGCTCGGGTCTCCAGGGGATCGCCGACCGCCTCGCCGCGCTCGGCGGCGAGGTCACCATCCGTTCGGCACCCGGCGACGGCACGACCGTCGCCGGCCGGCTTCCCGTGGCCCGCTTCGAGGGATCCCGGTGACCGAAACGTCGACATCCCGCTTGCCGTGGGCGTTGTGGGCGCTCGCGATGCTGCTGGTCTTCGCGGCGATCACGGTGTTCCTCGTCGGAGGATCGGACACGGTGTTGAAGCCGGAGGACCTGGTGTTCCTGCCGGTGGTCCTCCTCACGATCCTGGGCTACTCGACCGTCGGGGCGATCATCGCCTCGAGGAACACGAGGAACGCGATGGGCTGGATCATGTTGACGGTGGGTCTGGCCTTCGCGTTGGCGCAGGCGACCGAAAGCTACGCCAAGTACACACTGGAGATCCATCTCGGCGCCCTCCCCTTCGGAGCCGTCGCCGCCTGGTTCGGGACATGGGACTACGCCGTGGCCTTCGCGGGGCTTCTCGTGCTGGCGCTCCTGTACCCCTCGGGACGTGTCGTCAGCCCCCGCTGGCGGATGGTCCCTTGGATCGTGGTGGCGTCCGCGTCGATCGCAGCGGTCGGGACGGCGTTGGGACCGGGATCGCTCGATGTCGAGACCGGGTTCGCGGTCACCAATCCGTTCGGGATCGAAGCACTCCGTCCGCTCGTCGTGATCACCGGCACGATCGGATGGATCGGGATGATGGCCTCGGTCCCGCTCTCGATCGCGTCCCTGGTGCTGCGCTACCGGCGATCGGAAGGTGAATCTCGGCAACAGATCAGATGGCTGGCCTTCATCGCGGTCGCGGTGGTCGCGAGCCTCTTGCTCTCTCTCGCGGGCACGCTCGTCTTCGGGAAGGGATTCGACCGGTCGATCGGCCCGGTGTTGTTCTTCGGCGTGATCTTCTCCCTCATCGGTCTCGGGGTTCCCGCCGCGATCGGCGTTGCCGTCCTCAAGTACCGCCTGTACGACCTCGATCTCGTCATCAAGAAGACGATCGTGTTCGCGATCCTCGTCTTGCTCCTTCTCGGGATCGCGGGACTCGGCGCCCTTCTGTTGGGAGGATCGCTCGTGCCGTCGTTGTACGACCGTCCTCCCCTCCTCCTGCTGTTCGGAGCCGCGTTCGGGCTCCTCGTGATCCCCGCCTACCGACTGGCGAAGAAGATCGCCGACCGCGTCGTCTACGGGGGCCGCGCGTCCCCGTACGAAGTGCTCTCGGAGTTCTCGGAACGAGCCGGCGAAACGTATTCGACGGAGGACGTCCTGCCCCGGATGGCGCAGCTGATCGGTCAGGCCACCGGTGCGAACGCGGCGAGGGTGTGGCTCAAGGTCGGCTCCGAATGGCGGCCCGCGGCGACGTGGCCCCCTGAGGCGACCGCGAGCCGGCCGATGCCTTCTCACGACGGCGAACTGCCGGACTTCGAGGACACGGCCGTCGAGATCCGCCATCAGGGTGAGCTCCTCGGTGCGCTCACCCTCGAGATGCGCCCGAGCGACCCGATGAACCCGTCCAAGGAGCGGATCGTCGGCGATCTCGCGTCGCAGACGGGCCTGGTGCTGCGGAACGTCCGCCTCGTCGACGATCTCCGGGAGTCACGGCGACGGATCGTGACCGCGCAGGACGCGCGAGCCAAGAAGCTCGAACGCGACATCCACGACGGGGCGCAGCAGCAGCTCGTCGCCCTCGCCGTGAAGCTCGGGCTCGTGGAGCGGTTGGTCGCGACCGACCCCGAGCGTGCCTCCTCCATGCTCGCGGAAGCGAAAGCCGAGACGAACGACGCGCTGAGCGACCTCCGGGACCTCGCGAGAGGCATCTACCCGCCACTGCTCGCGGACAAGGGGCTCGCGGCGGCGCTCGAAGGACAGGCTCGGAAGTCTTCGGTGCCCGTCGAGGTCGAACCCGACGGCATCGGACGCTATCCGCAGGAGACGGAGGCGGCCGTGTACTTCTCCTGTCTCGAGGCGCTGCAGAACGTGGCGAAGTACGCGCAGGCGACGAAAGCGACCGTTCGCCTGTCCCAGGCGAACGGGAACCTGACGTTCGAGGTCAGCGACGACGGGATCGGATTCGATCCCGTCGTCGCGTCGCACGGCACGGGACTGCAGGGCATCGCCGACCGGCTCGCGTCGCTCGGCGGCGAGCTCGAGATCCGGTCGGCGCCCGGCGACGGCACGACCGTCGCCGGGCGCCTCCCGTTGCTCAGGGAGCGATCGTGAACCAGCGTCGCATCGCGTGGGCGATCTGGGGCGTCTCCGTCGTCTTCACGGCCGTGTATCTGGTCGTGGATGCGATGGCGAAGGGGATCAACGTCGGGGAGTACGCCTTCACGGTGTTCGCGGTGCTCCTGTATGCGACCGTCGGGGTGCTGATCACGTCACGGCAGGTGGAGAACCGCGTCGGTTTGTTGTTCGCCTGGGTCGGTCTCTCCGCGTCGATCAGCCTGTTCGCCGGCTCCTACGCCACCCTGGCACAACTGCGCGACCTTCCCTACCTCGCGGCGGCCGCCTGGGTGGGCCGGGTCGGGTTCGTCGCGATGTTCGGTCCCCTCGCCTTCCTCTTCCTCATCTTCCCGACCGGCCGGCCACCGTCTCGGCGGTGGGGTTCGCTGCTGCAGGGGATGCTGGTCTTGTACGCGGTCGTGATCGTCGGGTTCGCACTCACGCCCGGGCCCCTCGAAGCGGGTTTCGCCGAGCTCCCGAGACCGGTCGCGAACCCGATCGGGCTCCCTTCGTCCTGGAGGCAGTCGATCGAAGTGATCACGACCGTCGCCGGTGTGATCCTCGCGGTCGGCGCCATCACCTCGGTCCTCTCACTGATCCAGCGATACCGGCGCGCCGCGCAGCTCGAGCGCCAGCAGATCAGGTGGCTGGCGTTCCTCGGTGTCTTCCTCGGGATCGTCCTCGTGCTCTCCTTCAGCCTGTTCGCGACCGGCGCCGTCAGCGACAACAGCCTCGTGTCGGCCATCACGTTCTTCGCCTTCATCTTCGGCATGTTCCTCGGGATCCCGCTCGTGTGCGGCATCGCGATCCTTCGCCACGGTCTGTGGGACCTCGACGTCGTCGTGAAGAAGACCGTGCAATACGGACTCCTGGTGGCCGGCTTCGTCGCCGCCGTCGTCGTCCTGGCCGTCTTCCTTCCCGTGCTGCTGATCGGCGTAGGCGGCGGAGATGTCATCGATGTCCCGATGATCGTCATCGGGGCGGTGCTCGCGATCGGGTTCATCCTGGTCCGCAAGCGGGCACAACGATGGGCGAACCGGATCGTCTACGGCAAGCGGTCGACACCGTACGAGGTCCTGTCGGAGTTCGCCGAGCGTGTGGGTGAAACGTATTCGACGGAGGACGTCCTCCCGCGGATGGCGCAGCTCCTCGGCGAGGCGACCGGCGCCCGGGAGGCTCGGGTCTGGCTGCGCATCGGCAACGAGATGCGCGCCGAGGCCTCCTGGCCCTCCGACGCCCCGGCGAGCGGGAACGTGCCGGTCCGGGGCAACGAGATCCCGGCCTTCGGGGACGACGACGTCTTCGACGTGAGCCACCAGGGGGAGCTCCTGGGGGCGCTCACGGTCTCGCTGGCCGCGAACGACCCGATGAACGCCACCAAGGAGAAGCTCGCGCGGGACATGGCCGCACAGGCCGGCCTGGTGCTCGAGAACGTCCGCTTGATCGAGGACCTCCGCGAGTCGCGTCGCCGGATCGTGAGCGCGCAGGACGAACGCGCCCGCACGTTGGAGCGGAACATCCACGACGGAGCGCAGCAGCAGCTCGTCGCGCTCTCGGTGAAGCTCCGCCTCGCGGCCGGGTTGGTCGAACGCGACCCGGCGAAGGCACGGACCATGTTGGAGGAGCTGCAGGGCCAAACGACCGAGACGCTGGAGGATCTCCGCGACCTCGCTCGCGGGATCTACCCACCGCTGCTCGCCGACAAGGGATTGGCCGCCGCACTCGAAGCCCAGGCGAGGAAGTCCCCGGTGCCGGTGACCGTGCACCCGGACGGCGTCGGCCGGTACGGCTCGGAGGTCGAAGCCGCCGTCTACTTCTCGTGTCTGGAGGCGCTGAACAACATCGCGAAGTACGCGGAGGCATCGCGAGTATCACTGCGGTTGTCGCAGTACGACGGCTGGCTGCGCTTCGAGGTCGAAGACGACGGGCGAGGCTTCGAGACGAGCTCGCGCTCGTACGGCTCGGGACTGCAGGGGATCGCCGACCGGCTCGCGGCGCTCGGCGGCGAGGTCACGGTCCGGTCGGCCCTCGGCAGCGGCACCACGGTTGCCGGGCGCCTCCCCGTGGAGGGGGCTCGATGACGATCCGGCGCTTCCTGCCCGTCGCGGTCGCCTCGCTCGTGTTCCTCCTTTTCGTCGCGATGATCTCGCTCTCGGCGCTCAACGGGAGGCTGGGCGACGACATCGCATCGAGCGCGCTGTTCCTGGCGATGATCGTCGGGTACGCCACGGTCGGCGCGCTCCTCGCCTCCCGGAACCCCTCGAACGCGATCGGCTGGCTGATGCTCGTGGTGAGCGCGGCGCTCGCGTTCGCAGGCATCGGCGACGGATACGTCATCTATGGCCTCGAGACGCGACCCGGCTCACTCCCGGCCCCCCCGGTCGTCGCCTTGATCTCCAGCGTCGCGTGGGGATTCCTGCTCGCGGCCTTGATCCTGATCGTGCTGTTGTTCCCGACGGGCCACGTGCCGAGCGGTCGCTGGCGGTTCGTGCCGGCGGCGACCGTCGGGCTGATCTCACTGGCCGGCCTAGGGTCGCTGCTGGCGCCCGGACCGCTCGACTCGGTCGCCGGGACCGTGATCCTCAACCCGCTCGGCGTGGACGGCCTCGGAGGTGCGACGGACATCGCGCAGGGGATCGGCTTCATCGGTCTCATCCCGATGTTCGGTGCGGCGATCGCCGGGCTCATCCTCCGCTTCCGTCGCTCGACGTTCGAGGAGCGCCAGCAGATCCGCTGGCTCGTCTACGTCGTGATCCTCGTTGTCGCGGTGATCGGCGTCTCGCTCATCGCGAGTCTCGTCGTGCACCGGCAGGGGTTGGAGGACGCGCTGTTCTTGGTCACGCTATCGCTGATCGGCGTCGGCGTGCCGGTCGCGATCGGGATCGCGGTCCTCAAGTACCGGCTCTACGACCTCGACCTGGTCATCAAGAAGACGGTCCTGTACGCGATCGTCGCCCTGTTGCTGATCGGGCTGTTCCTGGTGTTCGCCAGCGTCCTGGGCGGCGCCTTGATCGACGCGGAACCAGCCGCGATCGTGGCATCGGTGGCTCTGGGAGTCGCGTTCTGGCCGGCAACCCGGCTCGCGCGTCGGCTCGCGGACCGGATCGTGTACGGAAGCCGGGCCACGCCGTACGAGGTCCTCTCAGACTTCTCGCAGCGCGTCGGCGGATCGTTCGCCAGCGAGGACGTCCTGCTGCGGATGGCCACGATCCTCGGCGACGCCGTCGGCGCACGGGAGGCGACCGTGTGGCTACGGGTCGGGAAGGAACTCCGCCCGGCGGGGTTCGCGTCGTCGAACGGCGACAGACCGTCGCCGGTCGCCATGTCCGGGAACCCTCTTCCGTCGTTGCCGGGCGACGCGGCGGTCGAGGTCCGCGACCAGGGCGAGCTCCTCGGCGCCCTCTCCGTGTCGGTCGCCGCGAACGATCCGATGACACCGTCGAAGGAACGGCTGATCCGGGATCTCGCCGGGCAAGCAGGACTGGTGCTGAGGAACGTACGGCTGATCGAGGAGCTCCGCGCCTCACGCCAGCGCCTGGTGGCGGCTCAGGACGAGGCGCGGCGACGCTTGGAACGGAACATCCACGACGGAGCCCAGCAACAGCTCGTGGCTCTCACGGTGAAGCTCCGCCTCCTCGAGCAGATCGCCACGCGTGATCCGTCAAAGGTGTCCGAGATCGCGGCGCAGCTCCAGGCGGAGACCACCGAGACGTTGGAGGATCTCCGCGATCTGGCGCGCGGCATCTACCCGCCGCTGCTCGCGGACAAGGGACTCCCCGCCGCGTTGGAAGCCCAGGCGCGGAAGTCGGCGATGCCGGTCACCGTGGAGGCGGCGAACGTGGGTCGATACCCCCAAGACGTCGAAGCCGCGATCTACTTCTCCTGTCTCGAAGCCCTCCAGAACGTCGCGAAGTACGCGTCCGCCTCCCGCATCACGATCTCGCTCGCTCGGAGCGACGGACGGCTCTCGTTCTCGGTCACCGACGACGGCGTGGGCTTCGATCCGGATGCGTCGACCTACGGCACCGGATTGCAAGGGATCGCCGATCGCATCGACGCGCTCGACGGGACGTTCGAGGTCGTCAGCGCGATCGGTGCCGGTACGACGGTGCACGGGAGCATCCCGGTCACGACCCTCTCACCGTCGACGCCGGATCCGAGTGAGGAGGATCAGGCGGCGTCGTTCGCCGCGGCCCAGGCCTCTTCCAGCCGGTCGGGACCGAACGCCGACTTGGGGATGTAGGCAGCGGCGCCGCACTCGGCCGCGCGCGGCGCGTACTCCTCTTCCTCGTACGTCGACAAGAGCAGCACGACGGCGCTGTTCTCGTTGTCCGCGAGGATCTGCCGGGTGGCGTCGAGACCGTTGATCCCCGGCAGGTTCACGTCCATCAGGACGAGGTCGGGCGTGAGCTCGGAGGCCATCATGACGGAGTCCTCACCGGTCTCGGCCTCGCCCACGACCTCGAAACCCTCCGTCGCGTCCACCACCATCCTGGCGGCCATCCGGAAGGGCTCTTGATCGTCCACGATGAGCACTCGCACGGTCATCCGTTCCTCCACCTGCAAGCGTCCCACCGACGGCTGCACA
>Ga0114129_10008315_pt1 | contig 14804 bp, 17 predicted proteins | sample RhiMetdeltSRZDD1_FD_80071 | JGI IMG/M metagenome (GOLD analysis project Ga0114129, IMG submission 80071) | Populus rhizosphere microbial communities from Tennessee, USA - Rhizosphere MetaG P. deltoides SRZDD1 (version 2) (version 2) | ecosystem: Host-associated > Plants > Roots > Rhizosphere >...
AACCCGGCTGGCTGCGTTGCTCCTCCCTCAAATACTCCCGGTATTCTCGGTCGTCGCGCCTTGCCATCCGGGCGCCGCGCTCCGCGATCTGGTCCTCGCTCAGCGTAGACGAGCCACTAGGCGATCAGGATGGAATGAGCCCGGGCTTGCGATTTGCGCGAACGAGAAGCCAGACGAGGAACGCGACCGCAATAAACGGCAGGAACGGGACGAGAAGGGCCGCGCCAACGACGACGAACGCCAACAACCCGGCGACGAACACGATCGGGCCGATCACAGTAAACAGGATGGCGGCGACGAGCCACTTGATCAGCAGCAGCGGCAGAAGCACCAGCCGCAGCACGATCTTCACCAGCATCGCCACGACGAACATCCCCGTGAAAAGCGTCACCGCAACAGCCGCGATCGTCCCCAGCATCAGCAGTCCGAGCATCGGCAGCAGCCTCCTCGGCCTCTATGCCCATTTACGCCTCTGAGCCGCAAGAAGTTCCGGGGTGTGAAGCTGGTCCACGGGGCCGCGAGGAGCATCGGGGGGCAGGTATACGGGGGGTGTGCCAAGCCGCTCGTCCAGGTTGCGGACGACGCGCGCGGAGCGTCCGCGAGGCTTGAGCTTCCGAAAGTTGAAGAGCACAACGAAGCCGATGAAGAGCGCCAGCACGAAGATGGAGCTGATCGTCAGCCCGAGGAGCGTGCCGAGCGCGAAGCGGAGCCAGTCAGTCACCTTACAGAGCCGCGCGGCTCGGGAGTCGGTGGGAGCGTGTACTGGATCGCACCCGTCCGCACTTCCTCCATCGCCAGCCGTTCGAGCTTGTGGGGACCAGCCGGCAGTCGCTCGATTCGCGGCAGCGCACCGCGCCGCAACTGCTTCGCACGCTGCGCAGCAACGTCAACGAACAGAAAGCGGCTCGTGATGAGCGGTGCGGTATCCGCAGCGGCCGCCGGAGCAGGGCCGTCCCCTGGCGGCTCAGGGTTGTGAGGCATGCCCCAGAAGCGTACATGAAAAAGCTACCAGCTTCCAGCGCACGCGCGCCCGAAGCTGGCAGCGACCTACGAGCGACCAGCGACTATCGACTCGCGACTTACGCTACATCGACCTTTATTTGCCGCGGCTTCGCTTCCTCACGCTGCGGCACGCGAACCGTCAGCACGCCATCCTTGTAGACAGCGCTGATGCGGCTCGGATCCACCTTCCACGGCAGCACGAACGAACGGCTGAAGCTGCCGACATGGCGCTCGAGACGGTGGAACTTGTCACGCGACGTCTCGGTCTCCGCCTTCCGCTCCCCTTGGAGCGTCAGCACGCTGTTCTCGAACGTGATGCTGATGTCCTCTTTCTTCATATCGGGGAGCTCCGCCTTGATTACGTACTCGTGGTCATCGTTCTCGTAGATGTCCACGGCGGGCGCCCACGAGCGAGTAAAGGCCGCCTGATACAAGTCGCCAAACATATGGTTGAGCCGCTCGATCTCCATCGACGCCAGCTCGCGAGCAGGATTCCAACGAACGAGTGTCATCGATCACCCTCCTTCAATACCTGAACGAATATAACGTATATCTTAGCATGTTTCAAGCATCATAGATGAGTTTATAACACTCATATTTGACCTAAGCGGCTGTGGCGCGGCCGGTGCTAGAATCCGTCCGATGGCCCGCATCTACATCGAACGACAGGACCTTCCGGAGGATGTCAGGCGCCTGTTCGATACGATCTGGGAGGAATGGGACTTTCTTCCGGCGGCCGCGGCCGAATGCTCCCCGCCGCTCGACGTCCGTGAAACCGACAACGGGGTCGAGGTGCTCGTTGATTTGCCAGGCGTCCCCGCGTCTGCCGTTCAGGTGCTGTTCGCGCGCAACGTGCTGCTCGTCGCCGGACACAAGCTTCCGCCGACATGCGATCATGATGAAGCGGCGTTTCACCTCGCAGAGCGCGCGTTCGGTCGATTTGCGCGAGCCGTGCGGCTCGAGGGCGCCTTCGAAGGCGCGCGCGCGTCGGCCACACTGAACGCCGGCGAGCTGCGAGTGGCGATTCCGCGAATCGAGGATCGGCGCGGCCGCGAGATCCGCATTCCCGTCCGCGCGTAGGATGCGCATCCTTTTCATCGGCGACATCTTCGGGCGTTCCGGTCGCGAAATCGCGCGGCAGGCGATCGCTCCGCTGATCGAGCGCGAGTCGCTGGATTTCGTGATCGCCAACGTGGAGAACTCGGCCGCCGGCTTCGGCGTGACCGGCGACATCGCGAAGACGATTCTCGGCTATGGCGTTGACGTCATGACGTCGGGCAACCACGTCTGGGACAAGAAAGAAGTCCTCGACTACATTCCCGGCGAACCGAGACTGCTGCGGCCCGCCAACTTTCCGTCCGGCGTGCCCGGGCGCGGCAGCTATCTCGGGCGCACGCGCACGGGCGAACCGATTGGCGTCGTGAACGTAATGGGGCGCGTGTTCATGCAGCCGCTCGACGATCCGTTCGCGGTCGTGCTCAAGGAGATCGAAGCCCTGCGCGCCAAGGCTCGAGTCGTCATCGTGGATTTCCACGCGGAAGCGACGTCCGAAAAAGTTGCGATGGGGTGGCACCTCGACGGCCGCGCGACGGCAGTGGTCGGAACGCACACGCACGTGCAGACCGCGGACGACCGCATTCTTCCGAAAGGCACCGCCTACGTGACCGACGTCGGCATGACGGGACCGCAGGATTCGATCATCGGCGTCACGACCGAACTGGCGCTTGGAAAATTCATCACGGGACTGCCCGCCAAGTTCGAAGCGGCCGGCGGTCCGGGCCGCCTCAATGCCGTGATCGTGACGGCCGATCAGGCCACCGGTCGCGCGACGGCCATCCAACGGCTCAATCTGTCCGCGGCGGAAGTCGAGGCGCTCGCCGCACGGAGCACTGCGGGACGCTAATCGTGTCGGATCTGTTTTCAATTCCTTTCGAAGAGGACCGTTCGGGAACGGCCGCTGCGGAGTCCGTCGCCCGGCCTGGCGAGCGGCGGGTTCACACCGTTGCCGAGCTCACCGCCGCCATCAGGGGCGCGCTCGAGAACGGCTTCGGCGACGTCTGGGTCGAAGGCGAGATCTCGAACTGCCGCGTGTGGAATACGGGTCATCTGTACTTCACGTTGAAAGATGAGACCGCCCAGATCAAGGCCGTGATGTTTCGTACGGCCGTTCGATATCTGCGCTTCAGGCCCGAGGACGGACTGCACGTCATCGCGCGCGGTCGCCTCGGCGTCTACGAACCCAAGGGCGAGTATCAGATCGTCTGCGAGCACATGGAGCCGCGCGGACTCGGTGCGCGCCAGCTCGCGTTCGACCAGTTGAAAAAGCGGCTGCAGACCGAAGGGCTTTTCGACGCACGGCGGAAGCGACCGCTGCCGGCGCTGCCGCGGCGCATCGGCATCGTGACGTCGCTCGATGGCGCCGCGATCCGCGACATCATCAAGGTGCTTCGTCGCCGCGCTCCGAACGCCAGCCTGCTCATCCGGCCGACGCGCGTGCAGGGCGAGGCCGCCGCCGAAGATGTCGCGCGCGGCCTGAAGGCGATTGCACGCGCCCCCGGCGTCGACGTCATCATCGTCGGCCGCGGAGGCGGCTCGGTCGAAGACCTGTGGGCGTTCAACGAAGAGATCGTCGCGCGAGCGATTGCCGCGGCGCCCGTGCCGGTCGTCTCTGCAGTCGGCCATGAAGTGGACGTGACGATTGCCGACTTCGTCGCGGATCTGCGTGCGCCGACTCCGTCCGCCGCCGCCGAGATGGTCGTGGCGGCGACAGAGGAATTCTGCGGACGGATCGATCGATTGACGAGTCGTCTTCGATCCGTGGCCCGTGGCGATCTTCAACGGCGACGCAACATGATCCACGTCCTCAGCAGCCGGCGCGGGCTGGCGGCGCTGCCGGCCAGGGTCACGATGCGCGGCCGGCATGCCGCAGAGCTGACGCATGCGCTTCGCGGCGCGGCGCGCGCGCTGCTGGCCAGACGGGGTCGCGAGCACGCGAGCATGCGCCAGCGACTCGAGGCACGGGATCTGGCGCGGCGCCTCGCCTCCGTGCGCGGCCGTCTCACAGGTGTGCAAGGACGCATGAGTGGCGCCGCCGATCGTGCCCGTCATCGCGCCGACGCGCGCTTCCGAGCGCTGGCGGGTCGCCTCGAGAATCTGAGTCCGCTGGCGGTGCTCGGTCGCGGGTATGCCGTATGCTGGAATGCCGACAAGACGGCCATCATCCGATCCGCGGATGCCGTGACCTCGGGCGACGCCGTGCGCGTCACGCTCTCGCGCGGAGAGCTGTCATGCGTGGTGGAACGGTCGATCCCCGACGAAGAACGGAGCTGGTGATATGGATCCCACCATCAAAGACTTCGAGTCCGCGATCGCCGAGCTCGAATCGATCGTCAAGACGCTCGAAGAGGGGGACCTCGCGCTCGAAAAATCGTTGGCGCTGTTCGAGCGCGGCGTGCAGCTCTCGCGATTCTGCCACTCGAAGCTCGAGGAAGCCGAGCGGCGGATCGAGATCCTCAACGAGCGCGGCGAAGTGAAAGCCGCCCCGGCCGCCCTCGGCCTCGCAGCGGAAGACGAGAGCGAACGCACCCGGTGAACGCGGCGGCAGACCTGCAGCAGTGGCTCGACGCGCGCCGCCTCGAGGTGGATCGCGCGCTGGGCGAGTATCTTCCGTCGCCGCCGGACTGCCCGACCCGCGTCGGCGAGGCGATGCGTTACAGCCTCTTCGCCGGCGGCAAACGTCTTCGGCCCATGCTTGCGCTCGCCGCCGCCGAAGCAGCCAATCCGTCCAACCCCGGGCTCGCGCGGAGCCTGGCCATGCCGGTCGCCTGCGCCCTCGAACTGATTCACACCTACTCGCTCGTCCACGACGATCTCCCGGCGATGGACGACGACACGCTTCGTCGCGGACGGCCGACGAATCACGTCGTCTTTGGAGAGGGGCTGGCGATTCTCGCCGGCGACGGACTCCTGACCGAAGCCTTCGCGCTGATGGCGCGCGAGCCGCGCCGCGCGGAGGGCATCAGCACGGCGGAACTGACCGCGAGAAAGCTCCGCGCGCTTGCCCTCGTCGCCGAGGCTGCGGGAGCGTGCGGTATGGTGGGCGGACAAGCGATCGACCTGGAGGCCGCGGGGGCTCGGACGACGCTCGACGAGGAAGGGCTTCGAGCGATGCACGCGCGCAAGACCGGCGCGCTCATCCGCGCGGCCGCCGGAGCCGGAGCGGTCATGGGCGGAGCCAGCGAGGCACGGCTCGCGGCGATCGAGAGCTTCGCCTCGGAACTGGGGCTCGCGTTTCAGATCGTCGACGATATCCTCGACGTCGAGGGTGCCGCCGAGGATCTGGGCAAGACGATCGGCAAGGATGCTGCCGCCGGCAAACCAACCTATCCGGCGCTTTTCGGACTCGAGCGGTCGCGCGCGTTGGCCACGGACTCAATCCATCGCGCGCTGACGACCCTTCGGATGGCGGCGATAAGCGGCCATCTCCCGGCGATCGCACAATGGGTGCTTACGCGAACGACGTGAAACACAGGACTCGCCTGGACGCGCTGCTCGTCGCCCGAGGGCTTGCCGCCTCCCGCGAGCGGGCGCGCGCGCTGATTCTCGCAGGCCAGGTTCGGGTGGACGGACGCGTCGTCTCGAAAGCCGGCGCGCCGGTGCCGCCCGAGAGCGACGTCACGCTCGCGCAAGCGGATCATCCGTACGTCGGACGCGGAGGCGTGAAGCTCGCGCATGCGCTCGATGTGTTTTCGATCGACGTCACCGGGCGAATTGCGCTCGACGTCGGAGCGTCGACGGGTGGATTCACGGACGTGCTTCTCAGACGCGGCGCGCGCGCGGTCGTGGCGCTCGACGTCGGCCACGGACAGCTCGACTGGACGCTGCGCAACGACCCTCGCGTCATCGTGCTCGAACGCGTCAACGCGCGCACACTCGACGTCGATCGTCTGCCGCCGGATGCGCGCGCGTTCGACGTGGTGACCGTCGACGTGTCCTTCATCTCGCTGCGACAGGTGCTGCCGACGATTGCGCCGCTGGTTCGCGCCGACGGCGACCTCGTGACGCTCGTCAAACCTCAATTCGAGGCGGGGCGCGGCGAGGTCGGAAAAGGCGGGCTCGTGCGCGATCCGGCCGTGCATGCTCGTGTGATCGACGAGGTCACCGCGGCGGCGAATGCGCTAGGATTGACGCGCGTCGGCGACACTTCGTCGCCGATCGCCGGCGCCGAAGGCAACCGCGAATTCTTCCTGCACTTCCGGCAAAAGACCATCGAACCATGACCGTGACGCGCGTCGGCCTCGTGGCCAAACACCGATTGGAAGCCGCCGCCGGCGTGCTCGCCGAGCTGGCGAGCTGGCTGGAGGCGCGCAACGTCCATGCTGTCTTCGAAACGGCAACCGCCGCACTGGCCGGACTGCCGCCGGGCGTTCAGACGAGCTCGCGCGACGAGCTGCCGCAAGAGGCCGATCTGATCGTCGTGCTCGGAGGAGACGGCACGCTCATCGGGATGGCGGGACGGATCGCTCGCGCGGGCGTCGACGTGCCAATCCTCGGCGTGAACTTCGGCAGCCTTGGGTTTCTCACCGAAATCACGCTGCCCGAGCTGTATCCGTCGCTCGAAGCGGCGCTCGCCGGAAAGGCCGTCCTCGAATCGCGCGCCATGCTCAGCGCGCGCACGCAGCGTGGCACCACACTCTTCGCCGAACACATCGTGCTCAACGACATCGTCATCACCAAGGCGGCGCTGTCGCGCATCATCGAGATGTCCGTGATGGTTGGAAACGATTCGGTCACGCACGTTCGCGCGGACGGGCTGATCATTGCCACCCCGACAGGGTCGACCGCGTACAACCTCGCCGCCGGCGGTCCCATCGTGCATCCCGATGTCGACGCGCTGCTGCTGACCCCCATCGCGCCGCACACGCTGACCAATCGTCCCATCGTGATTCCCGCCGATTCGGAGGTGCACGTCCGGCCGATCATGGAATCGAACGAAGAGGTGTATGTCACGTTCGACGGCCAATCCGGATTCCCGCTCCAACCGAACGATACCGTCACCGTACGCCGCTCACCGCGACCGCTACGGTTGGTCAAAGCTGCCGCCCGGACATATTTCGAAGTGCTGCGAAGCAAGTTGAAGTGGGGAGGGGCGACGCCTTAACGGCAACACAAGACTTATTGTCTCTGGCGGAGCTCACGGAAATAGCGGATTTGATATTGCTGGACGTTGCGATTGTGTTCGTCGAGCGTCGCGGCAAATGCATGCGAGCCATCGTTGCGGCTGACGAAATACAGATACGGCACGTCTGCCGGCGCGGCCGCTGCCATCAGCGACGCGCGGCCGGGTGATGCGATGGGACCAGGCGGCAGGCCGGCGTAGCGATACGTGTTGTACGGGGAATCGAACTGCAGGTCCGCGCGCGTGAGATTGCCGTTGTATCGTCCGATGCGATCCAGCGCGTAAATCACCGTCGGATCGCACTGCAATCCCATCCCGATCTTCAGACGGTTGGAGTAGACGGCCGCGACCAGCGGGCGTTCTTCGGCGCGCCCTGTTTCCTTTTCGACGATGGACGCAAGCGTCACGAATTGACGAACGCCAAGCCCCCGCGCCGCTGCCTGCTCACGAATCTCGGGAGTAAACGCCTTCTCGAAGGCGGCAACCATTCGCGCGATCAGCTGATCGGCTGTAGCCTTGCGCGGCAGCGCGTAGGTATCTGGAAACAGATAGCCCTCGAGGTCGCGTGCTTCAGGGTCGAGCCCGCTGATGAGGGCGACGTTGCGAGACGCCTTGATGAACGACTCAGCGCTCCCGAATCCTTTGCTTTCGTAAAGGGCGCCCATCTGCTTGATCGACAGCCCTTCGGGAAACGTGATGGGACGCACGAACACTTCGCCGCGCGCGATCTTCTCGACGACCTGACGCGCGCTGAGCGGCTGATCGAAGCGGTATTCCCCTGCCTGAAGATGCCGGCCATCGCCGGTGATCCAGAGCGCCAAGCGGAAGCTCGTGCGATCGCGCACCACGCCCGCGTCCGTCAGTCGTTTGCCGATCGACGCGGTCCCGGCGCCGGCGGGAATTTCCACGAACAGCTCCGAGTCGGCGTAGCCCTTATAAGGACGGTCGACACCTTGATAGACCCAGATGCCCGCGGCGGCGAGCACGACAACGATCAGGAGCAGGAAGGCCGCAACACGCTTCATGCGGTGTGGGTGTCGGGGGGCTCGGTCGGACGCGGACGACCGTCGAGATAATCCTGAAGAATCAACGCGGCGGCCACGGCGTCGACCTGCTTCTTCCGCTGCCGCCAGTCTCGCTCGCCTCGCGCGAGCAGCGCGTCCGCTTCACGGCTCGTGAGCCGCTCGTCTTGAAGAGAGACGGGAACATCCACCGCGGCCGCAATCATCGTGGCGAGCTCCCGCACGCGCGCGGTTTGCGCGTTCGCCTCGCCGCTCAACCGTCGAGGCAGACCGATCACGATTGCACCCAGACCGTCCTCTTCCGACATCAGCTGCTTCACTGCCTCTACCAGGTGCTCTGCTGACGTTTTTAGGTTGGCCGCACTCGGAATCGTCTTCCACGGCGATGCCAGCAAACCCGTGACATCAGAGAGCGCAAGCCCGATCCGCCGCTCGCCGTAGTCGATCCCGAGCGCTCTCATGCAGCGAGCGTACCATACGGGTGCGGGGTGCGAGGTGCGCACCTTTGCACCCCAGCACGACAAGTTATAATTTCGCCATCAAATGCCGAAGTCCGCACGTGTTCTGACGATAGCCCTCGCTGTCGTGGCGGCTGGTCTTTTCGCCTGCACCAACGCATCACGCCGCGGTCCTTCCAAGTACTCGCAGAAGCTCGTCATTCTCGGATTCGACGGCTTGGATCCGCGCCTGGTCGAGCGCTGGATGGCCGAAGGCAAGCTGCCCAACATGGCCAGAATGGCGCAGCAGGGAGGCATGTTCCCGTTGACGACGACGCACTCGCCGGAATCGCCGACGGCGTGGGCGTCGTTTGCAACAGGGATGAACGCCGGCAAGCACAACATCTACGACTTCCTCGTGCGCGACACCTCCACCTATCTTCCCGATCTTGGAATGGTCAAGCGCACGCCGCCGAAGTTCCTGTTCGACTACATCCCGACATCGAAGCCTCGTCTCGAGTCCACTCGCGGCGGAACATCCTTTTGGGTCACCGCGGGGCGCGCGGGCGTTCAGTCGAGCGTGCTGACCGTGCCCGTCACGTTTCCACCGGAGGAGGTTCCCGGCGGGGAGATGCTGTCCGGACTTCCGCTGCCCGATATTCGGGGCACGATGGGGACGTTCTCGTACTACGCGACGGATCTCAGCCGGTACGAAGAAGGCAACACCGAGATGGGAGGAATCCTCAGACATCTGGTGTTCGAGGGAGACGTCGCCAGCACCGAGCTCGTCGGGCCGCCAAATCCCCTCGTCCGTCAGAAGATCGAAGCCATCCGCCGAAAAGGGCCGACGCTCAGCGACGGCGATCGCGCGCAGATCGCCGAGCTGCAGGCCGTTCAGGACGTGCGGATACCGTTCACGATCCAGTGGGATCGGCCGAACAAGGCCGCTACCGTTCAGATTGAAGGTGAGACGATTCGTCTCACGCAGGGCCAGTGGTCGAACTGGGTTGACCTGACGTTCAAGGTGAATCTGCTCGTGCGGCTGCACGGGATGGTGCAGCTGCTCCTGATGAACGCGGGGAACGAGCTGCAGCTTTATATCTCCCCCGTCAACTTCAAACCGGACAATCCGCCGGTGCCCATGTCGTACCCCGACGCCTTCTCCGGCGATCTGTTCAAGCGCATCGGCTACTACCGGACGCTCGGGTGGGCGGAAGCGACCTGGCCGCTCAACGAAGGACGCATGGACGAGAAGACGTTCATGGACGATCTGATGGTCGCGTTCGACGATCGCGCGAAGGTGATTCTCAATCGCGTGGACGCGAAGAACTGGGACACGCTCGTCGGCGTCATCGAATCGACCGATCGCGTCCAGCACATGATGTGGCGGCTCATCGACCCGAAGCACCCGATGTACGACGCCGCGCTCGCGGCGCAGTTCGGCGATTCGGTCGAACGTGTCTACCGCCGCGCTGATCAATTCGTGGGCGAGGTCCTCAAGCGCATCGGCCCCGACGTCCCGGTCCTCATCGTCTCGGATCATGGCTTCCACTCGTGGCGGAAGGCCGTCAATCTCGACACCTGGCTCGTGCAGGAGGGGTATCTGTTGTTGAATGGCCAGCAGCCGGGAGACAAGAAGCTGGCGGATCTCTTCGGCGGCGGCACGTTCTGGGAGAACGTCGATTGGTCACGCACCCGCGCCTATGCGATGGGCATCGGGCAGATTTATTTCAATCTGCGCGGACGTGAATCAAAAGGGATCGTCAGTCCGGGCGCGGAAGCCTCGCGGCTGGCGGACGAGCTCAGCGCCAAGCTGCTCACGCTGAAGGATCCCGAGGACGGCACGTCGATCGTGCGCGCGGTCTACAAGCGCGACGACATCTACAAGGGCGAGTACCTGCAGAATGCCGCCGAGCTCCAGGTCGGCATGAACGAAGGCTACCGGGTGTCGTGGCAGACGACCCTGGGTGGATCGCCTCAAGGGATCGTCTACCCGAACACGCGAAAATGGAGCGCGGATCACGGAGGCTACGATTTCGCGATCACCTCCGGCGTCCTCGTCTCGAACCGTCCCATCGTGACGAAGACGCCCAATATCATGGATATTGCACCAACGGTCCTGAAGTACTTCGGCGTTCCCATTCCCGGTGACATCGATGGCAAACCGTTGTTCTAGGATCGCATTTGTAGCGCGCAGCTTCAGCTGCGCGTTTCCGACCGCATTTGTAGCGCGCAGCTTTAGCTGCGCGTCGTCGACCGCGGCGCTAAAGCGCCGCGCTACAGTCTTCGTCCGTGCGACCGCGGCGCTAAAGCGTCGCGCTACAGTCTTCGTCCTGGCGACCGCGGCGCCCGCGGCGCTAAAGCGCCGCGCTACAGTCGTCGTCCGTGCGACCGCGGCGACCGCGGCGCTAAAGCGCCGCGCTACAGTCTTCGTCCTTGTAGCGCGCAGCTTTAGCTGCGCGATCCTGATCGCAATCGCGACGACCCTCGCCGCTCAGACGCCGCCGGCGGACCGCGCGCAGACCGAAGCGCTCGCCAAACGCGCGACAGAGCGTCTTGCCGCCCTACAGAAAGAGTCCGAGTCGCTCGCCAAACAGGAACAGACGCTCCTCGTCGAGCTGCGGAAGCTCGAAGTCGATCGCCAGATCAAAGTCGAACAGCTGTCGGCAATCGAGGGCGAGTCGGCGGGAGTCCAGGAGCAGCTCAAGGCCGCGACGGCGCGTGCCGAAGTGCTGCAGTCCGACGCGAATCGCCAGCGGCCGGACGTCGAGAGACGGCTGGTTCAGCTTTACAAGATGGGACGCGCCGGATACTGGCGTCTCCTCCTCGACGTCGACGATCTGCGTCAGCTCGGACGCGTGTATCGGACGGCCTCCGCGCTGAATCGCATCGACCGTGACCGTGTCGAAGAGCACCGGCGCACGCTTGCCGCGCTCGCACAGGAGCGCGCGGCGCTCGAGGCCCGATCGCGTGAGTTGCAGGGGCTGCAGAAGCGCGCGCGAGACGCCCGCGCCGCCGTCGATCGGGCCGTGGCGTCGCATACGGCGCTGGTCGCATCGATCGACGCGCGCCGGGATCTCAATGCCCGGCTCGCCGGCGAGCTGCAGGATGCGCAGCAGCGGCTGCATGCATCGATCGCGCAGATGGCGACCGGCAAGACGGTGCCGGCGATCGGCCTGCCGCTTGGTCCATTCCAGGGAGCGCTGCCGTGGCCAGCCGAGGGCGTCCTGACTCAGCGGTTCGGCCGCGTGACGCGGAACGGGATCACGCTGATTCGAAACGGCATCGAACTGTCGCTCGCGGAGGGACGGCCGGTTCACCCCGTGCACGAAGGAACGGTCGCGTTTGCGGACCAGTTCAGCGGCTACGCCAACCTGGTCATCGTCGATCACGGCGACCGTAACTATTCTTTATATGGGCACCTCGACAGCCTGGCGGTCCATCGCGGCGACCGCGTTGACGGGACGAGCACGGTCGGGCTGACCGGCCGCAACCCGGCCGGCAACCCGGCCTTGTACTTCGAGTTGCGGATCGACGGTAAAGCGGTGGATCCCTTACAATGGCTGAAGCGCCCATGACTTCCAGAACTCGACTGTCCGTGCTCCTCATTTCGACGCCCGTGCTGGCCTTCGTCGTCGTTGGCGGACTGCTCGGCAAGGCGTCCACCGGCGACGCCACGTTTCAACACCTCCGCGTATTCGAGGACGTCGTCTCGCTGATCCTCAACAACTACGTCGAGGACGCCAAGATCGACCGCGTCATGGAAGGGGCGATGCGCGGCCTGGCGGATGGCCTGGACCCGGACAGCGCCTATCTCAATCCGGCTCAAACGAAACAAGTGGAGTCGGGTGAGCGGTTGGCGGCGGGTGATGTCGGAATCGAGCTGACGCGGCAATACTACCTGCGGGTCATCGCCGCGCGCGATGGATCCCCCGCCGCGAAGGCCGGGCTGCATACAGGCGACTACGTCCGCGCGATCGACGGCAAGCCGACGCGCGATCTGTCGGTGTTCGAAGGCATGCGGATCCTGCGCGGCGCACCGGGTACGAAAGTGGCGCTCACGGTCATCCGCGGCAATGCTGCGGAGCCGCGCCAGATCGACCTCGTTCGCGAGAAGACCCCGGGAGCGGTCGTCACCGGCCGGATGCTGCCGCCCGACATCGGCTACATCAGGGTGGCGACGTTCGGCACGGGAGCCGCCGACAAGATCCGCTCGCAGGTCGACGAGCTGACGCGCACAGGAGCGACCAGTCTGATCATCGACCTGCGCCACACGGCTGAGGGCCCGTTCGAGACCGGCCTGGAAGCCGCGCGTCTCTTCGTGAAGTCCGGCGCGCTGGCGATCGTCGCCGGCCGGGATCAGGAAGTGAAACGCGAGACGATCTCCGCCAAGCCTGGCGACGGCGCCATCGCTCTGCCGGTGACGCTGCTGGTCACGACGGGCACGTCGGGCGCTGCCGAGTTGTTCGCCGCCGCCCTCGACGGGAACAAGCGCGCCGATCTCGTCGGCGAGCGCACGCTTGGGCGCGCCGGCATCCAGAAGCTCGTGCACCTTCCCGACGGCCGCGGACTCTGGCTGACGCACGCGCGATATCTCACTCCGAACGGCGATGCGATTCAGGGCAAAGGGTTGAATCCCGATCTCGAAGTCGACGAGCCGGAGACGGACTTCGGTGAGCCCGCGCCCGCGAAAGATCCGATTCTCGACGCCGCCATCGATCGCATTCACAAAAAAGTCGCGGCGTGATCGTCCTTCGTTCTTGACACCTCCAGATCGCTCGCGTATAACCGCACCACACCTGATCGGCGGCGAGCGTTGACGTCGCGCGATGCGAGTGCTTGCGGAGGTCTCATGAACAAACAAGAACTGATCTCGAAAATCGCGCAGGACACGGGCATCACCAAGTCGAGCGCATCGGCGGTGGTCGAATCCTTTTTCGAAGGCATCACGAAGTCGCTCAAGAAGGGCCAGCCGATCACGTTCGTCGGATTCGGCACGTTCAAGACCGCGCAGCGCAAAGCGCGCACCGCGCGCAACCCGCAGACGGGCGAGGCGATCAAGGTTCCGAAGCGCCGGGTCGTGCGGTTCAGCGCCGGCAAAGCCCTCAAGACAGCCCTCAATTAATCGGGCAAGTGCGTGATCGGGTAATCGGGTAATTGAATGGGAATTACCCAATTACCCGATTGCCGGATTCTTCAATTCGTTGACCTCCCTTTTTCCCTTTGCTACACTGATCGTTCCGGCAAGGCCTGTGTTTTCAAGACATAGGCGCGTAGCTCAGTGGTTAGAGCGCCTGCTTGACACGCAGGAGGTCAGTGGTTCGACTCCACCCGCGCCTACCAGCCTCCGCTCGGTTTTCTCGCGGAGGGCGTAGCGGCGAAGCCGCGTAAGTGGGCCGCTCGAAATACTGCATCAAGAAACACCGCATCGATGAGTGAGATCGCCGTTACGCTGCCCGACGGGTCAATCCGTCGAGTGCCCGCTGGCAGCACGCCCGCGGACGTTGCCGCCGCGATCTCTCCGCGTCTGGCGAAAGCCGCGCTCGCGGCCGTCGTCGACGACCGCCTCGTCGATCTCAACCGTCCTCTCACCGCAGACGCCCGCGTCCGCATCGTCACGAGCGACAGCCCGGAGGCGCTGGCGCTTTACCGTCACAGTACGGCGCACCTGCTGGCGGCGGCCGTCACGAACCTCTTTCCCGGCGTGCAGTGCGGAATCGGCCCTGCGACCGACGAAGGCTTCTTCTACGATTTCGTCGTCCCGCGGCCATTCGTGCCGGAAGATCTCGAGGCGATCGAGCAGAAGATGAAGGAGCTGGCGTCGCAGGATCTGCCGTACGAACGCCAGATATGGCCGCGCGAAGAGGCAATCCGGTTTTTCCGCGAGCGCGGCGAGCCGCTGAAGGTCCAGTTGATCGAGGAGAAGACGGCGGGCCAGTCCGAGGTCTCGTGCTACACGATCAAGGATCGCGACACGTTCGTCGACTTCTGCGTCGGGCCGCACGTGCCGTCGACTGGGCGTCTGAAGGGGTTCAAGCTCCTCAACACGTCGAACGCTTACTGGAAAGGTGACGCGCGCAATCAGCCGATGCAGCGCGTCTACGGTACGGCGTTTTTCTCCGACAAAGAGCTGCAGGCGCACCTGCACCGGATCGAGGAGGCCAA
>Ga0114129_10008316_pt1 | contig 14803 bp, 9 predicted proteins | sample RhiMetdeltSRZDD1_FD_80071 | JGI IMG/M metagenome (GOLD analysis project Ga0114129, IMG submission 80071) | Populus rhizosphere microbial communities from Tennessee, USA - Rhizosphere MetaG P. deltoides SRZDD1 (version 2) (version 2) | ecosystem: Host-associated > Plants > Roots > Rhizosphere >...
GTCGTGCAGACCGAGGTACGTCCACGTCTCGCCGCCGTCGGTGGAGCGATAGACGCCGCCGCCCCATGACGAGCTCTGTCGATTGTTGTTCTCGCCGGTTCCGGCCCAGATGATTTTTGGGTCGCGCTCGAAAATCGCGAGCGCGCCAAACGTGTTGTCTGGCTGACTGCCGAACACGTCCTTCCACGTCACGCCCTTGTTCGTCGACTTCCAGATGCCTCCCGTCGCGGCGCCTAGATAAAGGACGGCGGGATCCTTCGGATCGATCTGGATATCGTGGACGCGGCCGCCGGTGGCCGCCGGTCCAATCCCGCGAAAATGGAGCGCATCGAATGGGCCGCGGCGGGACGACGTCTGCGTGAGCGCCGGTGTCAACGCGGCGGCGATGCCAAGGACGATGAGTGCGATGAGACGAGCGGCGCTGCGCATCTGAAAACCTCGGAGCGGAAGGGTAGGCGAGCGCCGCGCCGGCCGCAACACAAAGTTGACGCGCGTTTATCCCGACATCACCTTTGGTCCGGCGCCCGGCGCTGCCCACCGTTTTGCCACACGCATCAGGGCGCTCAGGATGCATGACGCGGCCGCAAAGAGGAGTCTGACTACACGTCTCAAGGTTCACCTCACGCTCTGACATTCACAAAGATCTCGTACGTGCCTGGCTCGAGCTCTGAATGATCGAATGGCACGACCTTCGGCGTGAAGCCGACATCGCGCAGGAGACGCAGCCAGTCGGCGCGCGAGAACAATCCTTCGACATGGCGATCCCATTCGACACGCGTCGATCCGCCAGGCTCGCGCAGGAGATACGCGTAGTCGACGAGGTACGAGGTGTCGGAAGGATCCGGATCCCATTGCCATTCCAGGTAACGCAACGCGCGATCGGCGCCGTCGTGCCCGCCGTGGCTGGTCGACGATCGAAAGTTCTCGCGCACGTGATCCGGACAGAACAACGCGGCGCCTCCCGGCCTGCAGTGCACGTACGCGGTTTCGATTGCGGCGTTCAAATCGCATTCGGTCGTCATGTAACAGACAGCGTCGTGGACGAACACGGCGTCGAACTGCCGTCCGACTCGAACACTGCGCATGTCGCCCTCGAGATGCTCGCACTCCGGGTTGAGCGCGCGACTCACGTCGAGCATGGCGGCCGAGCGATCCACGAGAACCATGTCGAATCGCTTCTTGAGATGCGACGCGTTGTTGCCGCCGCCGCTGCCGAGCTCCAGGAGCGTCTTCGGCGATCGCGCGCACGCCTCCAGCAGCATGCGTTCATAGAACGCCGCCTCCTCGGCATAATCGGCCGGAGCGGACATCAACGGCCACCACGCCGCGAGATCGTGATACAGCTTCGGGTTCACGTGATGAAACGTGGATACTCGAGCTCGATTCTGTCTCCGTTCGCTTCCGTTCCTGCGCACCGCATGAGCGCCGCGACAAACGCGACATCGGCGCCCGCCGTGATCTGCATGTCATTGAACGCAAAGATCACCGGGTCGTTGGACCAGGAGAAGAAGAGATCCGAGGTCTTTCTGTATGCGTCGATGCCCTTCGATGACAGGGGCGGCGGCACATCGAACATCAACATGTCAGCGGAGTGATTCGCGAGGATTCCATCGATGTCCTTGGCGCGAACGGCTCGCGCCCAGTTCTGGACGCGCTCGCGGATCGCCGCTTCGTCTGCCGCTGTGTTGTGGCCTGCGCTCACATTCATTTACGCCTTCGGAATTTTCGCGAGGAACTGCCGCGTGCGCTCGGCGAGCGTCTCGAGCCATTCGAGCTGAAGCCGCCAGCCGGTTCTGAACATGTCGATGAGGGGCGGCGGCAAGACCGAGAAGTCAATCGCGAGCGCTCCCCAGTCAGGGCGGCGGCCGTCGTAGTCGGTGAACTGGTAGTGGCGCGCGAGCTCCCACGAACTGAGCAGCTGACCCGATCGCCCGAGCACGTTCGGATCCGCGGCGAGCGCGGCGACGGCTCGACCGACGAAGAGCGGTGATTCCGACTCGAGGAAGTTCTTGTCCTTGCTGCCGGCCTCCTGCCAAGTCGCCTCGGTCACTCCCTTGTGTTCGAGCATCGATTCGGATCGCAGAAACCCCGGCGTGATCGCGACCGCCGCGACGGCGTGCGGCGCGAGATCGGTCGCCATGTTCAGCGCGAGGCCTTTGTGCGCGAGCTTCACGACCTGCGACATGGGATTGTTGCCGGCAGAGAGGATGTCGTTCTCGGTGACCTCGACGATCAATCCGTGGCGCGCGCGAATCATGAGCGGCGCCGCGTGTTTGGCTGTGATGATGTGCGAGGTGATCGACTGTCTGAAGATCGTGTCGGCGTTCTTCAGATCGGTTTTCCAGAACGATCCGCCCTGGGCCATCATCGGGTCTTCGCCAGCGATGCTGTTCACGAGCACGTCGAGCCGGTGATGATCGCCATCGACGCGCCCGAACAACGCGCCGACCTCGGATTCAACCGAGTGGTCGACGCGAACGGGAATCGCGTCGCCCCCGGCGGCGCGGATCATCTCGGCGGTCTCGTCGATCGTCTCGGGCCGTCCGTACGGCGAGGGATTGCCGCGCACGCTGCGGCCCGTGCAATACACGACGGCGCCGGCCTCGCCGAGCGCGCGCGCGATGCCGCGTCCTGCGCCTCGCGTCGCGCCCGCGACGACGGCGATTCGTCCCGTCAGCGATTGCGTCATACCGCTCCGTGCTGCTTCAGGAGTTGTACAATCTCGTGGTGCCCGCGACGAGTCGCCCAGGCGAGCGGCGTCGCCCACGGCGGATCGTCGGGAAGATTCGGTCTCGCGCCTCGGCTCAGGAGCCATTCGACCATCGCGGTCTTTCCGGCCTTCGCCGCCCAGCCGAGCGGCGTCGACGAGAGGTCCTCGTCGCGCGCGTGCACATCGGCGCCGTGATCGATGAAGAGGGCGGCTTTCTCGACATCGCCCGATCGCGCGAACTGATGCAGCGGCGCGATGCCCAGCCAGTTCGCCTGATTCGGATTGGCGCCGCGAGCGAACAGCAGCTCGCTCAACTCGCGCGTCTTCGCATCGCCCGACACGCGTGACGCGAGATTCGGCTGGTACCGCAGCATCAGACGGACGAACGGCTCGTGTCCCTGGCCGGCGGCGTTCGACAGCGCCTGCGGATCGTCGGCCAGCGCCGGATTCGCCGCGAACGTCGCCGCCGCCGTCTGCACGTCGCCGTAGTACGCGAGGAGATGCACGGCGCGCGCGGCGCCGTACGAACAGAGCAGGTCGATCATCGGCTGGTCGCCGTTCACGATCGCCCGGCTGAGCGTGTCGGCCGAGCTCTCGACCTCGACGTTCGGATGTGCGCCGGCCTCCAGCAAACGACGCGCGATGTCGATGTGCCCGTTGGCCGCCGCCGAATAGAGCGCGTGACCGCGCGGCGCGATCCCTTCTTCGGGAAGATTCGGATCGGCCCCGCGATCGAGCAGCAGCGCGACGATGTCGAGATGGCCGGCGGCCGCGGCGTTGCGCAGCGGCGTGCCCGAGCACGCGTAGTACGAGACGTAATCCGACGGGCGGTTGACGAGCGACGGATCCCGGTCGGCGAGCTCGCGCACGCGTTCGACGTCGCCGATGTGGGCGGCGGTGCACATGTCGCAGTCCGCGCCGCGGGCGCGGAGGTGGTCGATGATCTGACGCGGCGTCGTCGTCGTGTTCTTCGGAACGTCGCGCCACCCGCGATACGAATAGTCGCCGTTGGCGAGCTGAATGGGCCGCGCGCCGTCCTGTCTTCGGGCGTTGAGGTCGGCGCCGCGCGCCGCGAGCTCGTCGATGACCTCGATCTGTCGCGTCATCACCGCCCAATGAATCGGCTGATTCGATCCGCGGTCGCCCGCGTGCAACAGATCCGGCGACGCATCGAGGAGGCTTCGCACTTTCGCGAGATCGCGCGCGCGGATCGCCGCCGCCACCTCGTCGCCTCTCGTCGACGCGCCATGAAGGTTGGCGAGTCTGTGTTCGAGCAGCGTCTCCATCTCGGCGTAGCCGCGATCGCGGGCGATGTCGACGAGCGAATCGTTCACCGCGAGCCCGGTCGGATCCGGATCGCGCTCGAGCAGGAACGCCGCGACGTCGAGCTGGTTCTCGCGGACGGCGAAATAGAGCGGCTTGCGATACGCATACTGGCATCGCACAATCGACGGATCCTTCGCGACGAGCCGCTCGACCTTCTTCAAATCGCCGCCGATGCAGGCGCCGAACAGCTCCCACACGTCGGCGCCGGTCCCCGGGGACCATTTCAGCGGCTCGGGCGTTTTGAGTTCTTCGGGCTGGATCACGCGCGGGATTCTATCGGATTCGCCAACGATCGTCTGTGAGAGGCCGTCTAAGTGACCATGATTTTCCAGGATCTGAGGCAGGACATCGGAGTCTCGCTCCGGAATCTGCGGCGGGCGCCGCTACTGACGTTGACGGTCGTGGCGACCGTCGGCCTCGGCATCGGCGCGACGACCGTGATTTTCAGCGCGGTGAATGCGGCGCTGCTTCGGCCGCTGCCCTACGCGGACCCGGACCGCCTCGTGCGCATCTACACCGACACGCCGCCGTTCAAGTTCCGGTTCTCGGCCGCGGACTACCTCGCGTTGCAGGCGGAGCAGACGCGGTTCGAGCAGATCGCCGGCTACACCGACCGCGCGATGACGTTCAGCGACGGCACGCAGGCCGAGCGCGTCCGCGGACGGCAGGTGACGTGGACGTACTTCGATCTCCTCGGCGTCAGGCCGGCGCTCGGCCGGTCGTTCACCGAGGCCGACGGCCGCTCCGGCGGCGCGCCGGCGGTCATCGTCAGCCACGCGTTTTGGCAGCAGCGGCTTGGCGGACGGCGCGAGGCGATCGGCAAACCTGTTCGACTCGACGGCGCCGACTACACGCTCGCCGGCGTGCTTCCGCGAGACGTGGGGCCGCTCGAACAAGGCCAGGAGTTCTTCATCGCCGCGCAGTACGAACCGCCGCGGCGCAAGGGACCGTTCTTCATCACCGTCGTCGGACGGCTGCGGCACACATCGGATCGAGCGGCCGCGGGAGAGGAGTTACGGGCGATCAACCGGCGTCTGTTTCCGATCTGGCGCGCGTCGTATCAGGACGACAAAGCGACGTGGAGCATGATGGACCTGAAGACGCACGTCACGGGCGACGTCTCGACGATTGCCGCACTCGCGCTCGCCGCAGTCGCGCTGGTCTGGCTGATTGCGTGCACGAACGCGTCAAACCTGCTCATCGCGCGCGTCACGAGCCGGAGGCAGGAGCTCGCCGTGCGCGCGGCGCTCGGCGCCTCGCGAGGCCGCGTCGTGCGATACCTCCTCGCCGAGAGCCTGCTGCTCGCCGTGGTCGCCGCCGTGGTCGGGATCGCGCTCGCGTCGGCGGGTGTCAGCCTGTTGCGCGACGCGGGCGCGGCGTATTTCCCGCGCACTCATGAAATCTCGCTCGACGGATCGGTCTTGTGGCTGCTCGCGTCGCTGACGTTGACGAGCGCCTTGCTGTTCGGCCTCATCCCGGCGATGCACGGCACCGGTGGACGTGTCGACGAGTCTCTGAGATCGATCGGACGGTCGTCGACCGGCAGCGTCGCGGTCAGGCGTCTGCGGCGCGTGCTGGTCGGGAGTCAGTTCGCGATCGCGACGCCGCTCCTCGTCGTCGCCGGCCTGCTGCTCGCGAGCCTCAGCGAATTGGGCCGCGTCGATCTCGGGTTCGACATCCGCAATCTCGTGAGCGGATCGATTTCGCTGCCGCCGGCGCAGTACGCCACGCCGGAACGCGCCGACGCGTTCTGGCGCGAATTGCGCCGCCGCATCGAGGCGTTGCCCGGCGTGTCAGCGGTCGCATTCGCCGACGGACGTCCGCCGAACGAAGTCGGCAACCTCAATAATTTCGATCTCGAGCAAAAGCCAACGGCGCCGGGACAGTCGCAGCCGGTGACGCCGTGGGTGTCGGTGACGCCCGACTACTTCCGTCTGCTCGGCCTCGCGCATCTCGAGGGCCGTCTCTTCGACGAGCGCGACGGCCGCCGCGAGAACATCGAAGTGGTCGTCGTCGATCGCGCCTGGGCGAAGCGCTTCTTTCCGAACGAGAGCGCGGTCGGCAAACGGCTTCGCGAAGGCGGCTGCACGACGTGCCCTTGGACGACCGTCGTCGGCGTCGTGAGCGACGTCAAGTACGCCGGCCTCGATCGCCCGGACGAGGGCACGGTGTACTGGCCGTTGACCGGCCGAACGTCCCGATACGTGATGGTCCGCACGGGCGCCGATCCATCGAGCGTCGTGCCGGGCGTGCGGCAGGCGATCCGCGATCTCGACGCGAGCCTGTCGTTCTCGAACGTCGCGACGGTCGAGGATCTCGTCGCGCGGTCGCTGCAGCGGCCGCGATCGCTATCGCTGCTCGTCGGCGGCTTCGCGTCGGTCGCGCTGCTCCTCGCGATCGTCGGCATCTACGGAGTGATGGCGTATTACGTCCAGCAGCACGCGAAAGACATCAGCATCAGGATGGCGCTCGGGGGCAGTTCCGCCGACGTCGCGAGGCTGGTCGTCGGGCAGGGGATGAAGGTGGTGACGATCGGCGTCGTCGCTGGCCTACTGGCCGCGTTCGCCCTCGCGCGACTCATGTCGAGCCTGCTGTTCGGCGTCGGCGCCGCCGATGCGTTCACCTTCGGCGCGGCCGCGACGCTGATGCTGGCCGTCGCGCTCGTGGCGTGCCTTGTACCAGCAACGCGCGCGATTGGTGTACCGCCAGCAGCCGTGCTCCGCAACGAGTGATTATTTCGAAAGCGCGAGGGCCGTGGTGGCCCAGGCGGTAGCGGCGGCCGAGATCCACTGATTGACGCCGTACGGGAAACCGCTCTCGAAATAGGCCTGGATCGGCACCGAGCGCGTCTCGACGACCCACGAGCCATCGTCGATCTGCGTGCGCAGCAGGAACTCGAGGCCTTTGCGATACGCGCGATCGTTCGGCGCGACCGCGCCGCTCTCGCGCAGCGCCACGAGCGCTTCGCCCGTCGCGTACGCATCGCTCGCCATCGTGTCGGTCTGCGACCATCCTCCGTCCTGCCGCTGAATCGCCAGGAGATCGGCGGCCGCACGCGTGATCGCGTCACTCGGCGCGTGCGCCCACCACAATCCGAGCAGCCGGAACGCGCGCTCTTCAGTGTTCGTCGCGCGAGCCGTCATCAACCAGTCGCGTCCGCGATCGATCGCCTTCGCGAACTCGTCGCGCTGCGATGGCGGCGCGAACACCTGAAGCGCGCGCATCGTGACCGCCGTCACCTCGATGTCGTTCGATTCAATCGGCGGACGATGCGTTTGGACGGGCCACCGCCCATCCCGCGCCTGGCGGCGCTTCAGCCAGATGGCCTGCGCGTCCGTTGCCGCATCGGGCGGGTAGTTCTCGGCGGCCATGCCCAGCAACAGGTAACTCATCGTGTCGACGGCGCCTGCGATGGGAATGTTTTGAATCGTGCGCTCTCGCCACGACTCGAGATACGCGCCGATTGCGTCTCGGTGCTGCGTTGCCGTCGCCTCGTTCACGGCGTATCCGTTCGTTCGCGCAGCGGCGACGGCCATCGAGACGAGCGTGTTGTGGTGACACGAGACGCAGCCCGCCTGCTTGATGAACGCGACGCCCGTGTCCTGCAGCAGCGGCAGACTCCGCTCGACCGCCTCGCGAATCACGCTCGGTGTCGCCGCCGTGACGCCGACGGCCGTCGGCCGCGCCGCTCTCCCCGGATCGTAGCGCGGCGACGTGTAGATCCCCTGTGCCGGCTCACGAGCACGCCGCGGCACGAACGCGGCATTCTTCGAACCGCCGAGGTATTCCTGGAGCAGCCGAAACATCTCGGGTTCGTCGACGCGCGCCGTCTCGCTCAGTGGTGATGGGTCGTTTGGATGGAGGATCGACGGATCGGCGCCGTAGTCGAGCAGCAGCTTCAACGCCGGCATCGCGCCGACGATGCCGCTGACGATGACGAGCGGAGTTCGGCGATCGTCCGATCGCGCGTTCACGTCGGCGCCCGCGTCGACGAGCGCGCGCATCTTGTCGGCGTCGGGCACGGCCCACATGAGCGCGGTCGCGCCGGCGCTGTTCGTCGCGTTCGGATCGGCGCCCAGCTTCAGCAGTCGCGTCACGAGCGCCGCGTCGCCGTAGAGCGCCGCCGCCATCAACGGCGTCGATCCACCCGGTCCTCGCAGCCGGACGACTCGAGCGTTCGCGCCGAGCAGCCCATCGATCGCCGATCGGTCGCCTTCGCGAATCGACGTCATCAGCCGCGCCGCGTCGGGATCGACGGCGGGCGCCGGCGTTTCGCCCGCGGCCTCGTCCGGCCACTCCGCCCCGTCGTCGATCCACTGCCTGATCGTTTCGATTTGATCGTCGGTGAGCGGACCGGCAGGCGGCATTCGCGGACCGAGCGCCGTCCCGATCAGACGGTGGTACAACCGGCTCCCCTGCGCATTGCCCGGTCCGATTTCGGCCTGGAGGCCGCCGCGCATCGCATCGGCGCGGCGATCGAGACGCAGGCCGTTCATCTGCTGGTCGGGGCCGTGGCACGTGATGCAGTGGTCGCGGAAGATCGGCTGCACGTCGCGCTGAAAATCGATTCGCGCCGGGACTTGAGCCGCGGCTGCTGTAACGGCCAGTGACGCGGCAGCGAGCGTGGCGAGCCGGAATCTCACGCCGCCTATCTTACAGCGGCAGAAAGGAGCGCGAGGCTTTAGCCGAGCATCGGATCGGCCCGTACTTGGTTCGGCTGAAGCCTCGCGCTCCATGGTGGGTCGAGCGAGCGCGCTTGTATACTCTCCGAATCATGCGCAACATCGATCGCCGTGATTTTCTGAAGGCCGTTCCTGCGGCGGTAGGCGCGGCCGCGTTCGTGACGCGCGCCCGGCGCAGCGCCGCGGCCACGGCGGCTGACGTCAGAATTTCCAGCAGCTCGTACACGCCGATCGCGGACTATCCGATTCAACCGAAGCGGTATTCCGAAGTCACCCTCACCGACAACTTCTGGCGACCAAAGGTCGCGACGAACGCCACAGTCACCATTCCGTTCGAGGTCCAGAAGCTGAGCGACGGCGAGCGGGAGTTCCGCGGCAACGTGCTCGAAGCGGCGATTCTGTCGCTGAAGACGCATCCCGATGCGAAGCTGAAGGCGCAGGTCGACGCGCGCATCGAGCAGCTGGAGCAGTCCTCGGCGCGCGGCAACAGCGGCTTCGAGGTCGCGGCGACGCTCTACAACACGACGGGCAGGCGCGATCTGCTCGACCAGGCGATTCGCGCGGCCGATGCGCTCTACGACGATTTCGTGACGCGCAATCCTCCGTTCTCGGGTGGCGAGCGCGACGCAATCAACTGCGTACAGCTCTATCGCGTCACGCACGACAAGAAGCATCTCGATCTCGCCAAGCACTATCTCGACATCCGCGGATTGGAGAACTCGGTGAACCGCAGCCGGCACAATCAGTCGTACCAGCCGGTGCTGGAGCAGGGCGAAGCGGTCGGGCATGCGGTGAACTGCGTCACGCTGATGGTGTCGCTCGCCGACGTCGGCGTGCTGACCGGCATCAAGGACTACTTCGACGCGGCGCATCGCATGTGGAGCGATGCGGTCGAGCGGAAGATGTACGTCACCGGCGGCGTCGGCACGACGGGGAACGAGGGATTTGGCGAACCCTATTCGCTGCCGAACATCTCCGCGTATTCCGAGACGTGCGCGGTGCTGATGTTCATCACCTTGAATCACCGGTTGTTCATGGCGACCGGCGACAGCAAGTACATCGACGTGATGGAACGCGGCATGTACAACAACGCGATCGACGGCGTCTCGGCGTCGGGCGGCCGCTTCTTCTACGTCAACCGGCTGGCGAGCGCCGGCGACGGACGCGATGCGCGCTGGGAGCGCGCGTCGCTCGAATGCTGCCCGCCGAATCTCGTGCGGTTCCTCGCGTCGATGCCCGGCTTCGTCTACGCCCAGGACAAGAACGATGCGATCTACGTGAACCTGTACGTCTCCAGCGAGACGTCGTTCACGCTCGGCCCGAAGACGCTCGCGCTCTCCGTCAAGAGCGAGATGCCATGGGGCGGCAAGACCAGAATCACCGTGTCCGCGCCAGACGACGTGAAAGGAACGATCAAGCTGCGCATCCCCGGATGGGCGCGGAATCAAGCCGTTCCGGGAGGCTTGTACGCGTACGCGAACGCGATCGACAGACAACCGACGATCGCGATCAACGGTGCGAGCGCCAGCGCGCGTCCCGACAAGGACGGCTATGTCTCGCTCGATCGATCGTGGAAGAACGGCGACGTGATTGCCGTGGAGTTTCCGATTGAAATCAGGAAGGTCGTCGCCGATCAGCGAGTCGCCGACGACCGCCGGCGGATGGCGATCGAACGGGGCCCGATCGTTTACTGTCTCGAGTGGCCCGAAGCCGACGGCGGACGCGTACTCGATGCCCTGTTCGATCCGGCAGTCGCACTGAAGGCGTCGACCGACGACAAGTTCGACAAGCTCTTAGGGGGCGTGACCGTGATCGATGCTGAAGCGCGCAGCCTGCGCCGCCCCTCGTCTCCTGCGAAGCCGGTGAGACTTATCCCGTATTACTTGTGGGCGAATCGCGGCGACGGTGAGATGAGCGTGTGGTTGTCCACGGCCGGCTACGCGATGGGCGACATCGGTCCGGCCGGCGGATTCATCTTCTACGAGAATCCGAATTATGAGCGCGATGGGTGGCGCTATCTGGAAGCGGCGCCGTTCGATCAGAGTGCCGGCGCGAAGTGGGGATGCTTCCGCCGTGCGATCGCCGGCGCGCGCGGCACCGCCGTCGGAACGGGCAGACAGAACACGCTCGATATGCGCGCCGCGTGCAGCGAGCCCGGGACGGCGGCTGATCTGTGCGCGAACCTCAGCGTCAACGGCGTGCGCGGCTGGTTTCTGCCGTCACGAGACGAGCTCGCGCTCATGTATCGCAATCTGAAAGCGCTCGGGCTCGGCGATTTCCGGGACGGCGGCGTCACGGACAACTTCACCTACTGGGCTTCGTCACAGCAGACGGCCGACATGTCCGTGCACATCGACTTCGCCGATCTCGGCCGGCAGCACGGCGACGACAAGGACTTCCCGCGGCGCGTCCGCGCGATCCGCGCGATTTGAGAGGAAGCCGATGTTGAAGGACGCGCCAATCATTCCGTATATCCCCGTCGCCGACGTCGGTCGAGCTCGCAAGTTTTACGAGGAAAAGATCGGGCTGAAACCGAAAGAACAGTACGCCGGCGGCGTGATCTACGAATGCGGCAACGGCTCGTGGGTCTTCATGTATCCATCCCAGGGCGCCGGCACCTCGAGGGCGAGCACGGCGTTCTGGGCCGTTGACGATGTCGTGGCCGAGGTCAACGCGCTCAAGGCGAGAGGCGTTGTGTTCGAGGAGTACGACATGCCGGGCATCAAGACGGTGAACGGCATCGCGACCGGCGGCGGCGCCAAAACGGCGTGGTTCAAGGACACCGAGGGAAATATCCTGGCGATCAGCCAACGGATTTCCGACGGAGCCGCTCGATGATGACGCTGATTGCGCTCGGAATACTCGTGGCCGTCGCCGGCCAGCCTGCGAAGTCCGAGATCTACGATCGCGTCAAAGACGGGTACGCCGTGTCCGACGGCGGCGTGAAGATCCACTACGCCTCGCTCGGCGAAGGGCCGCTGGTCGTGATGATCCACGGCTTCCCGGACTTCTGGTACACGTGGCGCGCGCAGATGGCGGCGCTCGCGGACCGCTACCAGGTGGTCGCGATCGATCAGCGCGGCTACAACCTCAGCGACAAGCCGAAAGGCGTCGAGAGCTACGACATGCGGCTGCTGGTCGGCGACGTCGCGGCCGTCATCAAACATCTCGGCAAAGACAAAGCCACCATCGTCGGCCACGATTGGGGCGGCATCGTCGCCTGGCAGTTCGCGATCAACCTGCCGCAGATGACGTACAACCTGATCATTCTCAACCTGCCGCATCCGAACGGACTCGCGCGCGAGCTGCGCACCAACCCGGAGCAGATCAAGAACAGCGAGTACGCGCGCAACTTCCAGACCAAGTCGCCGAGCGATCCGACGGTCTTCTTCGGTCGTCCGATGACCGCGGAGAACTTGTCGGGCTGGGTCCGCGATCCGGAGGCGCGGAAGCGATACATCGAAGCGTTTGAGCGATCCGACTTCGAGGCGATGTTGAACTACTACAAGCGGAACTATCCGCGCGGATCGGGAGCGGATGCGCCGGCGCCGCCGCCGCTGCCGAAGGTCAAGGCGCCGGTGCTGATGTTCCACGGTCTCAACGACACCGCGCTGAACGCGTCAGGATTGAACGACACGTGGCAGTGGCTGGAAAAGGATCTCACGCTCGTCACCGTTCCAGGGTCCGGACACTTCGTGCAGCAGGACGCGGCAGACCTCGTCACGAGCACGATGAAGTGGTGGCTGGCGATGCGCGCGGCGAAGTAGGTCAGCTCGAGCGCAGCACCTTCGACGGATCCAGTCGCGCAGCGCGATATGCCGGCACGAGGCTCGCGGCCAGCGCGACGACCGCGAGCGCGCTGGAGACGACTGCGAGCGTGACGGGATCGGTCGGACTCACACCGAACACCAGCTTCTCGAGCAGTCTGCCGGCGGCGAGCGCAGCGATGGCGCCGGCGCCGATGCCGGCGAGCGTCGGCGTCATCCCCTCGATCACGACGAGGCGCAGCACGTCGCCGGTTCGCGCGCCGAGGGCCGTTCGGATTCCGATCTCGCGGCTGCGGCCGCGGACGACGTACGACAGGACGCTGTAGATCCCGACCGACGCGAGCGCCGCGGCGACCGACGCGAACAGACCGAGCAGGAGCGCGCTGAATCGTTGGGACGTCAGCGTGTCGTCGAGCAGATCGTCCATCGTGCGGATCTGTTCGACCGGTTGCAGCGGATCGATCGCGCGGACAACCGCTGCCGCCGATGGCGCGAGCGACAGCGGCGGCACCGTCGTGCGCATCACGAGCGCGAGGCTCCGCCACTCGCGCTCGCGTGTGTATTCGTAAACGGTCGGGTTGGTGCCGGCAGAGAGCTCGCCCTGCTTCACGTCGCCGACGATGCCGATCACGCGTTTGAGGATCGTTTTCGACTGGAGCGGCAGCGTGACGCGTTGGCCGATCGGATCGGCGTCGCCCCACAACAGCTTCGCGGTGGCGCGGCTGACGAGCATCACCTCGACGTCGCTGTCGGCGACGTCGCGGCCGCGCAGCACCGGAATGCGCATCGCGCGCAGATAGCCACGCGTGATCTTGCGGACCTCGACCGTCGGTTGATCGCGCGGCAGCAGCTCCGCGCGCCCTTCGAGGACGATCGGCTGCACGGAGCCGCCCGAGGCCGGCAGGTCGTCGATCGCGCCGGCGCTCTCCACGCCTGGCAACGCACGCAGCCGCTCGAGCACGGCATCGAAGAACACGCTGACCTGCGACGGCGTGCCGTATCGCGTCTCCGGCAGCGACACGTTCATCGTCAACACGTTCGTGGGGTTGTATCCGGCGTCGACGTTCCGCAGCGCCGCGAGGCTGCGCAGCATCACGCCGGCTGCCATCAGCAGGACGACCGACAGCGCGACCTCGGAAACGATCAAGGCGCGCCGTGTGCGAATTCCCGAGGCGCCGTCGGCGCGCCCGCCTTCCTTCAGCGCGTCGTTGAGATCGGTGCGTCCGGCGCGCATCGCCGGCAGCCCGCCCGCGAGCAGACCCGTGACGATCGAGGCGCCGACCACGAACAGCAGCACGCGGACGTCGATGGTGATTTCGTCGGCGCGCGGCACTTGATTGCCGAGCAGCTTCGCGCCGGCATCGAGGCTCACGCGCGCGATCAGCAGACCGGCCGCGCCTCCGGCACTCGCGAGCAGCAGCGCCTCGATCAGCAGTTGCTGAAAGACGCGCGCGCGGCCGGCGCCGAGCGCCGAGCGGATCGCGATTTCCTTTCGGCGGCCCAGCCCGCGTGCGAAGAGCAGGTTCGCGACGTTCGCGCAGGCGATGAGCAGGACGAGCCCGACGGCTGCGAGCAGCATCACGAGCGTTGTGCGGATGTCGCCGACGATCAGCTCCCGCAGCGTCACCACCTCCGCGCCCCAGCCGGTGTTGGCCTGCGGGTATTCGCGCTCGAGGCGCGTCGAGATGAGATTCATCTCCGACTGCGCGCGCACGAGGTCGGTGTCCGGCTTCAACCGCGCGACCACCTGCGCGTTGTGGTTCTCGCGGACGGCTCGGTCCGCATCCGTGTACGCGAGCGGCACCCAGATCGGACGCGCGCTCGCGCCCCACGCGGCAATCGAGAACTGCGGCGGCATCACACCGACGATCGTGTACGTCTCGCTGTCTAGCGTCAGCGGACGGCCGATGACATCGGCCACGCCGCCGAGACGACTCTTCCAGAACGCATCGCTGAGGATGACGACATGACGCCCCGCCGGCGCGTCTTCTTCCGGGAGGAACGCGCGGCCGAGCGACGGCTTCGCGCGCACGACGTCGAAGAAGCCGGCGCCGACCGCGCCCCCGAGGACCGCTTCGGCGCTCCCGGTTCCCGTGAGTGTGAACCGGCGGAATCTGTAGATCGCCATCTTGTCGAAGACGGTGGCATCGCGCTTCCAGTCGTAGAAGTTCGCGGGCGACACCGAGAACCGGTGGATGCCGGGAAACGCGTTCTGCGGCGGCTCGTGGAAGAGCCGGACCAGCTTGTCGGAGTCCTCGAACGGCAGAGGCCGCAGCAGCACCGCATTCACGATGCTGAAGATGGCCGTGTTCGCGCCA
>Ga0114129_10008317_pt1 | contig 14803 bp, 13 predicted proteins | sample RhiMetdeltSRZDD1_FD_80071 | JGI IMG/M metagenome (GOLD analysis project Ga0114129, IMG submission 80071) | Populus rhizosphere microbial communities from Tennessee, USA - Rhizosphere MetaG P. deltoides SRZDD1 (version 2) (version 2) | ecosystem: Host-associated > Plants > Roots > Rhizosphere >...
AACCTCGACCCCAGCAGCAAAGCCCAAATCGAAGACCCCGCGCTGGAACCGGCGCTCGCCCTCAAGGTCAGGCTTGCCGAGGAGTTCGCGCACCGTCCGCTGGACCCGCACAACAAGCGCGCCGTATTCCGCTACTGCGTTTCCCCGGCCGAAATTCTCGGTACCGACCGGGTTGAGGGAGTTCGAATCACTGCCAACGAGCTCGCCGACATTGACGGCGCAATAAAGGCCGTCGCGACCGACCAGACCGAGGAGATCGAGGCATCAATGGTGCTGCGCTCGGTAGGCTTCCGAGCCCGGCAACTACCCGGCCTGCCGTTCGATGAGCATCGCGGAATCATCCCCAACGATTGCGGTCGGGTGATCGCCGCAGACGGGCAGCCGATCCCAGGCGTCTACGTCGCCGGATGGATCAAGCGTGGGGCTAATGGCACGATCGGTACCAACAAGCACTGCGCCCGCGAGACGGTCGCAAACATCATGGAGGACTTCATCTCCGGCAGGCTCCGCCGCCCCGACGGCGATCGGCGCTCGCTGCAGCAACTGCTCGAAGTGCGTCAGCCGAAGCTGATTTCGGGTGACGGCTGGCACGCCATCGACCAAGCCGAACGCCGCCGTGGTCAATCCTCCGGACGTCCGCGGGTCAAGTTCACCGACCCAGCCGAGATGGTCGAGATCGCCAGGAAGTCTTGACAGTTCGTCGTTCGGACGAATGATCGATGTCTTGATCAGGCCGACGACCGCGCTTGCTCGAGTGCCTCAATCGAGGTTGCATGCGTTTCTCGTCACAGGGTCTCCTGTCGCAAGAGACGAAACACGGACCCAGTGTCGGCGCGAGGAGGATCAGAGATGTCGACAGCGTTGGGAGGGGCGTTGTCACCAAGTTCCTTGGCTCTCCACCCTGTTCGTCAGCTTAGGGCTGGGCCTACTACTCGGATCATGAACGGCCCCTAGAAAGCTCTAGCTTGAGAATGCTTTTTGCAGAGCTTCGCACTGCCGGTCGAAGAATGCGCGTGATACCCCGGCGGCCGGTGCGACGATGTCGAATCCGTGGAAAGCGCCGGTGACGATGTCAAGGTCGCATGCGACACCCGCGTTCTTGAGGCGGCGCGCATACTCGACGTTCTCGTCATGCAGCGGATCGAGGGTGCCGACGCCGATCCACGCGGGCGGTAGGCCAGAGAGATCGTCGTGCCGCGAGGGCACGGCGACTTGCGGATCGGCGCCGTTTAGGTAGGCGGTCCATCCCAACCGATTGCTGTTGGGGCTCCAGAGCCGATAACGCCGATCTCTGATGCTGGGGCGATCGCTGGAGCGATCATCCACCATCGGATACACCAGGAGCTGAAATAGCGGGACCAATTCGCCGCGGTCGCGAGCCAACAGCGCAAGCGCCGCCGCCAAGCCGCCGCCGGCGCTTGCGCCGCCGATGGCGACCCGCGCGGGATCGATGCCGGGCAAGCGAGTCAGCCACGCAAACGCTTCATAGCAGTCCTCCAGGGCCGCCGGATAAGGGTGTTTTGGCGCGAGGCGGTAATCGACGGCGACGACGGGGACACCTAGCCGGTTGGCGAAGCGGCGGCACAGCCGGTCGTCCTGCGCTGCCGATCCGATGACGTATCCGCCACCGTGAATCCACAGCAGCGCGGCGCCCGCGTTGTCAGTGTGCTGAGGCCGGTGCAGCCGCACGCTGATTCCGCTCGGTAGGCCCGCCACATCGACATATTTCGAGAAACGCAGTGCCTGTAATCGCGTCAGCGCGCGAATAACTGGCAGAGTGCGGCGAGTGTAGGGGCCCCATGGCAGCACGCGTGCAATCACCCGCAAGTCGGGGTGAAACCCTTGGCTGTTCGGCATCAGACGGGGAAGGTGACGCCGGTGAGTTCCTTAGCTACGGTCCACAGTCGCTTCTGGACGGCCTCGTCGCGGGCTTTGGCACTGGCTGTCACCAGCTTCGGATAGCCCTTGAGTTCGAATAGTCCGCGCGGACCCCAGTACTGGCCGCCGCGCACCTGCGGATCAGTGGCCGCCAGTAACTGGGGCAGTGCCCCCTTCGCCGGATCCTGTCCCACAACTGGACCGAACAGCCTCATCAACGGTACGACCGGTTTCCACACATGGCGTATCAGCTCGGAGTCGGTATACCCAGGATGGGCGGCCACCGCGATGGTGGGCACATCGGCGGCAGCCAACCGCCGCTGCAGTTCATAGCAGAACATCAGGTTGGCCAGCTTCGACTGAGCATAGGCGGCCCCGCGGTTGTACCGGCGCTCCCACTGGAGATCATCGAAATGTATTGCACCGCCGAGCTTGTGGGCGTTGCTGCTAACGACGACGATCCGTGAACCATCGACGGAAATGAGATTTTTCAGCAGAAGCCCGGTGAGCGCGAAATGACCGAGATAGTTGGTGCCGAACTGCAATTCGAAGCCGTCCGGTGTGACCTGCTTCGGCGGAATCATCACTCCGGCGTTATTTATCAGCAGGTCGATGCGTGGATATGCGGCGGACAAGTCCTCAGCCGCGGCGCGCACAGATCGCAGGGATCCGAGGTCGAGCTGCTGAATAGAAACGTCAGCGCGAGGCGCTGTGTTCAGGATCCGGTCCTGTGCAGCCTTACCCTTCTCTGGGTCGCGAACGGCGAGCACCACCATGGCTCCACGCTCGGCTAGGACACGAGCGGTGTCGTAGCCCAGGCCGGTATTGGCGCCCGTGACAATCGCTACCCGTCCGGTCTGGTCGGGCACATCCGCCTCGGTCCACTTTCTTGCTGACATGGGAGATGATCGCTCTCTGTCGTTGAGAGGCAAATATCCTCGTCGTTGACGCTTTCCGATGGGCAGCAACGGATCGCCACCGCCATGCCTTCAGGCTGGGTGGTGGGCTATGCGACGTCAACAATGTGGCAAGAAGTTGAAAGGCCGGCTCAGACGCTGGCCGGCGCCTCTCTCGCACTCACACCCTTCGAACAGCGCGTTCGCAGATTAAGTAGGGCCAGAAGTTCTCACTGCGATAAGACAATTTTGCAGAGGCTCCTGCTCGCCGGGGCGCCGCGGTGCCCCGCGCGACTAAGCGTGACTAGTTTGACGAGACGGCTTGCTACGACAGTCGCCAGATCGAACGCAACCCTGCGAAGGTATCGGCCAGCGAGTACCGCTGATCGGAGCGTGGGAGTGCATGCCGGATCCCACATCCTCAAAGGCGGGTCAGGGCGCGTTGAGGACTTAAGCGCTGGTCAATCACTACCTCGTCAGTGGATCGCCGGACATCGACAGCGGGGATATAGAGTCCGCCGTGCACCACATAACCGAACACGGCTATGGGCTCGGTGGCGGGTCGCAGTTGCTCATCCTCGCCAATCCCGTTGAGTCGGAAGCCATTCAGTCCTAGCGCGACGACGAAGACCAACAACAACGGTCCAGGTCGCGAAGTACGACTTCATTCCGAGTGCCGTTGTGCCGCCGTACCTTACGGACCAGACAATCGTTGGGCAGAAGCCGCCCGACAACCTAGCGGGTGTGCCCGTGCAAGGCAGCTACGGCAACGCCTGGTTGATCGAGTCGAACGTAATTCCGGCAGGGTATTTCGCCGTCGTGGCGTCGAGCGGACCGGACTCGACTGACAACGCCGTCGCGCGCCGGATGCACAAGTCACCAGGATGACAAGGGCTTCGGCATATCCCCTGGCCCGTGGCAGCAATATCCGCTGGTGGAGAGCTTCTTTCAGCGCGGGCTGGGTGCGGGTACACGGCATCGCGGCGCGGCGGTCGTCGTGCAGCTTGCCGCAGCCGTTCTGTGCACGCCGCCGTCAATCAAGCTGGGAGGGGTTCGCGATGACCTGGGTTCCGCAGGTTCCGAATGACCCATCAATTACCCGCAGCCGCCGTGCGGGTGGGTTCGTGACCCGTGGCGGATCAGCGATGACGACAGCGAGTTGGGTATTCTGCGAAGCAAGGACATGCAGAGCACGAATGCGCAACGACGATCGGCCTGTCGCCCGCAGTGAATCCTGAGCGCAGAGGCGATCGGCACAGCGGTCGCACGCCGGGTGCGGTATGTCCGGCAATAGTCGCGGAAGCCTCGGGTTGCGTTGTAGCCCTTCAGATGATCGGTACCCGAAATGGGTTCACATCTACGATGCGACGGCGAATAGGTGCCATTCGCCGGGGACACCTTTGAGGGCGTGTGCGCCGCGGTCCTCGAACTCCAGCCCTGACCCGATCACCAGGTCGCGCAGGGTGCTGGAAACGAGCACGTCGTTCGGTCCTGCGAGGGCGCTGACGCGCGCCCCGATGTGCACGGCGATGCCGCCGATGTCCTCGCCACGAACCTCGCATTCGCCGGTGTGCAACCCGGCGCGCACCTCAATGCCGAGCGCCTGCACCGCGTCGCGGATTGCCATGGCGCAGCGGATCGCTCGCTGCGGGCCGTCGAACATCGCCAGAAAGCCGTCTCCGGATGTGTTCACCTCGCAGCCCCGAAAGCGGGCGAGCTGCGACCGCACCACGGCATCATGTGCGTCGAGCAGCGCATGCCAGTCACGGTCGCCGATCTCGGCGGCCCGGCGCGTCGAGCCCACAATGTCGGTGAACAACACAGTGGCCAGAACCCGATCATCGGCCACGTCAGCCTGCTGGCCGGTGAGGAATTCCGCGATCTCCTGAAACGAATCGCGCCAAGGCTCGACGAAGTGATACAGATTGCGGCCTGGCAGCTCAACATACTTCGCGCCCGAAATGTGATCAGCGATGTACTTGCCCCACTCGGGCGGGATCACCTGGTCGTCGGCGTGGTGGACGACGAGGGTAGGCACGCGGATTGCCGGGAGCAGAGGTCGCACATTCAACTCGGCAATCTGAGTCACCATTTGCGCAACGGCCCCTGGACTTACCGCGCAACGTTCGTGCCGTGCCCAGGCTGCCCGAATTTCCTCGTTCCACGGCATGTCCGGATTTGATAGATGCTGGAACTCACCCGTACCCCACATGGCGACATAGGCAGCGACGGTTTCCTCTAAGTCAAGTCCTTGTGTGCGTTCAGCAAGCGGATCCGCGTAGCCCTCGAGAACCACCAGTGCACTTGTCCGGGACGGGTTTACCGCTACGAAAAGCGCCGTCTGCACGAACGAGCCGTCAATCGCGACGAGGACCGCTTCACTACTTCCGAGATCGTCGAGGACCGCAGTGATGCTGTCGGCCCATAGCTCTAGGCTCCACGTTGCGGGATCGGACACCCCCGTGCCGGGTACGTCGAAGTAGATCACTCGACCAAGAGAAGTCATCGCCTCGAACCAGGCTTGGGCAGACGGCAGCTCGGGGAAGACCTCACAACTCGTGATGGGGTTACAGACGAACACGATATCGCGAGAGCCTGGCGGCGATGCACGATAGGCGACGCGCAAGTCCCCGTTCATCGCATAGCGCGTCTCCGAGAACACGGCGGAAGTGTAAGCCAAAACCGCATGCAGTTTTTGATGTCAGGCAACGCCGCTTGGCGGCTTCGTGCCGCCGCCGGGTTCTAGAGTCGCTGCAGCGCGAACGTCCAGAATTGGGAGCCCGGTGGGCCGTTGAAGCAGCCGACGTCATAATTCGACTCGATGGTGCCGAACAGCGAGACCTGGTCCCACGTCCATGTCTCATGCGTCGGCATCGCGTAGCCAGGAAGGCACTGCAATCCGTCGGGCACGTCCACGTTCAACGTGTATTGGCCGTTGACGAGGTGCGCGTCTCCGTCGTAGTAGGCATAGAACTTCAGCCGCGGTATCGCGCTGATGTCCAAGCAGCTGTCGTCCGGGGGTTGACAGGGCGAGATGAACCACACCCAGGAAGCCCGCTCATACCGGTTGGTGTTCACGTCGTAATTTCCTGGGGACATCATGGCCTGAGCGGGCGGGGCGACCACCGACGCCGCAGCGGTCAGCGCGGCGGTCGCAATCGCGAGTGTCGTCGACTTCATCCTCGTCCCTTCGTCGACCCCAACCCGATGGCTGCCAATCAAACCACTCGGCATCAATCGATGACGGCGGATTCCTTACGTTCGGTGATCGGCCGGGCCAGCTCCTGCTCGTCGCAGATGCGTTGCAGCTTCTCGAGCGTCTCGTCGAGTCCGGGACCCAGACGTTTCCCAGGGGTGAACGTGGCAGGCAGATGCTTCATGCCCTGAATGACGCCGATGGTCTCGTAATGCTCGGTGCCCTCGGGGTCACATACGTAGTCGGGCATCCGGTCGAGAACCGCGGTGAGCATCGACTTGAACACAGTGCGGGCGACATTGGAGCCGACGCAGCGGTGCACGCCGATGCCGAAGCTGAAGTGCCGGTTGCCCTTTCGGTCAAGGATGATTTCGTTGGGGGAATCGAACACCGCCGGGTCGCGGTTGGCCATGGCCCATGAAACCCAGAGTCGCTCACCTTCTTTGAACTGCTGGCCCTCGACCTCGATGTCCTCGGAGAACGTGCGCCCGTCGCCCGGTGCCGGCGTGAAGTAGCGCAGGAACTCTTCGGTCGCCGGGTCGAGCAGGGTGTCGCGCTCGCGACTGAGCAGCTCACGCTTGTTGGGGTGTTCCGACAGCCACTCCAGGGCGTGCGCAGTCAGCGCTGTGGTGGTGTCGAAACCGCCGCCGATGATCAAGCCGAGATTGCCGAGGATTTCCAGGTCCGGTGCGGGCTCGCCGTCGATCCGCAGCTGCAGCAGCGCATTCACCAGCCCGGGGCGCGGGTTCTCCCGAACCTCGTTCATGGTGTTGATCATGTCGATGCCCATCTGCCGGTTGAGCTCGGCGACTCGCGGGGCATCAGGGGAGTGCTCGGGCGTGGATACCGACAGGTGAGCAGGCTCGCTGTACACCGGCCACTTCTTCAGCTCGATGCCCATCATCGCCAACGTGAGCACCGCGGGCACGATGTTGGCGAGGTCGTCAACGAAATCGATGCGGCCCGATTCGATCTTCTCGTCGAGCGCCGCACGCACTATCTCGTCGACGAACGGCTTCCACCGCTTCACCGCCGCTGGGGAGAGGTAGGGATTCAGCGCACCCCGGTAGGTGCTGTGCTCGGGTTCGTCCATCTCCAGGATGCCGCCGCGTACCACGGTGGCGCGCTGCGCCTTCGGGATGGTGATGCCCTGATACGGCGTCTCGCCGGTCAGGTCGTGATGATTGGAAACCGCTGGGCAGCGGGCCAATTCGAAGACATGCTTGCTGTCGGCGGCCACCCAGTGCCCGTTGTACGTCTCCGACCACGCGACGGGGCACTTCGACTGCATTTCCTCGGTGATCTTCTCGAATTGCAGCCGGTACTCCGGGGTGTGGCGATCGAAGTAATAGCGGTTCTTCTTGCGATCGTTGTCGGCGGCGCGGATGTCGTCGACGCTCAAGATGTTGTCTCCCTTATTCTTCGATCGTGATGGCCTGCTCGGGGCACGAGTGCACGGCCTCGCGGACCGCGTCCTCCTGATCGGGTGGAACGACCTCGTTCACCGGCGATGACGTGCCGTCAATGTCGCTGAGCTCAAAGGAATCTGGGGCGATCATCGAGCACAGCGTGTGGCCCTGGCAGCGCGCAGAATCAACGAAAACCTTCATGCAACACTCCGATCAGATGTGGTAGTCGTACCACTTCAAGTAGCCGCCGGCGTCCACGCGCTGTTGGGTGCCCGTGATGTAGCGGGCCTCGTCCGAGGCCAGGAACAGGACCATGTTGCTGATGTCCTCGGGCTCGATCCACGGCACCTTCATCGCCTGCTGGACGTAGAACACCGGTTCGGCGTCGGCCTTGGTCGGGTGCTCGAGATCGGGGCGGAACGACCTGTACATCGGCTCGCTCTGCAGCATCGGGGTGTTGCAGTTGGTCGGGTGGATGACGTTGGCGCGGATGCCCCGCGGTGCGAGCTCGGTCGCAAGGTTGTGGACGTACTGCGACAGCAGCCGCTTCGAATGAAGGTAGGCAGCGCCACCGGGGTCGGTGCCGGGGTTGTCGTTCTTGGAGACGTCCATCAGCGCCGCGGTCGAACCGGTGGCGATGATCGACGCTCCCTCACGCAGGTGCGGCAGTGCGACGTGGATGGCGTTCAGCGTGCCGATCAGGTTGGTGTTCATCACGTCGACCCAGGCGTGCATGTCGCCGGAGCCCTTCATGCCCGCGATTCCGGCCGACGTGACGACGATGTCGAGCCCACCCAATTCGGAGACGCCGTTGTCCACCGCGGATTTGAGCTGTCCTGCATCGCTGACGTCGACCTTGGCTGTCACGATGCGCTGCCCGGTCTTCTCGACGAACTGGGCTGTCTCCTCGAGATCCTCCGGGGTGGCCATCGGGTAGCCGATGGTCGCGAAGTCTTCGCACCGGTCGACCGCGATGATGTCCGCACCCTCCTCAGCCAGCCGTATCGCGTGGCTGCGGCCTTGGCCGCGTCCTGCGCCGGTGACGAATGCGACTTTCCCTTGAACGCGTCCCATTCGAAGCATTCCTTTCGTTATGTGTTTCGGCCGCCGTTGACGCCCAAGATCTGGCCGGTGATGTAACCGGCTTCCTCAGAGATCAGAAATGCGCACGCCGCGGCGATGTCCTCGGGCCTGCCCATCCGACGCACCGGCGTCGACTCGATGTTCTTGTCGATGAAGAGATAGCCGCGCTCGGCGGACTTGCGCAGCATCGGGGTGTCGATGAAGCCGGGTGGCACGGCGTTGACGGTGATGCCCGCGGGTCCGTACTCAAGAGCGAGCGATTTAGTCAGCCCGTTGACCGCCGATTTGGCGGCCACGTACGGCGACATGTACGGCTGTCCCGAGTGGGTGCTCGACGAGGAGATGTTGACGATGCGGCCCCAGCCGGCCTCGATCATGTCGGGCAGCACCGCCTGGATGCAGTGGAAGACGCCGTTGAGGTTGACGTCGATGACCCGCTGCCAGTCCTCGAACTTCAGCTCGGTGAACCGCTTGAACTTCTCGAGTCCGGCGGCGTTCACGAGGACGGTGACCGGACCCAGCTGAGCCCGAATTGCCGCCAGCGCCTCCTCAACCGCGTCACGGTCGGTGACGTCTGCGGTGAAGGAGAACGCTTCATCGGACGGGTTCAGGTCGATGGTGGCGACATCCATGCCGTCGGCGCGCAGCCGTCGAGCGACGGCTTGTCCGATGCCGGAGCCGCCACCCGTAACAACCGCGGTCTTCACGCGCAGGCCTCAGTTATCAAGAACCGTCCTTCCGATTATGAGAACCGTACTCTCGGAGTGTGCGTTATCGCAAGACAGCAGAGGAGCCTCGTTCGCACTGGTGAGACGTTTGGAGGTGGTTTGTCTTAGCGTTAGTTGCAGGCCAGCGGGAGTTCTGCACATCTGTTTGAGTTCTCTGTAGGCGAATGTATGATTCGCGGCGGATGAGAATGAAGTTTCCATCACATGTGGATGCTTGCTGAGGAGGATCGTGCAGGAAACGCCCACCATCTTGAGCGACGCAGCCAGTGCCGGGACGGCGCAACGGCGCCTCCTGATCGACGGAAAGCTGCTCGACACCGATCGGACGTTTCCTTCTATCAACCCCGCCACGGGTGAGGTCCTCGGCTATGCGCCCGATGCGACCGTCCAGGATGCCGAGGCCGCCGTCGCCGCCGCGCGACGGGCCTTCGATACGACGGATTGGTCGACCAATACCGAGTTGCGCATCCGCTGCCTGGAACAGCTTCACCGCGCGCTGGTCGATCACCGCGACGAGCTCGCGGCACTGACCACCGCCGAGGTCGGCGCGACGCCGGCACTGATCGCCGGTGCGCAGCTGGATCAGCCGGTCGAAATCGTTCGCTACTACGCGGATCTGCTGAAGAACTATTCGATGACCGAAGATCTCGGAAACATCGAGAGCCGCGGCATGCAGCACCACCGCTGGGTGGAGAAGGAGGCGGCGGGCGTCGTCGCCGCGATCATCGCCTACAACTATCCGAATCAGTTGGCGCTGGCCAAGCTGGCGCCGGCCTTGGCGGCAGGCTGCACGGTCGTTCTGAAGGGGGCGCCGGACACCCCGCTGATCACGCTCGCGATCGGTGAGCTGATCGCCAACCACACCGACATTCCGGCGGGCGTAGTGAATGTGCTCAGCGGCGCGGCTCCCGGGGTCGGTGCCGTGCTGACCACCAGCCCGGACGTCGACATGGTCTCGTTCACCGGTTCCACACCGACCGGCAGGCGGATCATGGCCGCCGCCAGCGACACGCTCAAGCGTGTCTTCCTCGAACTGGGCGGCAAGTCGGCGGCGATCGTGCTCGACGACGCTGACTTCAACACCGCCGCGTTGTTCTCGGCGTTCTCGATGGTGACCCACGCCGGCCAGGGGTGCGCGCTGACGTCGCGGCTACTCGTGCCCCGCAAGCACAAGGACGAGATCGTCGAGCTGATCAAGAACAACTTCGCGATGGTCCGCTACGGCGATCCGACCGATCCCAAGATCTACATGGGTCCGCTGATCAGCGAGAAACAGCGCGACAAGGTCGACGGGATGGTCAAGCGTGCCGTCGAGGCGGGCGCGACGCTGGTGACCGGTGGCGAAAAGGTCGACCCCGGCTTCTTCTATACGCCGACGCTGCTCGCCGACGTCGACCCCGACAGCGAGATCGCCCAAGAAGAGGTGTTCGGCCCGGTGTTGGTAGTGATCGCCTACGAGGACGACGACGACGCGGTGCGCATCGCGAACAACTCCATCTACGGCCTTTCTGGTGCGGTGTTCGGCAGCCAGGACCGTGCGCTGGCGGTGGCCCGTCGCATCAGAACCGGAACCTTCTCGATCAACGGCGGCAATTACTTCAGTCCCGACAGCCCGTTCGGTGGTTTCAAGCAGTCGGGCATCGGGCGCGAGATGGGGATTGCGGGGCTCGAGGAGTTTCTCGAAAGCAAGACGTTCGCGACGGTCGTCTCATGAGGCCGCTGGAAGGTATCCGCGTCCTCGAGGTCGCCATGTACGGGTTCGTCCCGTCGGCGGGCGCGGTGCTGGGCGAGTGGGGCGCCGACATTATCAAGGTCGAGCACGCCGTCACCGGTGATCCGCAGCGCGGCCTGCGCCAGACCGGTCCGCTGCGCGTCGAGGGCGACCCGAACCCGAACATCGAGCACGCCAACCGCGGCAAGCGCAGCATCGGGCTGGACATGTCGGTACCCGAAGGACTGGAGGTGCTGCTCAACCTCGCGCGCCGCGCCGACGTGTTCCTCACCAGCTTCCTGCCAGGACATCGGCAGAAGTTCGGCATCGATGTCGATGACATCCGCGCGGTGAATCCGAACATCATCTACGCCAGGGGCAGCGCGCTGGGCCCGCGTGGTGAGGAGTCGGTCAAGGGTGGCTACGACATGACCGCGTTCTGGTGCCGGGCGGGCACGGCGGCGACCATCACCCCGCCCGGCATCGAGGGCATGATCGGCCCGCCCGGACCGGCCTACGGCGACACGATTTCCGGCACCAACCTGGCAGGCGGAATCGCGGCCGCGCTGCTGAAGCGCGAGCGCACCGGCGAACCGTCGGTGGTCGACGTGTCGCTGTTGGGCAGCGGCCTGTGGTCGATGGGCCACACCGTCGCGCTGACGTCACACCTGAATCAGCTGATGGTGCAGCCGCCGCCAGGGGTGCACGGCTCACCGATCAACCCGCTCGTCGGCGTGTATCCGACCGCCGATGACCGCTACATCTCGTTCGTGATGATGCAGCCGACCAAGTTCTGGGCTGACGTGTGCAGGCACATGGACCTCGAGGATCTGATCGACGATCCGCGGTTCGCAACGGTCGAGTCGATCGCCGAGAACACCGCAGCGGCCGTCGAGATCCTGCGGGAGGCGATGACCAAGCGGACGCTGCCCGAATGGAGCGAGCGGTTCTCGACATTGGCCGGGCCGTGGGCGCCCGTGCAGGACACCCTGCAAGCCGCTGAGGACGCCCAGATCCGGGCCAACGAGTACATCGTCTCGACGGGTGAACTCGAATTGGTCGCGAATCCGGTGCAGTTCGATGTCAGCGCACCGCAAACCGGACCCGCCCCTGGCTTTGCGGAGCAAACTGACGAAATCTTGCTGGAACTCGGTTTGGATTGGGACCGCATCATCGAGCTCAAGACGGCCGGCGCCGTCACCTAGGTTCGGGAGAGATCTCAATGCCCTATGTCGCGTCGATCGGCACCTACCTGCCGTGCTGGGGCGCGCCTCAGCACCGGGTGCCCGGTGACGACGAGGACGCGATCACCCTCGCGGTCGAGGCCGGGCGCGCCGCGTTGATTGCCAGCGGGGCGGTCGAGCGAGTCGTCTTGGTCAGCCGCGACATGCCGTTGCTGGAGAGCAGCAACGCCGCGGTGCTGCTGGCGGGACTGGGACTCGACCCCGAACTCGAGGTCGACGAACGCCTCGGCGGCGCGCCCGCGACACTCGACGCGGTCAGTTCGGCCCGGCCGCGGACACTCATCATCGGCACCGATCTGGACCCGGCGGGCGCGGCGGCCATCCTGACCGCAGAGCGGGGACTGCAGGTTCGTACCGCGGCGCGTGTTGCGCGCAGCCTGCCGGTGCGCACCCGCAACGCGACCGGCGACGTGCACGACTACGGCGACCCCCGGCTGCTGCACGAGCGCGGCCTGGTCGCGTCGCTGGCCGCCGCATGGCTCGACACCCCGTCCGCGGTGGCAGGCGTCGAGCACGAACGAGCCGTCGAGTTGTGTATCGGTGCGCCACCGCCCTTGCCGACCACCGGCGCCAGCGCCAGTCTCTTCGCGCTTGCGGGCATGGCCGACGCGGGAACGACGGGCCCATTGGTGGCCGTCGAACAGGCCAGCCTCTCCGGTGTGACGGTCAGCGGCGGCGTCGCGGAGCTTCACCGGCGCGAGCCGCCTGCGCGGCCTGCGCCCGCCGGAACCTATCTCGAAGGCGCGGACATCCCGATCTCACTGGCCGCCTATGAGCGGGCCTTCGAGGCCAAGACCCGTTGGGAGGCAGGCAGATTCGCCGCTTCTGACGAATTGGATTTCCCGCCGCGCTACCGGCTAGCCGAGGACGGGGCGCTCGCATCCGACTATGAATTGATCCCGCTGCCGCGTACCGGGACGGTCTACACCGAAACCACCGTGCACATGCCGGTGCCAGGCTTGCGCACGCCGTACTCTCTGGTGATCGTCGAACTCGACGGCGTCGGGGTGCGCGCACTGGTCAAGGTCACTGGCGCCGAGGCGGGCACCGTCGACATCGGCGCCCGCGGACGACTGGCGCTGCGCCGTGTCGCGGTGCGTTCGGGCGTGCCGGACTACGGCTATATGTTCGAGCCGGAGCGGGCCGCATGAGGAAGGTGGCGATTGTCGGGGCCGGGATGACGGCGTTTGGCGAGCATTTCGCGCTCGGCATCAAGGACCTGCTACCGATGGCGTTCGCGGACTGCGCGAAAAGCGTCGACAAGGGCTTGGCGAAGTCCGACATCCAAGGTGCATGGTTCGGCGCGATGGGAACGGCCGACGGCTTCCCGTCGGGCATCCTGGCCGACTCGCTCGGACTTCCTGACCTGCCCGTCACGCGCGTCGAAAACTCTTGTGCCACAGGCAATGACGCGGTGCGTAACGCACTGTTCGGCGTCGCGTCAGGCGCATTCGACGTGGCCCTGGTGATGGGCGCGGACAAGCTGCGCGACACCACGTCCAAGGACATGCTGTGGAAGTGGGAGGCGATGGCGCGCGACATGGCGTGGGACTACCCGCTCGGGTTGGTCTCGCCGGCAGGATTCGCGCTGCACGTCCGCCGCTACATGCACGAGTCCCCGACGACGCGCGAACACTTGGCCATGGTCGCGGTCAAAAACCACCGCCACGGAGTGAACAACCCGAAGGCGCGGTTGCGCTTCGAGATCACGCTGGAACAGGCGCTCGAGGCGCCCACCATCGTGACTCCGTTCGGGCTCTACGACTGTGCCCCGCAGAGCGACGGCGCCGCCGCGCTCGTCATCGCCGCAGAGGATGTTGTCGAGAGATTCACCGACCGTCCGGTGTGGATCCGCGGCGTAGGCCTTGGGCTCGACTCGGTGATGCATCAACACAAGCCGGATATGACGACGTTTCCGGCCACCACGCGCGCCGCCAAGCAGGCATTTGCGATGGCCGGCATGACACCGGCTGACGTCGACGTCAGCGAAGTTCACGATTTCTTCACGGGAATTGAGCTGATCAGCTATGAAGATTTGGGCTTTGCCGAGCGGTTCGGGGGCTACAAGCTTGTCGAGGCTGAGGTGACAAGTGTCGGCGGTGCGCTGCCGGTCAACCCCAGCGGGGGGCTGAAGGCCAAGGGCCATCCTCCGGGGGCGACGGGTGTCGCACAGTGCGTGGAGCTATTCGCGCAACTCCGAGGGGAGGCAGTCAACCAAGTGGACGGCGCGCGGGTCGGATTGGCTCACAATATCGGCGGCCCAACGGCGGTGGCTGCCGTCACCCTCCTGGAAGGCTCCGCTCATGGCGCGCGGTAGCGGGGCGGAACGGTGGTCGCCAGGGATCTCGTTGGGCCGTGGTTCCAAGCCGATGGAGGCTGTCGGCGGGCTGTTCGCGATGTCGAAGGACGCAGTGCGCTTCATCTTCCGCCGACCGTTTCAGTGGCGGGAGTTTCTGGAGCAGTCGTGGTTCGTGGTGAAGGTATCGCTGGCGCCCACACTGCTGGTGGCGATCCCCTTTACGGTGTTGGTGAGCTTCACACTCAACATTTTGTTGCGAGAGCTTGGCGCCGCCGACTTGAGCGGTGCCGGTGCAGCGTTCGGTGCGGTAACCCAGGTCGGTCCCTTGGTGACGGTGCTGATCGTGGCGGGCGCGGGCG
>Ga0114129_10008318_pt1 | contig 14803 bp, 12 predicted proteins | sample RhiMetdeltSRZDD1_FD_80071 | JGI IMG/M metagenome (GOLD analysis project Ga0114129, IMG submission 80071) | Populus rhizosphere microbial communities from Tennessee, USA - Rhizosphere MetaG P. deltoides SRZDD1 (version 2) (version 2) | ecosystem: Host-associated > Plants > Roots > Rhizosphere >...
ACGTTGACTCTTACGCCAGGCTCAATTTCACCGATCAACTGCGAAAGTTCGTTGGGCGCGGCGTAAACTCGGCTGGGCTGTGTAATCTGATAGGTACCGGCCGCAGGCGACTCCTGTTTTGCTACTTCAGTTGGCTTGGGAGCCTTAGCAGGTTTTGCTGTTTCTTTCGCTGCTGGAGAAACTGTTGAGGATTCGCTCGGTGTCAACTGCGTGTTCGCGTCGGCCGACGGCTTGACCTGCTGCACGGAAGTCTCCATTACCCGCGGTACGCTGGCGGTGACGACAGGAGCCGTCGATTCGCTGGCGTTTGGACTCAAGTGCTGGGCAGCCAATAGCGCCGCGGCGGCCAACACGACAACACCGGAAAAGATGCCAAAGCGCCGCGCAGGTTTACGCTCCGGCGAAGCTTCGGCAGCATTGGGCGCCTGGCCGCTCGAATGCTCATTGCTGGGGGAAGGAGAATGGGGATTCGAGCTCATCGATGGGTTTTCTTGAGTTGTGGCGATCATCCGGGCAAAACCGGCGAGTTCCTCTTGAAATTCGCGCTGCCGTTCGGCTAGCGCGGTTTGCTTGGAGATTAACGCATCGTAGGGCGCTTGAAGCGACGCCAGCCGTCTACGGTTTTCTTCGCCCTCGGCAACGCGCTCTCGCCAACGAGCAATCTCCTCATCGCGCTGTCGGCTTTCGTTGCGCAAGGTCTCTTGATTGCGTTCCGATTCGGCCAAGCGATCCCGGAGAGTTTCCGATTCACGGACTTTTTCTCGCCCCGTTGAAATTTCTCTCTCCAGTTCGGCAATTCGGCTTTCCATTCGCAGTTTCTCTTCGCGATACCTTTCTTCCAGCGCGTCGAAGCTGGCCAGTTTCTGCTGTAGGCCTTCAAGCTCACGGAGCTTGGCATGGCTTTCTTCCAGCTTGCGTTTCAAATCCATCATTTCGCTTTGCAGGCGAGCGTGGCGTTCTGCAGCATTCTGGTCGGCCGCTGAGCCGGTTGTGCCAGATTCACTTGCCTGCAGTCGGTTTCTAAGTTCGTTGACTTCTTCTTTGAGTCGGTCGTTCGCCGTGTGAAGTTCCAGTGTCGCCGAGCGGGCGGCGGCGGTACTGTGCTGGGCTGCTTGCAGTTCCTCGATCGTTCTACGGCTCGACTCCAACTTGCCCGACAGCAGATTTAGTTGATTCTCAAGTTCTTGTTTACTTGCGCGAAGCTCGACCAATTCCGCCGCGCTCTCTCGCGGCGGCGTTACCAGCTGGGCTGCCGGATTTCCCTGTGGGCTGTTTTGCAGTCTTGCGAGCAGTTCCTCGATTTCGCGGCGCTTGATTTTGAGTTCTTTCTCCGATGCGAGCCAGAAAATAGCCAGCAGAACGATAGCTGCTCCGGCAAATATTACGATCCAAGCAAACATATTATCCATTGTAGTCTCCTATTTGGGACTTGGAGCAGGGCATTATCCGACATCGCCAAATATATGCCAAGCGAAAAGTTGCCCTCCGTGGCAGTCTAAGTAGCCATTTCTTAAATACTTTTCTAGTCGCGCCAATGCTATCCGTAACCTGCCAAGATGGGCAAATCTGAACAAAAGCGTGAGGCGAGGCGAAAATTGTAACTCCTTAATGAGTAAGGATTTTCTCACATTTTGTGGACTCGCGGGAATGCTTGCAGGGACCGACCAAAGCACGAAAACTGGGGCTTGCGTTACCAAGGCGGTACGGTTTCCCGTGACGAGTGTTGAGCTCGATGGGACAACTACGGAGATGTGCTGGTTGAGAGCCATCATCTCATGTTAGGAAGGCTTACGCAGGCACCTGTCGATGTGCCGCAGTCGTTCAGCGGCCGAGGGTGCGAGTGTTTCGCAATGACAACGTCAATGAATCATTGAGAGAGGAGCGAACAACAGATGGTCATCGATTTCCAGCATCACTACATTCCCGTGCAATTGGCCAAGAAGCGAGGACTCTATTCGGAGACCGGCATGACCATGCTCGAGGAAGGCGGTCTGCGCGCGACGACGATGCACCAGCGACTCTACGATTTGGACTTGCAGCTCGATGATATGGCTCAAGCGGGCGTCGATCTGTCTGTGCTGTCGTGCTTGCTTGGCTGGTCCGCGCCGCTGGAGGAATGCCGTTTCATCAACGACGATCTCGCTGCAATTCAAAAAAGATATCCCCGCCGCTTCGTCGGTTTGGCCCAGGCGCCGATCCTGGAAGGGAAAACGGCCCTCGACGAGTTGCGCCGGGCAATCAGCGATCTCGGACTTCACGGAGTGACCATTACGTCGCAGGTTGGTGGGTTCTCTCTCGACTCGCCGAAACTTTACGACTTTTATGAAACGGTTTGCACCCTTAACGTCCCGGTCTTTGTCCATCCTGCGTTGGTGCCGACAGGCTACAAACACTTGCAGGATTACGATCTGCCGCGCGTGTTGGGGCGCGAAGTCGATCTCACCGTCGCGACCACACGATTGATCGCTGGCGGTATCTTCGACCGGTTTCCTGCCGTCAATATTGTCATGGCTCATTTCGGCGGCGGCATCGCCGCTGTGAAAGATCGTCTCGTCGGAAAAGGTTATCGCTTCGGCACTCTGAAAAAATCTTTCGACGAATATTACGACATGATTTATTTTGATATGGCCGGATTCGAAGGAGGCATGGCTGCGCTCAATTGCGCACTGCAAGGGATTCGTCCCGAGCGCCTGGTTTTCGCCAGCGACTATCCGCAGGATTTTACCGGCGTCAATACGGATACCGGTAAAGGGATGAAGGAGTTGAAAAATTACATCGAGACAATCGGCAATTTACCGCTGGACCAAAAATCTAAGGAGAAAATTTTGGGCGGGACGGCGGCGCTATTATTGAAGCTCAATTAGCTCGCGCTCACGGTCGTTATCGAAAAATGGAGCAGGCTAGGTTTGTGTCGACGGCATGTGAGCAACGAACCAAAATTCACATTCGATGGCTATCAAAATATTGCGGTCTCTTATTGTTCCGTAGCTGGTTTTGCTAGACTCGCCTCGACGTAACCCGGTTTGTTGCCGCGCTTCGATTCGACCTTGAGCCAACCTTTCTCTTCCTCGACCACATTGAGCTTGGTTCCCTTCGCAATATTTGCGACCACAGGATAGTGAAGGCCCGGTCCGCTCCTTACCTGGGTATCCGTAATGGCTTCGTATTTGCCCTCGGCATTGGGGTTTAGGGTTTCTTTGGTGCCGCCTTCCCAAGCCTTGACGGAGGCCATTTCGATGTAGCCGGGCGCGTTGCCTTTCTTGGAGACGATCAGCACCCAATCGCCGTCTCTGCCGACGACGTTGACTTTGGCATCGCGACCGACTTCGGCGATGGCGCGAAACTGCGTACCCGGCCCGGCGCGGACTTTAGTACTCTCGATCGTGACGTAAGGCCGCGCTTGTTCGTTGAGGTCGGGGAGCTGTGCACGTGGGACTGGTTTCCCCTTGTCCTTACATGCGGACGCGGCGAGCGAAATCGATGTTAGCAGCAGCCAGGCAGTTACAATACGTACGTATCGAGTCATTGCGGCCTCCGAGAACTGACTTGATTGTATCGATCATAACATGCTTTGGAACTCTTTGGTTAACTCAGTGGATCTCTTTCCACACTTTGGCCAGACTTTCACCGTAGACGCTGAGATCCCATTCGCAAAAGTAACCGAAAGGCGTTGTCCACACTTGATAACCCGTGTCGCGCAGCCGTTGGGCGGTGGTGGTAATGAACGATTCGGCGACCATCGGTTGGGCTGTTTCGCCGCCGAGATGGGTGAAAGAGTGGAGCACGATGTTCCTGATGCTCCGCTTATTGGCGAGCCATTTGATATGTTTGAGGACCTGACGAGAGACCGAGCCGTAGCGTTCTTCATCCGCATCGGAAGCTTCAGCGTGGACGAATACGACAACCGTTTCGGTAACCGCGTGATCAATGTCTTGATCGAGAACCTCCGGAAGAGTCTTCGAATGAGTTTTCCAACGAAAGCGCTTTGCCTGAAAACAGAGTAGCTTCATTGAGCGATCGGCTCAATAGTAGTCCAGGAAGTTTTTGAGCAGCTTCTTGCCTTCTTCGGCGAGGATCGATTCGGGATGAAACTGCACGCCTTCCACAGGAAAAGCTTTGTGACGCACCGCCATGACGACACCATCGGCGGTCTGGGCGCTGACGGTTAATTTCGCGGGTAAGCTTCCCGGGTCAATCACCAGTGAATGATAGCGCATGGCGGCGAAAGGATTTTTCACATCACGGAAAATCGTCAGTGCATCGTGGGTGACCTCTGAGCGCTTGCCGTGCATGATCGACGGCGCGCGCACGATCGCGCCGCCGTAGGCGGCGCCAATGGATTGGTGGCCAAGGCAGACGCCGAGGATTGGAATCCGCGCGCCGAACCGTTTGATCGTGTCACATGAAATGCCCGCTTCGTTCGGCGTGCATGGGCCGGGTGAAATAACGATCTTCTCCGGTTCCATTGCTTCAATTTCGTCCAGACTGATTTTATTGTTTCGATAGACTTTTACATCGGCGCCGAGCTCGCCGAGATAGTGATACAAATTGTAGGTGAAAGAGTCGTAATTGTCGATCAACAAAATCATCGCAGTCTCCACTGTTCGGCGAGATCGACCGCCTTCAGCATGGCACGCGCTTTATTGAGCGTCTCTTGATATTCCAGCCGCGGATCGGAATCAGCAACGATGCCGGCGCCTGCCGTGATAAAAACTTTCTTGCCTTTCATCACGATGGTGCGGATAACGATACAGGTGTCAAGATTGCCATTGTAGCCAAAATATCCGATGGCGCCGGCATAAAGTCCGCGTTTTTGCGGCTCGAGCTCACTAATGATCTGCATGGCGCGAATCTTCGGCGCGCCGGAAACAGTTCCCGCAGGAAAGGCTGAAACAAAGAGATCGAAAGCGGATTGGTCGGCCGCTAGTTTGCCGCGCACGTTGGAGACGATGTGAATGACATGAGAGTAGCGCTCGATGGCCATTAATTCATTGACTTCGACCGTGCCGATTTCAGCAACGCGACCGACGTCATTGCGGCCGAGGTCGACGAGCATGATATGTTCGGCACGTTCCTTGGGATCGGCGAGCAAGTCATCTTCGAGCGCTCGCTCTTCTTCAGGGGTAGCGCCCCGCCGACGTGTTCCGGCAATTGGACGGAGCTCGATGGTGTCACCGGTCAAACGAACCATGGTTTCCGGTGATGAGCCGATGACGCGGAGATCTTCCAGCTCCAAATAGAACATATAGGGCGATGGGTTGATGAAGCGGAGGGCGCGGTAAATCTCGAAGGGATCGGTGCTCGTCTCGGTTTCCAGCCTTTGGCAAAGCACGACTTGAATCACATCCCCTGCCTTGATGTATTCTTTGGCTTTTGTGACCGCGGTTTCAAATCCCTTCTGGCTCAAATTGGAACGAAACGTTCGGTTATGTTTGCCTTGGTTTAGATCTCGCGATTCGATGCCGCGAGGTTTTTTTTCCAAACTCGATATCACTCGGCGGATTCTTTTGATCGACGCGTCATAGGCGCGGCGGAGATTCGAGGTTCCGTTAACTTCCACGTTGTCGATGACTTTGATCGTGTGCTTTAGATTGTCGAAGGCGACGAGAGTTTGCACAAAAACAAAGAAAATCTCCGGCAGACGGAGCGGATCGTGCTTGTTGTTCACGATCTCATGAAACTGTTCGACGGCGTTATAGGACACGTAACCGAGCGCGCCGCCAAAAAACGGCGGAACGCCAGGGACGGTCACCGGTTGGCAGTCTTTGAGCAGGTCTTGCAGTGTTTTCAGCGGAACTTCCGATACCAGTTTTTTTATTTTGCCATGTTCAACGATTTCGACTTGATTGCCGCTGGCTTTGAAAACCCGGTGGGGTGCGGTCCCCAAAAATGAATAGCGCGCCCACCGTTCGCTTCCTTCCACACTTTCGAGTAGGAACGAATAACGGTCGCGCTCAAGCCGCTTAAAAAATGATAGCGGCGTTTCCAGGTCCATCAGCAGCTCTTGGTAAACCGGTATCAAATTGCCTTGCTTGGCAAGCCGGCAAAATTCTGCGTAGGTAGGTTGGATCACGTATCTTTGCAAAAACGAAAAGGGCCATAGGCTTATCACCTATGGCCCTTATCCTTAACTCACTTTTTAGACGAATCAGCCACGGTGAAGACGCTGTCTCAGTAGCCAGCGCCACAATGACAGAGCCGACTGCGCGCCTCCTAAACGTGCCTTCATTCGCTCATATTGCCGCAACGATGGATGCTGGTCAAGTACGCAGAAAAAGCTGCAGCGCCTAATAGCTTCCGGAAACAGTGACGGAAGTTTAGAGGCTTTTTCGAAAACGAGGCGACGACAAACTTGACGTCATTGTCCGAGTTATTACCAACACGGTTTAAGCTCATATATACAACCACCGGTTTAAAGATGGGTCAGCCTGAAAATCTGGCCCAAGACAGAGTCGCGCAGAGACCGCAGGGAGTTTTACCCAGCGCTAATGCCATTTGACAATGCCAGACTAACCGCGTTAAAACGCTTTTTTGGAATTAAAAAAGGACGTTTTCATCAGGAATATTCGGCCTGGGAGGAAACATGGTTCGGCGTGAGAAGTCCAATTATGTCATTCAGTCTGTCTCACACGCTCTTGACGTGTTGGAGCAGTTCAGCGGCAATGTCGATGAAATTGGCGTTACCGAACTGAGCAAACGGCTGAAGCTGCACAAGAACAACGTCTTTCGTCTGCTGGCGACCCTCGAAGCGCGCGGTTATATTGAACAAAACAAGGTCACTGAAAACTATCGTTTGGGCCTCAAATGTCTTCAATTGGGGCAGACTTTTATCCATCAAATGGGTTTACTGCTGCAGTCCAGATCAATTCTCGATGATTTGTCGAAGGCGACCAGGGAAAGCACTTATGTCGCGATCCGTAAAGGTGGCGCGATTATTCCTCTCGATTTTGTCGAGCCGGCTCGTGCGGTGCGGGTAATATCCTTTCTGGGCACGGTGCTCCCGGTATACTGCACCGCTGCGGGCAAGGTGCATCTAGTGTTTGAAGCCGAGGGCGGCGCAAATCAAAATTTGGCGGACCGCTTAGAGCGACATACCGACAAGACGATCGTCGACAGAAATGCCTTGCACGAGCAGATGACAATGATCGGGGAATCAGGCTTCGCGGTGGAACGCGGCGAGTTCGCCGAAGACGTCAATGCGGTCGCCGTGCCCGTCCGCGACTACACTCGATCACTCGTCGGCACCTTGGTGGTCGTGGGACCCGAGCATCGGCTGACCGACGAGAGGATCAATAACGACATCGCCCCGACCTTGCTAAAAGCCGGCAATGAGCTCTCCAAGCGGTTGGGATTTCCCGGTTGAGATCGGGGAACTAGCTGAATCGTTGCCCGCACGTCGCCAAAGTCTCGCGCCGTTGGTCCACCATTATCTCAATCTTTAGCGCGCTTGCGGCGTCGAATAGATTCCAGAGAGCATGTTCCTATAAAGGAGGCAGAGAGTCACAGGCGATGCATTCCTGCGGGGAGCTCGCAGCTAACTACTTTTTGACAAACTTGTTCCGGCAACGATAAGAAAGGAAGGAGAGGAAGATCCGAGAGACCACTATGCTAACGGCCATCGAGAAAATTCTTTTTGTGCTGCTTGCGCTGGGCTCGTTCTACTACGGCGGCAAAAAATTTTATGATGTTTACCGCGCCATCGCTCGCGGCAAACCGGAAGCGCGCTTTGATAATCTCCCCGCACGTGTTCGGCGAGCGCTCTACATCGTGCTGACCCAGCAATCGGTCTTCAAGAAGCGTCCGATCGTTTCGTTTTTGCATGCGCTTATCTTCTACGGTTTCGTTTTCTATTTTCTCGTCAATCTGGTCGATGTGCTCGAAGGTTTTCTGGGTGTTCACACGAGCGGTGGAGCATGGAGTTTCTTTAATTTGGCCGCTGACTTACTTACGGCGGGTGTGCTGACAGGAATCATCGGCATGGTCGTTCGACGGTGGTTCGTACGCCCCAAAGATTTCGATTTTCCCGCCAATGTTCCAGTGCAGCCGGAAGTAAGAGAGGGAATTTTTCGTGATTCATCGGTCGTTGCCGGCTTTATTATCTTTCACGTCGGCTGCCGCCTTTTGTTCAAGGCATCGCAGTTGGCCCTGGAAGGCGGCGATATATTCCAACCGGTCGGCTCTTTCTTCGCGGCATTGTTTGCCGGTACTGACCCGGGCACATTGGGCATTCTCAATCATTTTTTCTGGTGGGGCGCGCTGGGGTCGATTCTCCTGTTCATCCCCTATTTTCCTCGCTCCAAACACATTCACATCTTTCTCGCGCCAATCAATCTGGCGTTGAAAAAAGATAAGCCAGGAGTGCTGCAGCCGATGGACTTCGACAAGGAAGAAGTCTTCGGCGCAGTCAAGCTCGAAGATTTCACCTGGCCCCGGCTGCTCGACTCTTACAGCTGCATCATGTGCAATCGCTGCCAAGATGTCTGTCCGGCGACAAACACCGGAAAAGCCCTAAGTCCCGCGGCCATTCTCATTAATGAGCGTTACGAGCTGAACAAGATATTTCCGGCCTTTGCCGCTGGTCAGGAAAGTCAGCGACCGCTGCTCGACTTTGCTCTGAGCGAAGAGGCGGCATGGGCCTGCACGACCTGCAACGCCTGCATCGAGATCTGTCCGGTAGGAAACGAGCAAATGCTTCATGTCATCGACGTGCGCCGCGAGCGCGTCTTGACCGCCGCGGAATTTCCCAAGGGCTTGCAAAACACTTTCAACCACATGGAACGCGCCGGAAACCCCTTTGGTATGCCCGCCGCCGAGCGACTCGCCTGGGCGAAGGACTTGCCGTTTCCTGTCCCGACGTTAGAAGAAAAATCCGATCCCGAAGTGCTCTACTGGGTTGGTTGCGCGGTGGCGTTTGATGCGCGCGCGCAAAAGATCGCCCGAAGCGTGGCCGAACTGCTCCACTCCGCCGGCGTCGACTGGGCCGTGATCGGCAAAGATGAAAAATGTACCGGCGATACCGCACGCCGCACCGGGAACGAGTATCTTTTCGCGCAGATGGCGGAGGAAAATATCGCGGTGTTGAACGAGATCAATCCCAAGACCATTGTCACCACATGTCCCCACTGTTTTCACACCATCGGCAACGAATACCCGCAATTCGGCGGCAACTACGTCGTCAAGCACCACACGGAATTTATCGATGAATTGATCCAAGCCGGCAAGCTAAGGCTCGCCGCCAATGGTTCCGGTTCAGTGACCTATCATGATCCTTGTTATCTCGGTCGGCACAACGGCATTTTCGACCAACCTCGGACGTTGATCGAGTCCACCGGTGCGAAACTCACCGAGCCAAGCCGCAACCGCAGCAACAGTTTCTGCTGTGGCGCCGGCGGGGGCCAGTTCTGGAAAGAAGAAGAAAAGGGAACGGAGCGAGTGAGCACGAACCGTTATCGCGAGCTAAAGCAGACCGGCGCGAAGACGATCGCGACCGGCTGCCCTTTCTGCATGCGCATGATCACCGAAGAGACGGCGAAAGAGGAGCCGGAGATCGCCATGGAAGTTTTGGATGTCGCGGAGATCGTCGCCAGAAGTCTTGCCAAGTGACATGCCTCGTCGGCGCATTTTCTTATTGCTAGTTGTCCTCACTGTGCTGAGGGGCGCCAGCGCGTGCCAAGCACAACCCAAAGTGACGATTGCCACCAAAGGAAGCCGCGAGGTGGTGTTTTTAGTCGAGATCGCCGACACGGCAGGAAAAAGACAAATGGGTCTACAATATCGCCGAAGCCTTGCCGACGACCGCGGCATGATCTTCTTGTTCCCGTCTGAGTCCCTGCAGACGTTTTGGATGAAAAATACCCCGATTTCATTGGATATGATTTTTATCAACCGCGATCGCAAGGTCGTCGGGATCGTCGAAAGGACCGTGCCATTTTCCCTCGACTCACGATCGGTTACAGAACCAAGTCAATATGTACTGGAGATCAATGGCGGGCTGGCGCGACGTTACGGCATCCAGACGGGCGATTTCGTTCGTTTTGAGGGAATCAAAATAGAAGACGTGAAAGAATAAAAGGGGATCGAGCATGGTGCTACTACCATGTCGCTTGCCCCGCGTTATATCTCGCTGAAAAAGTACGGCCTGACTGCCGAGAGCTTTTCCTCGTAGGAATCGGGGTACAAAAACCATAGTGTTGCAGCGATACTGCTGAGAAGAGAGTTGCCGTCCTGCGGCGTAAAGCAGGTGCCGACAATTTCTTTGTCACCCCTCATGGCCAGGCTCTGAGTCACGATTACCGTCTGATTCAAGATCCTACCGAACATTCCATGGTCTCGGCCAAACGAGAATACCGCGGCCGAGGACTTTTTGTTGGTCAGCGCCACGCGGCCGTTCGACTTCAATCGGCGCATCGCTTCATCTTTGCTGATACCCCGGCGCAGCTTCAAATTGAAATGGATCGTGTGCATGTATTGAGTATTTAGCTTCAGCGCCGATGAGTAGATGTTTAGATCCAGGCCTAGCGTTTTAAAAAGATAGTGAGCGTCCCGCCCCTGGTGAGTACCGAATTGCTCATCGTCATGTTTGCTGGCTTCTGGCGCCGGAATGAACTCTCCTTCTTGGCTCAGATCATTTGCGCGGCGCATGCAAACGAAGCGGCCATCCTCGAGGTTGTCTTCCTTTTCAGGACCCAAAGCTAGGGTATCGATCAGGACCGCCAGATTATGAGTATTGCAGCTGACCACTTGAATGAATTCATCCTTGTTTCTCTCAAGAGCCTTATCATTGATGCCACGAGCATACATCTTGCCAAAACCGTATTCGCTCCCTTGGGCGATAAAGCCGCGGCCATTGCCGGCATACTTGCTATAGATTTTTTGCTTGTTTTCGTTGCCCACGGGGGTACAGTCGATGATCACATTGGCGCGTTCGATGGCCTCTTCGGCTTCGAAGGCCGGTTCCATTCCCATGTCGACGAATTTCTGCCAGCGGTCTTTGTCGACGGCCAGCTTCGCTCCTTCCCGGCACGAAACCACGACTTTAGACCGATCGGTCAGTAAGGGTGTACGCTTGTGAAATGTCACTTCGTCGATGCCAAATTGCTCCTTGAAGGTTGATAGGATACCGACGAGAGGTTCGCCGATGGTGCCGGTGCCGACAATGTGAGCGATTTTTTTCTGGGCCATGACCACCTCCCTGTCACTTTTTTTCACCGAGATAGTATCCGAATGCTTTCGATCGTTCAACAGATTGGGAAAGATCATGTTGTTAGCGACTAGAAGAAAATTCATTCTCAATTGGGCTTAATCGGCTCCCACTAATGTGGTAAGAGTTCCAACAGGGGGAGACGCTATGACACAAAATCTGCCCGTCGCGTTCTTCAATGACAACTTTGGTATCAGGGCCGGGCTTTTAGATAAAGTCCTGGAAGAAGCTCTGGGCAAAAGAGCCGATTACGCCGACCTCTACTTTGAATACCGCAGGAACGAAGGTGTCAGCCTAGAGGAAGGACTGGTCAAGAACTGCTCGCAATCGACCGCCAATGGGGTAGGGGTGCGGGTGCTCGCGGATACCAAAACCGGCTACGCTTACACCGACGACATTACTATCGAGAATTTGGAAATTGCCGCGCGCACGGCGCGCTACATCGCCCAAAATCATCAGTCCCAAGTGCTGGCGCCGGTGGGTCAACCGAGCGGTGGGATTCATGATTTGTATCCGATCAAAACTCCCGTCAATGACGTCGCGCTGGAAAGTAAAGTCGAGTTGCTTTACGAAATCGACAAATTTGCGCGTGGCCTCGATCCGCGCGTGAAGAATGTCTTCGTCTCGCTCGGCAGCGAACACAAAGTGATTTTGGTTGCCACCTCGCAAGGGCTGGTCGTAGGAGACATCCAGCCGCTCACACGACTCAACGTCACCTGTATTGCTGAGGAAGAAGGCAAGCGGCAAATCGGCAGTTTTGGCGGCGGCGGCCGAGTTGAGTTCGGTTTCTTCGTCGATAATCATGATTACGAGCGCTATGCACGCGAAGCGGTGCGGCAAGCGATTCTCAATCTAAGCGCCATCGACGCACCCGCTGGTACGATGGACGTGGTTTTAGGACCAGGCTGGCCGGGCATTCTCCTGCACGAAGCCATCGGTCACGGGCTGGAGGGCGACTTCAACCGTAAGAAGACGTCCGCGTTCACCGATCGAATTGGCCAAAAAGTTGCCTCGGAACTTTGCACTGTGATAGACGACGGCACAATAGCGTCGCGTCGCGGCTCGATCAACATCGACGACGAGGGCACGCCGACCCATCGAACGGTGCTGATCGAGAAGGGCATTCTTAGAGGCTACCTCCAGGATAAGCTCAACGCCGGTTTGATGAAGCTGCCACTCACGGGCAACGGTCGGCGTGAAAGTTACGCACATATTCCGATGCCGCGTATGACCAACACTTTCATGCTCGCCGGAGAGTCGGAGCCGGAAGATATTATTCGCTCCGTGAAGAAAGGACTCTACGCGGTTTCCTTCGGCGGGGGTCAAGTCGACATAACCAGCGGGAAATTCGTCTTCTCGGCGAGCGAAGCTTACTTGATCGAAGACGGGAAAGTTGCCAAGCCGGTGAAAGGTGCGACCTTGATCGGCAATGGCCCCGATGTGCTCACTCGCGTCTCCAGGGTTGGCTGCGATCTCAAGTTGGATGAAGGCGTCGGCACCTGCGGCAAAGACGGACAATCGGTCCCCGTGGGCGTGGGGCTGCCGACAATTCGCATTGATGGGTTAACGGTCGGGGGCACGAAAGCGTAACGAATATTGGAACGCGTTGAACCTAGTGAGGGCGCGATGGAACGGTTCGAATTGAGCCAAGAATTAGGTCGAGAGATCTTAGAGAGGGCGAAAGCGAAAGGCGCATCGCAGGGAGATGCCGTGATGGTGGAGAGCGAGTCTTTCTTTGTCACGGTGCGCATGGGGGAAGTGGAAAAAATCAGCCAGGCAGGGGAAAAGCGCTTGGGCTTGCGCCTTTTCTTCGGCAATAGCTCGGCTTCGGCGTCGACTTCAGATATTTCCATTAAATCAATCGAGAAACTGGTCGACGACACTGCGAGAATGGCCAAAGTGACGGCCCAAGACCCGCACGGTGGGTTGCCAGACGCAAACGTTCTAGCGCGCGATCTGCCGCAATTGGATCTAATCGACGATCCGGCGCGCGGCGTCACAGTCGACGAGAAGATTCAAATCGCGCTGGACGTCGAAAACAGCGCACTAGCCTACGATTCGCGCATAACCAATTCAGAGGGAGCGGAATTTTCCAATCACTTTGGCCGGGTTATTTATGTTACCAGCCACGGTTTCGCAGGCGAATATTCGGGCTCGACCTTCGGTCATTCCGTGGCTCCTGTCGCTTCGCAGAATGGATCGATGCAGCGCGATTACTGGTATTCTTCGAACCGAAAGTTTTCTAAACTCGAATCGGCCAAGAGCGTAGGCGAAAGAGCGGCGCAGCGCGTGCTCAGGCGCCTCGGCGCCCGCAAGGTCAAGACCTGCGAATGTCCTGTGGTCTTTGATCCTGAAATGGCCGCTTCGCTTCTGCGCAACCTATCGTCCGCTCTGTCCGGTTACTCGTTGTACAAGGGCGCTTCTTTCTTGATCGGTAAGCTTGACACCCAGATCGGTTCAGAACACCTGACGGTGATCGACGACGGCACCCTGCCGGGCGCGCATGGCTCGCGTCCATTTGACGGCGAGGGATTGCCGACCGGGAGGAAAACGGTCGTCGACAAAGGAAAGCTCAAAAGTTACTTGCTCGATACGTATAGCGGCAAAAAACTGGGCCTGCCTTCCACCGGCAATGCCTCGCGATCCCTCGGCGAACCGCCAGGAGTTTCGCCAGCGAATTTTTACTTGGCACCGGGCAAAGACACGCCAGACGATATCCTCGGCTCCGTCAAAGCCGGCCTTTATGTAACCGAGATGATTGGCTTCGGCGTCAACATGGTAACGGGCGACTACTCCCGGGGCGCGGCCGGCTTGTGGATCGAAAACGGTGAGTTCGCGTATCCGGTAGAAGAAATTACGATCGCGGGCAATCTCAAAGCGATGTTTGAGAACATCGAGATGATCGGTAACGATCTGGAAATGCGCGGGCGAATCGCCTCTCCCACGATCAAGATTTCACAGATGACGGTGGCCGGTGACTAAAGGTTTCGAGGATCGAAGATGGATGATCGAGGATAGAAAGTTGCCGAGTCGTATTTTCGATCCTCTATTCTCAATCCTCTATCCTCGGCTCCGCATCGCTATAGCACCTTAAATCCAGCCTTCAACGCCGCGCGCAAAAAATCATCGATGTGCGATTGACTCGGATCGAATTCGAGCACCGCGACGCTACGCTCCAAATTGAAATCGATTTTTTCGACGCCCGGGAGCGCTTTAAACGCTTCGCGCAACACTGTTAGGTTTTCAGCTTTGAGGTCAGCGATGGAAAGAATGGCGGTCTTTGTGCGTATCATACCCTGGTTGCTTTTGAATTTGACAAAAATTGCTTTGAATCGCAATTGCGGAATGCTTTTCGCGACGGTCAGGTTCCCCAGGCGCTCGCGATACTCGGCCGGAATACTCGCCGGATCCGGTAGGGCGTCGCGACTCGACTCGACTTCAGAAATCAAACCATCCGCAAAGATCAGGACGTCATACCTGCTCGCCAGGTTCCCTTGGTCGACTTGGGGTGGGTACACAACCTCAAACGGAAACTCAAACTTTTCCAGGATCCATCGTATCCAGCCCGAAGGCATGGAACCTCCGTACCGGTCGCACAGCCCG
>Ga0114129_10008319_pt1 | contig 14803 bp, 9 predicted proteins | sample RhiMetdeltSRZDD1_FD_80071 | JGI IMG/M metagenome (GOLD analysis project Ga0114129, IMG submission 80071) | Populus rhizosphere microbial communities from Tennessee, USA - Rhizosphere MetaG P. deltoides SRZDD1 (version 2) (version 2) | ecosystem: Host-associated > Plants > Roots > Rhizosphere >...
ATCAGGTTTGCCGCGAGCACGGATGTAATCTGACCAGGCCCATCGTAAAGGGGCGACACTTCGACGATGTCGCCGCCGACCAGCGACAATCCCGCCAACCCGCGTACGAGACGCTGCGCTTCGTGGCTCGTGAGCCCACCGACCTCAGGCGTGCCTGTGCCTGGGGCAAACGCCGGGTCGACTCCGTCGATGTCGAACGTCATATACGCCGGCCCGGTGGCCACGCGCTGGATTTCGGCGATGACCCACGGAATGCCGCGATCCTTCAGCTGATCGATGTCGATCATCGTGATGCCATGAGCCCGATGGAACTCGAAGTCCTCTTCACTGTACATCGGGCCGCGAATGCCGACCTGGATGAACCGCTTGCCGTCGACGATGCCCTCCTCGATCGCTCTTCTGAACGGGGTGCCGTGAAAGTACTTGCCGCCGAAATACTCGTCCCACGTGTCGATGTGCGCGTCAATCTGCACCAGCGCGAGAGGTCCGTGCTTTTTCGCGACCGCACGCAGCACCGGCAGCGAAATCGAATGGTCCCCGCCGACGACGATCGGCCGCGCGCCGGCGGCGAGGATGGCCGCGATGCGAGCCTCGACGGCTTCGTAGCATTTCTCGATGCTCACCGGCGGCGCATCGACGTCTCCGACGTCGGCCACGTTCAATCGATCGAACGGCGCGACCTTCTGAAAATAGCTGTAGGTGCGAATGAGCGACGACTGATTGCGTATCTCGCGCGGGCCCAGGCGGGCGCCCGGCCGATACGACGTCCCGCCGTCGTACGGCACGCCGACAATCGCCACATCGAGCCCGCGCGGATCCTCGATGTGCGGCAGGCGCATGAACGTGGCCGGCTGTGCGAATCGGGGCGACTGAAACGAGGGTCGAGGTTGGTTCTTCACGCCGGAATTGTAACGGCGAACGGCGACGCGCGATGGGCTGCTATAGTTCGGCGACGTGGCAACGCTTCGCGGCGGGCTCAGTACGGTCGAGTACTTCACATTCGGCTTCGGCACGATGATCGGCGTCGGCTGGGTCGTGCTGATGGACGACTGGCTGTCGCGCGGCGGCCCTGCCGGCGGCATGCTGGGATTCCTCATCGGTGGCCTGCTGCTCTTTCCGATCGCCCATACATACGCCCACCTCGTGCGACAGATTCGCGATGCAGGCGCCGAAATCGCCTATACCGAAGGCGTCTTTCCTCCGCTGGTCAGCTATGGCGCGGGCTGGACGATGGTGTTGTCGTACGCCATCGTCTGTCCGTGGGAAGCGGTCGCCACCGGCAACCTGCTCGCGCGAGTCTTTCCTTCGCTGAACAGCTATCAGCTCTACGCGATCGGCGGTAGTCCCATCTACGCGCCGCGGCTCGCGGTCGGGCTTGCGCTGACGGCGCTCATCGCGGGCGTCAACTATCGAGGCATCAAGCCGAGCGGCCTGTTCCAGGACGTGATGACGTTCGGCCTGCTCGCGACGTTCGCAATCTTCACGGTGCTCGGGTTCACACGCGGATCGAGCGCGAACATGCTCCCGCTGTTCTCGAAGAGCGGTCCCAACGGGGTTTGGCTGTCGATCTTTCTCGTGCTTCAGATCGTGCCCTACTTCATGACCGGCTTCGAATCGGTCGCGAAGGGTTCGGAAGAGGCGCGCTCGGGGTTCAATCCCCGCAGCTTCGGCACGGCAATCTACGCAGCACTCATCGCCGGCTTTCTGTTCTACGTCCTCATCATCGCCGTCGTCACCTATGTCTATCCGTGGCAGGAAATCGTGTCGGGACACGTTCGAACCGAGGTGGCGTTCGAACGGACGTTCGGATCGCACACGATCGCACAGCTCATTCTCTTTGGCGCCTTCCTGTCGCTCTTGAAGATCTTCAACGGCAACTTCGTCGCTGCCACTCGGATGTTGTACGCGATCGGTCGGCGCAACCTGGTGCACCCATCGCTCGGACAGGTGCATCCGTCGTACGGCACCCCGATCGTCGCGATCGTGCTGATGGCGGCGCTCACGGCGGCAGCCGCCATGTTCGGAGACGCGATTCTCGTGCCGATCACCGAAGTCGGCTCGCTGGCCGTGGGAGTCGGCTGGCTCTCGGCGTGCACGGCCTACATCGCGAGGCGGGGACGCAACGGCTTCGGCCGCGAAGCGACCGCGATGGCGTCGATCGGGTGCGCTGTGAGCGTCGCGATCATCCTCATGAAAGTCGTGCCAGGTGTACCAGGCAGCTTTACGAGGGCAGAATGGATCGCGTTTGTGAGTTGGTCGGGGCTCGGGCTGGCGTTCTGGCTGGCGCGCCGTTCTCCGAGCGAAACACGTAGCGCAGCCCTTTAGGGCTGCTTCGGCTGCTGCTGGCAGGCCTAAGGGCCTGCGTGATTCTAACCTTTGTGTCCTTGGTGTCCTTTGTGATGAGTACAAACCGCGGTCGCGATCGACCGCCGGACACCACGGATCATTCGTGCGGCTGAAGCGCCTGCTCCACGAAGGCATCTTGGGGCAGGCCACCGAGAATTTCAATTCGATCGTCGACGACCGTTTTCGGAACACCACTTACCTGGTAACGGCGTGCGAGGTCGGGAAATTCCGTCGCCTCGACGGCGAAAGCCGTGATGTGAGGGTTCGCGAACGCCATCTCATGCGCGAGGCCGACCGCCCGCGGGCAATGCGGTCACGTCGGCGTCGTGAACACTTTCATCGTCATCGGCCTGTCGATCGCGGCGATGCGGGCCTGGTTTTCCGGAGAAAGGGTCGACGCTCGGCCGCCGACGAGCAGCACTGCCTGAACCAGCGAGATGAACTCGTACCCTGAGGGCGTACCGAGGAATCGGATCCTCGAGTCGGCATCGCCGCTCGCAATGGCAACGGCAGGCACTCGATCGATGCCGTACTGCGCCGCCTTCTCCTTTTCGAGGACGAAGTTCACTTCTTCGACGGTGATCTTGTCGGAGAGCGGCGGCAGCTCGTCGAGGATTTGCCGCGTCTGCGGACACGTTTCGCAGTCGAGCGTCTGCGTGAAGAACAGCAGCCGCACTGGCGACGTCATCTCTTGGAACGATGCGCGGAGCTTTTCCTGGTCGGCGGGAGCGAGGAGACCCATCAAATGATTATGACGGGGCTACGGGCTGGGGGCTAGGAACTAAGGCCCAAGGCGGAACAGCCTCGCCCCGAGCCCCGAGCCCCGAGCCCCTACTTAAATAAGTCGTCAAACGCCTTTCGCGCGGAATTGGTCGGAGCCGACGGCGAGCTGCTCGAGGCCGGTGTGCTGGTTTGACGCTCGACCGTGGTGCGCGGCGAGAACAGCGTGCACGTGTTGCGCTCGTCCTTCGGCGCGACGCGCGCCGACAGCTTTGCGTTCTGCGTGCACTCCCAGCGCGCGCTGGTATCGAAGGAGACGCATTGGATGCAGCTGTGGAGGTCGACGCCGCATTTCGAGCACGAATCGAGCAGCTGCACCGTCAAGGACAGCAGGTTGCCGCACCGCGTGCAGCGAAAGACCTCGTGCGCCGCCATCAGGTTGGGTGTCTTCGGCCCGCGCTCGTCCTGAAGCACACGCCCCGGCGCGCGCTCTTGCGGCGGACGTGGCGGCTTGGCGCCACCTTTCGGCGGACGATCGCGTTCGTCGTCCTGATAGCCGCGCTGGCGGTATTTCCTGTCGCTCATGGCGAGGGTGCGATTACATCAGATGCCGCCGGCCGCGGCAAGAACGAGTCTCGCCGGGCCCCCGCTATAATCCGGGCGCACGATTGTGGCGCTGACAGCCGGCATGAAGCTCGGTCCCTATGAGGTCACGGCGCCGCTCGGTGCGGGCGGCATGGGCGAGGTGTATCGCGCGAGCGATCCACGGTTGCGCCGCGAGGTGGCCATCAAGGTGATGCCGCCCGGTCTGGCCGCGGATCCCGCCCGGTTGCGGCGATTCGAGCAGGAAGCGCTCGCGGCGGCCAGCCTCAACCACGCCAACATTCTCGCGGTGTACGACATCGGCGTCCACGACGCAGCACCGTACATCGTGTCGGAGCTCCTGGAAGGCTCGACGCTCCGGGAGGTGCTTAGCGACGGCGCGCTGCCCGCGCGTAAGGCCCTCGATTACGGCGTTCAGATCGCGAATGGACTCGCGGCCGCGCACGACAAGGGTATCGTCCACCGCGATCTCAAGCCGGAAAACGTGTTCGTCACCAGGGACGGACGCGTCAAGATCCTCGACTTCGGTCTGGCGAAGCTGACACAGGCCGAGCCGACAATCGCCAACGCGTCGAAACTGCTGACCGCGGTCGCCGACACGGAGCCGGGCATGATTGTCGGCACGGTCGGCTACATGTCGCCAGAACAGGTTCGCGGCGCCGCGGCCGATCACCGATCGGACATCTTCGCGTTCGCGGTCATCCTCTACGAAATGATCTCGGGTCGCCGCGCGTTCGAGGGACCGTCAGCGATCGAGACCATGAACGCGATCCTCAAGGAGGATCCGAGCGACTTCAGGCAGACTGATCGCGTCGTCCCACCGGCCCTCGAGCGAATCATCCGGCGGTGCCTCGAGAAAAATCCCGAGCAGCGCTTTCAATCGGCTCGCGATCTGTCGTTCAACCTCGAAGCGGTCTCGTCAGACTCCGGGCAGCGTGTCGCGGCCTCTGGGATCGGCGAGCGGCCCACGCGTCGGCACTTCAGCCCCGCCTGGGTTGCCGTTCCTCTTCTGGTCGCTGCGCTGGTTGGTGGCGGGTACTGGGCGGCGCGCGTATTCGCCACCTCACCGCAGCCGGTGTTCAAGCGGCTCACGTTCCGTCGAGGCGCCGTGCAATCGGCCAGGTTTGCTCCAGACGGCCAGACGATCGTGTACAGCGCAGCGTGGCAAGGGAATCCACTGGAGCTCTTCTCGACGCGTCTCGACAGCATCGAAGCACGGTCGCTCGGCGCACCCGGCGCCGCCGTCCTGTCCGTATCGGCGACGGGAGAGATGGCGTTGCGACTGCAGAACGGCAACCTCGCGCGAGCCCCGCTGGCGGGTGGAGCGCCGCGTGAAGTCGTCGAGCGTGTGATCAACGCCGCGTGGACACGCGACGGACAAACCCTGGCGCTCGTACGTAACGTCAACGGCCGACGGCGCATCGAGTTTCCGCCGGGGAAGGTGTTGTACGAAACGGCGGGGTCGATTTATGGCTTGGCGCTCTCGCACGATGGTCGTCTCATCGCCTTCGCTGAATCGCCTCCGGGAATCGGTCCCCTGTTCTCCGTGAGCGTCGTCGATCCGAACGGAGCCCATCGAAGTGTCTCCGACGGCTGGCGCAGTGTTGACGGCGTCACGTGGTCGCCGCGCGGCGACGAGATCTGGTTCGTGGCGTCGAGGTCAAAGTCGGGCGCGGGCGAGCTGTTTGGCGTGACACCGACCGGACGGTTGCGCGACATCCTGCGAGCGCCGGCCAACCTGGAGATCTACGACGCGCTCCCTGACGGCAAAGTGCTGCTTGGACGATCCGACCTACGGTTCGAAGCCAGGGGTCTTTTGCAGGGCGACACCGGTGAGCGCGATCTGTCGTGGTTCGACAGTACTGGGCTCTCAGATCTCTCGTCAGATGGACGGACGCTTGTAATCACCGAGGATGGGGAAGTCGGCCTTCGTGCGTACCTCCGCAAGGCCGAGGACTCCTCTGCCGTGCCGCTGGGCGATGTCGGTGTGTTTGCGGTTTCTCCGGACGGACGTTCGGCGCTGTTTCAATCGTTAGCCCCGCTGCGATTCGGCATCCTGCCGATTGGCCCCGGCGAAGCGCGCGAGATTCCTCATCCCGGATTCGATGGCTACTCTTGGGCCAACTGGTTCCCCGAAGGTAAGCAGATACTGTTCGCCGGCAGCGAGACTGGACACGGACTGCGGTTGTATGTCGAGGATCTCGACGGCGGCCATCGGCGCGCGATCGCGCCCGAAGGGGCGACCATTCCGACCGGAAGCCATGCCGTCTCGCCCGACGGGACGCTCGTCGCGGCGCTCAGTCCGAGTCGTCAGGTGATGTTGTATCCGGTCAACGGCGACACACCGAGGCCCGTGCCCGGGCTCTCACCTGGCGAATTACCCACTCAATGGACCGCAGACAGTCGATTCCTCTATGTGCTGCGGCACACCGAGCTGCCGGCGCGGGTCTTTCGAGTGGAGCTGGCGACCGGTCGCAGGGAACTCTGGAAGGAGCTTGGGCCGGCCGACCGCGCAGGCGTCACGGGGCTCGGACACGTGCTGATCACACCGGACGGCAGATCGTACACGTACAACTTCCGCCGCGCGCTTTCCGATCTCTATCTGGTCGAAGGGTTGAAATAAAGCCGGGTTCTAAGTTCTAAGTTCCAAGTTCTAAGTTCTTCAGGAACTCGGCGAGAAACTTGCCCCAGATCGCCGGTATCGAATGTGTGCCGTGGCCGCGGGTCTGATCGCTCGTCGGAATAAGAATATAGCGACCGCGCTTGACGCGCGGTATCAGCTTTTCCATCAGTCCCAGCTCCGGCGGATTCACGACATCGTCGGCCGAATTGATCGCCAGCACGGCGGCGGTGATGCGCTCCAGCTTCGGCGAGGGATCGTAGTCGCGCGACGCGTTGAACTGATAGAGCATATCGTTGGCGTCGGTGGAAGCGGAACGCGACTTGATCTGGTCTTCGTACCACGTGTCGGCGGCATCGCGCGTTGCGCCCGATTTGTGCCACTGCAGAGGACTGCTGGTCATCATCAGTAAGAGATTGAGCGCGCCGTTCAATCCCTGCCGCGGCTGCGATGTGTACTCGCCATTCTTCCATTCCGGATCGCCGGTGATGCTGTCCATGATCATCCTGCGCATGACGCGATTGCGCCCTGCGATCTGTGTCGGCACGCTGGCGAGCGGTACGAGCCCGTCGACGAAGTCCGGGTACATCTCGCCCCATACCCAGCAGTGCATGGCCCCCATCGACGTGCCGAGAACGAGCCGCAGATGATTCACCTTCAATCCTTCGGTGAGCATCAGTTGCTGCGCGCGCACCATGTCGTCGTACGTGTATTTGGGAAACTTCGCGTGAAGACCATCGCTCGGCTTGCTCGACTTGCCGTGGCCGATGCCGTCGGGCAGGACGATGAAGTACTTCGACGCATCGAGGAGCTGGCCTGCTCCGAACAGCTCGCCGCCGAAGGTCCGCGACAGGAATCCGGCGCCCGCGCCTCCGGTGCCGTGAAGGATCAGCACCGCGTTGCGCACGATCCCTGACGCGTCGCGGCGCGGGGTTCCAAGGGTCCGGTAATGCAGTTTCAGCTCAGGCAGCGTCTCGCCCGTGCCAAACCGGAAATCACGCGTCACGAAATCGCCCTCGACCGCCGCTGGGAGTGCGGGTGGCTGGGCAGCGACAGCGCGACAGCTCAGACACAGCACCGCGACGAGGAGAGCCGATTGCCACCGCACGCGAACGTCTCGAATCATCGGGGCTTCTCCGCAGACGACTTTGGACCGTCGAGCTTCACGCGACCAATGCCATTGTCGATCGCGATCTCTGTATTGTATCGACGCGAGCGCGCGGCGACATGCTCCAGAATCTGCCGTCCGAGCGCGGCATCGGCAAGTTTCGGCCGTCCGCGCTCGGTCATCGGGGCGCCGAAGCCGAGCGAGATCGGATGCAGCTGCAGCCCCGCCAGCTGACGACCGTTCCACTGCATCGTCACGACGACCGATTCCCACACTTCCCGGTCGACGTTGAAGCCTCTCCGATCGCGATCGGACCGCGTCTCGTTGAAGTCGCCGATCTCCGCGTCTCGGCCAAGGCCGACTGCCTCATACGCCTCGGTCGGGAACCGAAGCAGCGTTTCGTTCTCGAAGATGAAGTCGCCGATGCTGTAGAGAATCGGCTTGCCCTTGTACATCTCGATGCCGCGGACCACATGCGGTCCGTGGCCGACGAAGATGTCGGCGCCCGCGTCGATGACGGCGTGGGCGAATGCGACGAGGAAATCGGCTGGAACGGTTCGATCGACGCTGCCTTCGTGCGCATGCACGCTGACGATGACGTAGTCGGCCATCTTCGAGGCGCTGGACACGACGCGCGCGATGCCGTCGACGTCGGCCTTCACCGGTTCGGTGCGCGTGCCAGTCGGCTCGCCGACGATGAAGCGGCGTCCCCACAGCGTGAGCCGGTCGCCGTCATCCGGAACCCGGAGCCCAAGCTCGCGCGCCACGCCCCGCAGCGCGTCAAACCGCTCACGCGTCACGACATTCGTGGTCGTGAATCGCAGCGGGTTGAGGCCGGGGCGCGCCGGCACGTCGCCGCGCGTATCGCTCGCCCTCGAGTGATCCGGAAACGTCGACGCGGCCGACACCAGCGCCACGCGGCCGTTCGCCGTGTCGAGAAATCGTGCTTCGCGCGCCTCCGCCAGACTCTCGCCCACGCCCGCCTGGACCAGTCCAGCCTCTCGCACGTATCTCGTGGTAAGACGCATCCCTGCAACGCCGTAGTCGCCCGCGTGATTGTTGGCGCGCGATACCATGTCGAACCCGGCCCAGACGAGCTCGCGAGCCAGCGCCGGATCGGCTCGCATCCACGTGCCGCCGCTCTCGTGCATCGGGTACGGCTCGTAATCGTGAAACAGCATTTCGAGATTCGTGAACGCGGCGTCGGCGCCGCGCACGAGATCCATCAGCTTCAGAAACTCGGGCTCGGTGTAGACGGAAAGCTTGCGCGTGATGATGGAGTCGCCCGCAAGGGCGAACGTGAACGGGCGATTGCGCTCGACTCGCGGCGGTGTCTGGCCCGCGAGTGCGGCGACCGTCCAGGTGACGACGGCCGCAGCCAGAGCTCGCCGTCGGATGGGTCTCATCGGAAACGTCGCGTCTTTATACCAGCGGCTCGGCAGTGTGGCAAGATGAGCGCGCCGATTTGAAGAGGAGGCGCTATGCGGCGTGTTCATGTCTCGGAGAACCTGCTTGGCATCGTCGTCGTGGCTATCGCGACGCTCCTTGCGTTCGCGCCCGCGCACGCTCAATCGCCCCGACCGATGGGCATCGTCGACATGCTGAACATCCCGCGGCTCTCGGACCCGCGGATTTCGCCAGACAACCGCGACGTCGTGTTCGTGCAGAGCGACGCCGACTGGAAGGTGGGCCGGCGCGTGACGCACATCTGGCGCGCTCGACTCGACGGCAGCGGTCAACCTGTGCAGCTCACGCACGGCGCTGAGAGCGAGAACAGCCCCCGCTGGTCGCCGGACGGCAAGACGATCGCCTTCACCGCGAAGCGCGGCGACGACGAGTTTGCCCAAATCTATCTCCTCGCGGTCGACGGTGGCGAGGCGCGTCAGCTGACGACGCATGCGAGCGCGGTTTCCGAAATCACCTGGACGCCGGACGGCACCTCGCTCTACTTCGTTGCGCCCGAACCGAAAACGGCGGATGAAAAAACGCGCGAGCGTCTGCGAGACGACGTGTATGCGTACGACGAGAACTACAAACACACGCACTTGTGGAAGGTGGCGGTCTCGACGAAGGCCGAAACGCGCATCACGAGCGGCGATTACTCCGTGACGAGCTACGATCTCGCCGATTCGGGTCGAAAGATCGCGTTCCACAGGGCGCCGACGCCGCTGCTCGGATCGGGCGACGCGAGCGAGGTGTGGACGGCAAATGCCGACGGCTCCAGCGCCGTGCGGCTGACGAACAACACCGTCGGCGAAACGGGAGCGCGGATCTCGCCCGATGGGTCGCAAGTACTGTTCATCTCGGGCTCGAACGCGAAGTTCGAGCCGTATTACAACGGACGGCTGTTCCTCGTGCCTGCCGGCGGCGGCCCCGCGCGGGTGCTCGTCGGCGAAAGCGAACCGTACGACGTCGATCAGGCGATGTGGTCAACCGATGGCACGTCGATTTACTTTCTCGCGAATGTCGGCGTCCACGAGGAGGTGTTCCAGGTGACCGCCTCGGTCGGCAAGCCACGCCAGCTCACCAACGGCAAGCACAACATCGGCAACTGGTCGCACGCTCATGATCGCCTTGCTTTCACGTTGAGCGACTCGACCAGCGCCGACGTGTGGACGATGAAGATCGGCGACGCGTCGCCGTCGCGCGTCACCCGCATCTTCGACACCGTCGCGCGCAACTTCAAGCTCGGACGGCAGGAGGCGATCCAGTGGAAGGGCGCCGACGGCACGACCGTCGAGGGCCTGGTCACGTATCCGGTCGACTATCAGGCGGGACAGCGATATCCGCTGGCGGTGATGACGCACGGCGGTCCGCAGGCAGCGGACAAATACGGCCTCGGATCGACGTCTTATGAGATTCAGGTGCTCGCGGGACGAGGGTACGTGAGCTTGCAGCCGAACTACCGCGGCAGCACCGGTTATGGCGACGCGTTCTTGCGCGACATGATTGGCCATTACTTCCGCAACGCGCACCTCGATGTGATGGCGGGCGTCGATGAGCTGATTCGCCGCGGCATCGCCGATCCGGAGCGGATGGTCAAGATGGGATGGAGCGCCGGCGGGCACATGACGAACAAGATCATCACCTTCACCGATCGCTTCAAGGCTGCTTCGTCTGGCGCCGGCGTCGCGCAGTGGGTGTCGATGTATGCGCAGACCGACATCCGCGCGTTCCGTACGCCGTGGTTTGGCGGCACGCCGTGGCAGAAGAACGCGCCGATCGACACGTACTGGAACAACTCGCCGCTGAAGGATGTCGCGAATATCAAGACGCCGACGATCTTCTTCGTGGGCGAGCGCGATCCGCGCGTGCCGATGCCGCAGTCGGTGGAGATGTATCGGGCGCTCAAGAGCAACGGCGTCGATACGCATCTCTACGTGGCGCCTCGTGAGCCGCACGGATGGGGCGAGCTTCGTCACCAGCTGTTCAAGCTGAACGCAGAAGTCGAATGGTTCGAGAAATTTGCCACCAAGCGCGCGTTCACGTGGGAGAAGGTGCCTGGTGACGATAAGAAGGATGTCCGGACCAGTACGCAGAATCAGTAGTAATCGCACATAAAGTGCTATATAGTCTTCTCACACCCCCCGGCGCCAACAAGATGTCTCCTTCACGCCGCGGGTCGTGGTGTGCGGCGACCGTCGTTGCCGCGTTGGCTGTACTCGTCACACCGGTCCACGGTGACGGCCGGCGGCCGATGACCCTCGTCGACATCGCACAGCTCCAGCGTCTTGGCGCACCGCGACTCTCCCCGAACGGCCGGACGCTCGCCTACATGCTTTCCAAGATGGACTGGAAGGCGGGCCGCGCGATCTCACATCTGTGGCGTCAGGATCTCAACGGATCGCCGGTACAGCTGACGTTTTCGGAGGGCGGCGACACGCCCGCGCCGCGAAGTGTGCGTTGGTCGCCCGACGGCAAGACCTTGCTGTTCCTGCGTGAGGGGCAGATCTATCTGCTCGCTGCCGACGGCGGCGAACCGAGGAAGCTCACCAATCACGCGACGTCGCCCGGATCGCCGATGTGGTCCGCCGACGGCAGCGCCGTGTTCTTCCTGGCGCAGGAGGCGCCGACCAGCGAAGAACGCGATCGCGCGCGCCTTCGCGACGATGTGTACGCGTTCGACGAAAGCAATTTCAAGCAGCGCCACCTCTGGAAGGTCGCCGTCTCCACAGGCGCGGAGACGCAGATCACGAGCGGCGATTATTCAATCCTCGAATACCGTCTGTCGCGCGACGGCAAACGCGTTGCCTTCCATCGCGCGCCCACTCCGCTTTCCGGCGATCTCTATCGGGGCGAGGTCTGGGTGATGGACGCCAGCGGCAGTAACGCACGCGCGCTGACCGACAACATCGTGGACGAAACCGCTGCGGAGTTGTCCCCCGACAACAGCCAAGTGATGTTCCTCGCGGGCACGAACGAGAAGTTCGAGCCGTACTACGACACGTCGATCTTCATCGTGCCGGCGACGGGAGGTACGCCGCGGCCGCTGCTGCCCGACTTGAAGTATTCCGTCGATGATGCCGCGTGGTCGCCGGATGGCACATCGATCATCGCGGTGGTCAATCTCGGCCTGCACAACGAGGTCTTCGAGATCAATGTCGCTACGCGGACCCCGCGCCGACTCACCGAAGGGCGCCACTACATCCCAGTGCTGGCCGGTGGCTGGCAGATCTCGCCGGGCACCGACACGATCATGTTCCAGCTCGATGAACCGAGCCGATGGGGCGACGTCTGGACCCTGCCGATCGGCGGCGGGACGCCGAAGCAATGGACCCACGCGTACGATCCGCTCGAACGTGACTTCGTCTTGCCGCAGCAGGACAAGTTCGAATGGAAAGGCGCGGACGGACAGACGATTGAAGGTCTGTTGATCTATCCGATTGGATTTCAAGCGGGCACGCGGTACCCGCTCGTCGTCCAGATGCACGGCGGACCGTTCGAGTCCGATCATTTCGGCGGCGGCCCTGGCCAGTCGTTGAACTACTTCCCCGTGCTGGCGGCGAAGGGTTATGCCGTTCTCCGTCCGAACTACCGGGGCAGCACTGGATACGGCAATGCGTTCTTCCGCGGCGTCGTCGGCGGCTATTTCGGCCACATGGAAACCGACATCATGACCGGCGTCGACGCGCTCATCGCAAGAGGCATTGCCGATCCCGATCGACTCGTGGCTATGGGCTGGAGCGCCGGCGGCACGCTGGTGAACAAGCTGATCACGACGACCGATCGGTTCAAGGCTGCGTCAGCGGGCGCCGGGATTGCGAACTGGACTTCGCTGTTCGCGCAGAGCGAAACGCGCTTCTACCGCATTCCCTGGTTCGGCGGCACGCCGTGGCAGAAAAACGCTCCGATCGACTTGCTCTGGAATCAGTCGCCGATCAAAGACGTAGCACGCGTGACGACGCCGACGCTGTTCGTCGTCGGCGAAAGCGACACGCGCGTCCCGATGGCGCAGTCGATCGAGATGTGGCGTGGCTTGAAGAGCAACAACGTGCCGACGCATCTGTACGTCGGGCCCGGCGAAGGTCATCAATGGGTAGGGCCGCGCCACTTGATCGACAAGGCGAACCGCGAGCTCGAATGGTTCGAGAAGCACGTCATGAAGCGGCCGTACACGTTCGAAAAAGCGCCGACGCCGTAGTTTCGTCGGCCTCGGCCGGTCCCTCTCGCCCCCCACGAAACCGCCGACTCGACAGTAGATCAGGCCTGTTTTTGACATAACGTGAAACATTTCACAAAATAGAGGGCGACGCCGCGCTCTTATCGCGGTAAGCTCACTAAACCGTTTCCGATCGATCGCGGCTCGCCGATGTCGCAGATTTTTCACCGCAGCGCCAACACGATTGCTCGGGTCAGCATCTTCGGCGCTATTTTCTTCGTCGCGGGCCTTCTCGGGCTCCTTGCCGAAGTCAATCGCTCGCCCTGGATGACGCAGGCCCAAGTCGCGCGCGAACAGCCGATTCAGTTCAGCCACGAGCGACACGTCGCCGGCAACGGCATCGACTGCCGCTATTGCCACACCTCGGTCGAAGACTCCGCGTTCGCCGGTATCCCTCCGACGAAGACCTGCATGAACTGCCACTCGCAGATCTTCTCCGCCAGCCCGTTCCTGGAACCGGTGCGTGAGAGCTTCCGTACCGGCCGCTCGATTGAGTGGACGCGCGTGCACGACCTGCCTGATTTCGTCTATTTCAATCACAGCATCCACCTGCACAAAGGGGTCGGATGCACCACGTGCCACGGACAAGTGGATCGGATGCCGCTGATGTGGCAGGAGCAGTCGCTGCAAATGGAATGGTGTCTCGACTGCCACCGCAACCCGGAACGCTACGTCCGTCCGCGAGAAGCCGTGTTTCGTGTGGACTACGTCGCGCCGTCCAATCAGCTCGAGTTGGGCGCGCGGCTGGTGGCCGATTATCAGATTCAGAAGCTCACGAGCTGTTCGACGTGCCATCGATGAGTGAAGAGACGCGACCGCATGCGGAGTTCTGGCGCAGCCTGGAGGAACGAGCAGGCGACGCTGCGTTCCAGGAGCATCTCTATAACGAGTTTCCGTCGGAAATCGAGGCGATCACCGATCCCGTTGCGCGGCGAACGTTCCTGAAGCTGATGGGCGCGTCGATGGCGCTCGCCGGCGTGACCGGGTGTACCCGACAGCCGCTGGAAAAGATCGTCCCGTACGTCCGTCAGCCTGAAGAGCTGATTCCCGGCAAGCCGCTGTTCTTCGCCACAGCGATGACCGTTGGCGGCGTCGCAACCGGCCTCCTCGTCGAAAGCCACGAGGGTCGACCGACGAAAGTCGAAGGCAACGCGCTTCATCCGGGCAGCCTCGGCGCGAGTGACGTCTTCGCGCAAGCCGCCATCCTTGGACTCTATGATCCCGACCGCTCGCAGACGCTCACGAACCTCGGCGACATTCGTCCCTGGTCGGCGTTTCTGGGGGCCATCCGCGCCGCGCTCACCGCACAGCAGCCCTTCAGGGGTGCAGGCATCCGGCTGCTGACCGAGTCAATCAATTCGCCGACCTTGGCCGCACAGATTCGCGAGGTCCTCGCGCGGTACCCGGCCGCGAAGTGGCATCAGTGGGATCCGGCGAGCGGTGAGAACACGCGCGCCGGCGCGAAGCTCGCGTTCGGAAAGTACGTCGCGGCGCAGTACCGCGTGGACCAGGCCGACATCATTCTGTCGCTCGATGCCGATTTCCTCGGATGTGGACCCGGCTCGCTCCGCTACGCCCGCGACTTCGCCGCGCGTCGTCGTCCCGAGCAGGCGGACCGGATGAATCGCGTCTACGCGCTGGAGAGCATGCCGACCTCGACCGGCGCACGTGCGGATCACCGGTTGCCGGTGAAGCCGAGCGAGATCGAGGGGTTCGCGCGCGCGATCGCCCGCGCGGTTGGGTCAGG
>Ga0114129_10008321_pt1 | contig 14801 bp, 12 predicted proteins | sample RhiMetdeltSRZDD1_FD_80071 | JGI IMG/M metagenome (GOLD analysis project Ga0114129, IMG submission 80071) | Populus rhizosphere microbial communities from Tennessee, USA - Rhizosphere MetaG P. deltoides SRZDD1 (version 2) (version 2) | ecosystem: Host-associated > Plants > Roots > Rhizosphere >...
AGATTGATGACGAGCTCGAACTTCGTTGGCTGCTGGATGGGAAGATCGCCGGGCGGCGTGCCCCGTAAGATCTTGTCGATGTAGCTCGCAGCGCGGCGGAAAAGGTCGCGAAGATCGTTCGTATAGGCGATGAGGCCGCCCGCGGTGAGGAACTCCCGATACGGGTAGATCGCGGGCAAGCGGAGGCGTGCCGCGAACTCCACGATCCGTTCGCGATACCCGATCGCGATCGGATCCGGGCCTACGGCGAGAGCGTCGGGCCGCAGCCGCTGGATGGCCTGGAACGCCGCATCGAGGTCGGGCTCCGCGCGGAACTCGACGGCGTGCAAGATTAGACCGAATCGCCCCGCGCCGCTGCGCGCTTCCGTCAACCAGAGGGCAGCACCGGGATTCGCGGAGTTCCAGAGGGCGGCCACGCGTGAGGCCCGCGGAAGCAACTCGCGGATGAGCTCCAGGGATTTCGGCCCTAGATCCGCGGCAAAGCCCGTCAACCCGGTGACGCTCCCACCGGGATGGGCCAGGTTCGTCACGAGACCGGTCGCCACGGGATCGGCGCCGGCCACCATCACGATCGGAACGCCGGGAGCCGCCCGGTGGACAGCGAGGGTCAACGGCGTTCCCGGCGTGACCACGACCGCCGGCTCCGCGCGCAGGATCCCGGCGAGAACATCGCCCAGCCGATTCTCGCGCTCGATGTAGTGCTGGTCGATGTGCACGTTCCCGCCGTCGATCCAGCCCGCCGCGCGCAGTCCCTGCCGCAACGCGTCCGGCAGTGCGGGCGGGACCTGGCTACGGGGGCCGGGCCACACGATCGCGATCCGCGCGACCTTCGGGCTTGGTTGCGCGTCGGCGGCGAGCCACACGCCAAGCCACGCGCAAACGAAGGTCACGCCGACAACCACCGCAACGCGATCTCGACGCAGCACGACGTCGCCTCATTCAGGGAACGCCAGCGCGTAACGCGCTAGGGGTTCTTCAGCCGGATGTCCTCGTGCGACGGAAACGGGTACATCGGGATCGAGTTGATGGTGTGGTCGGCGACGCGCGGACCGATCCCCATCAACCCGCGCAGGTCCATGAGCGGCGCGAACATCGCCCGATCGATCGTCAGTTGCTGGATGCGATGCAGCAACGCCTCGCGCTTGGCGGGATCGCGCTCGCGGCCCTGTTGCTGGAACAGCTCGTCGATGTCGCGATAGCCGCCGTAGGCGTAGCTGCCTTTCGACTGGATGAACGCCTCCACGCGGCTGGCGGCGTTGCCGGAGTTGCCGACCGCGACCAGGAACAGCCCGCGCAGCTTCTTTTCCTGCCATGCGGCATAGAAGGCGGCGCGCTCCATCGGCCGCATCCGGAGCCGGATCCCGACCGCGTTCAGGCTGTTCAGGGCCGCGTCGCCGACCGTCGCGAAGCCCGGAATGGGGACGAACTCGCCCGCGTCGATCCCCTTCGGGTAGCCGGCCTCGGCCAGCAGCTGCTTGGCCTTCGCGGGATCATAGGGATGCGGCGGCACCTGCAGCGCGAAGTCCATCACGCGGGGGACGATGACGCCCGCGGGCGGGCAGTAGCCGAGGCACGCCGCCTCGCTCGTCGCCTTGCGGTCGAGCGCGAAGTTGACGGCCTGGCGCAGGCGCTTGTCGTTCCACGGCGAGCGCGGATCCCACTGGTCCGCGAACTCGACCCAGAAGATCGAGGCGTGGCGGGTCGCGACGAGGGCGAGGCGCGGATCGCGCTTGAGCGCTTCGGCGTCCGGACCATCGAGGAAGTACGCCATGTCGAGCTCGCCGTTCTTCAACATCGTGAGTCGCGTGGTGCTGTCGGGCACGCTCTTCATCACGATCCGCTTCACGTGCGGCGCGTGTCGCCAGTAGCCGGGCACCGCCTCCAGCACGAGCTCGATGCCGGGACGCTGACTCACGAACTTGTAGGGACCGGCGCCGATCGGCCGTTGCCGGAATCCGTCCGCGCCGACCTGCTCGAAATATTTCTTGGGCATCACGATGCCGGCCGCGGTGGCGGTGGTGCCGTAGAACGTCATGAAATCCGGCCACGGCTCCTTGAGATGGAAGCGCACCGTGAGCGGATCGACGATCTCGAGCTGGCGCACGCGCGCCTTCAGCTCACGCGCCCCTGCGCCCTGATAGCGGTCGAAGCTCCACTTGACGTCCTCGGTCGTGATCGGGTCGCCGTTGTGGAAGGTGAGGCCCCGGCGCAGCTTGAACTCGTACACGAGACCGTCCGCGCTCTCCGTCCACGACTCCGCGAGGCTGCTGCCCATCTTCTGTCCGGGCAGCGGGCGTACGAGCGCGTCGTGAATCGCGTAGAGGACACCGAACGGGGTGATTTGCGGCGGTGCCGTGGAGGGATCGAGCCACGTCGGCGCGAGCGTCACGTGGAAGGACACGGTGACCTCGCCCGCCGGCTCCGCGCCCCGGGCGGAGACGGCGGCCGGGACGAGGAGCGCCCCGATGATACCGACGACGAACGATGCGCGCACGGCGATGCGATTCGCGAGCCGCCGCATGGCTACACCCCGCTGTCAGGACGGTTCACGGTGTCCCTCGGGAGGACGTCACCGCGGCGCGGCTTCCCGGGGGGCCAACCCTACCACGACGGGTGGGCACCGCCCTAGCCCGCGGCCCGCGTCGCGCGTGAACAAGGGCCCGGCGCGCGGGCGCGTTCCGGTTCGGGCGGGTGGTAGCATCCCGTGGAGGCGTCCCTCGATGACCGCGCGCACGCACGACCAGATCGACGAGCTCCATGCCGTGCCGCCCGCGGAGTTCACGCGCGCGCGCGACGCCCTCGCCGCCGCCTTGCGAAAATCGGGCGACGCCGCGAACGCCGCGAAGGTCCGCCAGCTGCGGAAGCCGAGCGTCGCCGTGTGGGCGGTCAATCGTCTCGCGCGAGACGCCCCGGAGGCCGTCGCGCGATTCGTCGATGCGGTGGAGCGGCTACGACGTGCTCAGCTTGGCCGCTCCGGCGACCTGTCGGAGGCGACGGCGACGCAACGCCGTGCCTTCCACGAGCTCCAGCGCCGGGTCCCCGGCGTGCTCGGGGAAGCCGGCGTTCGTCCGTCGCCAGCGCTCGAGCGGCGGATTTCCGGGACACTCCTGGGCGCCGCCACCGATCGCCGCGTCCGCCCCGATCTGCAGCATGGTCGGCTCACCGCGGAGCTTCCACCGCCGGGTCTCGACGCGCTCCTCGGAGGCGGGACGCTGCGCCTCGTGCCGAAGCCCACCGCCGCGCCGAGGGAGCCATCCCCGAAGGTGTCGGCGCCGCCGCGCGAAGACACGGCGGCTGCGGGGCACCGCGCGCAGCGCGCGGCTGAGCGCGAGGAGCGCCGCGCCATGGGCACCGCGCGCCGCGAGGCGCGTGCGCAGAAGCGCCAGGCGATCGAGCTCGAGCGCGCCGCCACGGCTCAGCGGCGGGCGGCGGAGGCGGCGGAGCGATCAGCGCGACAGATCAGAGAGCGACTGAGTCGCGCCGAAGCAGAGGCGGCCGCGAAGCGACAGGCAGCGGACGAGGGGGCGGCCGCGGCGGCGCGGGCACGGGAGGAAGCGCAACGCGCGGCGGACGCCGCCGTGGCGGCGAAGCGGCGCTCCTAGGCGCTCCGAGAAGATGATCTCAGTAGCAGAAGGCGCCGCCGTGGCGGGTGGCGAAGCAGGAACCGACGCCTATCCCGAACACCCACGGCGAGTACGGATAGTACGCGAGCGCTTGCTCGCGCGCCCGACGCACCTCCTTCGTCAGCTCCACGGCGTTGTCGAGGGCGGCCGCGATGAACGTCCGCATCGAGGGGGACGGCCGTTCGGTCCGCAGTAACTCGACGGCGCGGCTGGCCTGACGCGCGACGCTCGGGTCCGGGTTCAGGGCGAGATACGCGGCCAGATGCTCCTGGGCAGCGGCGTCCTCGCCCTTCATGAGATAGGCGAGCGCGAGATAGAGGCGCGCCGCTTGCGACGTCGGCGCGCGCGTCACCGCGCGCCCGAGCGCGTCGATGGCTTGATCGAGCGCACCGAGCTTGTAGCGAGTGATCCCGAGCCCGATGAGCGGGTCGACTTCGTCGGGGTGATTGCTCACCGCCTCCTCGAAGTACCGCGCCGCGGTCTCGTACTGGCCTTCGTCGAGCGCGATCCGGCCCTTCGTGGTCGGGCCGGCACAGGCGCTGAACGCCACGAGGCCGAAGACAAGGACGAGCCACTGAAATTTCCTCATGGCTCCATGGTACCCGGCCCGAGAACAGCGATCAGCGGCGGGGCGCGATGCCGGCCTGCGCGATGGCGGTGCGGAGGGCGTCGTCGCTGACGGGCTTGGTGAGGACGAAGTCCGCGGCGCTGCGATCGGCGGGATCCACCTCGAGGGCCTCCGCCCACCCCGTGACGAGGCCGACGCGGAGGTCGGGCCACCGCGTCTTCACGTCGCGGGCGACGTCCCAGCCGCTCATGCCCGGCATCGAGAGGTCGGTGAGCACGAGATCGACGCTCGCATCGACGCGGTGAAGCGCCTCGTCGCCGTCGGCAGCCTGCACGACATGATGACCCTGCTGCTCCAGCAGTTCCGCGAGAACCTGACGCACCTCCGGCTCGTCATCGACGACGACCACGGTGAGCGGTCCGATGGCGACGCGAACGGGGGGCACGCTCGGCGCCGGGGTGGGGAGATCGACGACCGACGTGCGTGGTACGCGAAGCATCACCGTCGTGCCCGCGCCTTCCGCCGTCTGAATCGTCAGATCGCCGCCGTGACGGCGCAGGGTGCCGTAGCCGACGCTGAGGCCAAGGCCCGTCCGCCGGACGCCCTTGGTCGTGAAGAACGGCTCGAACGCGCGGCGCTGCACGTCGGACGACATGCCGACGCCGGTGTCGGACACCGAGCAGTGCACGAACCCGAGTGACGCCCACGTCTTCAGCGTGATGCGACCGCCGTTGGGCAGCGCCTCCACCGCGTTGGTGACGAGGTTGACGAGCACTTCGCGAAGCGCCGCGGGCTCACCGGCGACCGGGGGCACGGAGCTGAGGTCCAGCGTCGTCTCGATGCGAACGCCCCGCGCCTGGGCTTCATCGAGCCAGCGCGACCGGGTCACCGCCATCGCCTCCGCGGCAAGCTCGGCCAGATCGACCGCGATCAGCGACGGCGCCGGGTAGCCGCGACTGAAGCCGCGCATCCGGCGTACGACGTCGGCGCCGTCGAGCGCCGCCCGCTGCGCGATGGCGAGATCGCGCCGGGCCTCCGCCGTTTCCGCTTTCGGGATCGCGAGCTGGATCCGGCCGAGCACGACCGCGAGCAGGTTGTTCAGGTGGTGGGCGACCCCTGCCGCCAGCTCGCCCATCGCGCGGAGCGTCTCCCCCCGGACGAGCTGGGCCTGGGCGTCGGTGAGCTCGGCGTACGCACGCTGAGCGCGCGCGTAGAGGCGCGCGTTCTCGAGGGCGAGCGCGGCTTGATCGGCGAGCGCCTGCGCCAGCTCCACTTCCGGCACCCCGAAGTCGCGCGGAACCCGGTCGGCGACGACGAGAGCGCCGATGATGGTGCCCTTCGCCCGCAGCGGCGCCGCCAGCGCGGCCCGATCGCCGGTGGCGAGGACGCGGCGGCGGATCGTCTCCGGCAGCACCACGCGCGGATCGGCAAGGACGTCGCGTGACCACGCGGGATCGCCGGACGCGATGGCGAGCGCGGCCACACCGCTGTCCCTCTGAAGCGCCTCCCCCATGTTCCAGTGATCACGGGCGGCGCCACCCCAGGCGACGGCGGTGGCGGAGCCGTCGCCGTCCACGAGAAAGAGCCCGGAGGAGTGCGCGCCGAACAACGGCAGCACGCTGTCCACGATGCGCTGACCGACCGCCGTCATGTCGAGCGTCTCCGTGAGCATCCGACCCACGCGCGCCAGCTGCTCGGCTTCGCGCCGTCGCCGCGTGGCTTCCCGGAAGAGCCGCGCGTTCTCCAGCGCGAGCGCGGCCTGGTCGGCGAGGGCCTGCGCGAGGTCGATCTCCGTCCGCTCGAAGACGCGCCCCGCCCGCGCGCCCACTGCGAGTGCTCCCACCACACGATCCTTCACGAGCAAGGGCACTGCGAGGACGGCCCGAAAGCTCGCCGTCTCGATGCGCGCCCGGGCATCGGCGCGGAGCGTGATCCGCGGATCGGCGAGAACGTTCGGCGTCACCACCGCGCGGCGCTGCTGGACCGCGAGGCCGGCGGCGCCGGTGCCCCTGGGGAAGATGAAGTTGCGCGGGCCGACGGCGCCGACGTCGCCGCTGACCGCTACCGAGATCAGGTCACCGGAACGGGCGTCGAGCCGGTACAGTCCCGCCGATTCCGCCGTGAACAGCGTGCACGCGCTATCGACGATCCGCTGGCCGATCTCATCGAGGTCGAGCCCCTGCGAGATCGCGCGTCCGGTGGCGGCCAGACCCTCCGCCGCGCGCCGCCGTGTCTCGCTCTGCGCGAACAACCGGGCATTCCGGATCGTCACCGCCGCCAGCGCGCCGAGCGTCTCCGCGAGCGCGATGTCGGCCGCCGACCAGGCGTGGGGCTTCCGCGCCATGAACGCGAGCGCGCCCACCGCGACGTCGTCGAGGAGCAGCGGCACGCCGAGGTAGGAGACGAGCGCTTCCGACGCCAGCCACTCGCGGTTCACCGCCGCCGCATCCGCCTGCATGTCCACGATCGTCAGCGGCCGCCGCGCCGTCATGACGCGCCCGATGAGCCCCGTCCCGGGCGCGAGCCGCGTGACATACCCGATGGCGGTATCCCGGACACCGGCCTCGGAATGCAGCACGTACTCGCCGGACGCCTCGTCGCAGAGCCAGATGCGAACGACGTCTACCCCCGGCAAGGCACGCGCCGCGCGCGTGAGCCGGTCCAGCACCTCGCGCAGGTCCAGTGTGCTCGCCAGGATGCGGCCGGCTTCGACGAGGCTTTCCTGCTCGGCGATGAGCGCCTCCATGCGCTGCTCCATCGTGCTCACGGTGCCCATGGGCACGCGGTAGACGAGCAGGGCGAGGAGGATGCCGATGGCGGCGGAACCGAGGAGCAGGCCAGCCGTGACGGCGTAGAGGCGGCTGGCGTCACCGCTGGCATGCCCGGCGAGCGCGTAATACGTGAGCGGGAGGCCGAGCGTCATGACGACCGCGATCGAGAGCGCGAGCGGACGGAGCCGAGCGGCAAGCCGTTGCCGGAGGCCGAGAGGCTGTCGTGTGGCGTGCATTCGGTGGGCGGACCTTTTCGATCATCGGCCGACGCGCACACGCCGGTCAACGGTGAAAAATTGGCCGGTCACGTTACGCGGGGGCGGCCGGAGGTGCAGTTCTTGCGTGGAGCCGGTGGCGTTCGGCGCGCGCGATGCGGCGCGCGATGGCGGGATGCGAGTAGAGGAGGATCTCCTCGAGCCGGCTCGGCTTCCGCTCGGCCAGATTCAGGGCGGCGAGCCGCTCCATGGCGCCGATGAACGAGGCCGGGTTCTGCGTGGTCGCGAGCGCGAAGTCGTCCGCCTGGCGCTCGATCCACCGCGAAAGCCCGTTGGCGCCGGGTGCCGCCACCAGGCCCAAGGCCATCAGCACAAGGCTGAGCCACGGCATCCCGGCGGGGTCGGCGGGGCCGGAGAGACTCCAGAGACGGACGCCCGCGCGCAACGCGATGTCGGCGAGGCCGAATGTGAGCACGGTGAAGACGCCCTGGGCGACGAGGCCACGGCGCACGTCGCCGTGCACGTGGTGGCCGAGCTCGTGCGCGAGGACGGACTCGATCTCGTCCGGCGTGAACTCGCGCACGAGCGTGTCGAAGAGAATGATGCGCCGGGTGCGACCGAGACCGGTCAGCGCCGCGTTGGCGGTGCGGCTGCGACGGGACTGATCGGCGACCCACACGCCGACCACGGGGACGCCGACGTGGGCGGCGAGCGCGAGCAGACGCTCACGGAGGGCGGCGTCATCGAGCGGCGTCAACCGATAGAAGAGCGGAAGCAGCCAGATCGGAAAGATCGCCGCCATCGCCATGTACACGACGAAGAACACGCCCGCCGCCACCAGCCACCACCAGTCGGTGACGCGGAGGAGCGCGTAGATCACCTCGACCCCGCCGAGCGCGAGGACGCTCCCGATCGCGGCCGCCTTCGCACGATCGCGCAGCCAGCCGCCGAATGATTGGTGGAGCAAGCCGTACCGGCGCAGGAGCCAGTACCCGCGGACCCACCCGAGCGGAAACGTGAGCACGGCGGTGGCGGCGCCGAGCGCGGCCGTCACGAGCGCCACCTGCAGCGCCGGTACGGAGGTGAGCTGCGCCACGCGGTCGGCGAGCTCGCGCGCGGCGCCGGTGACGAGGATGAGAACGAGAAAGCACGCGGTGGTGACGAGACTGGCGCCGCCGAGCCAGAGCTGCACGCGCGCGTAGCGCCGGGCACGGCGGTCGTCAGCGACCTCGCGGTCGTGGGTCGTGTGGCGGTCGTCGCTCATGATTGATTGTACGGTCCACGCCTCACCGAGCGGCCCCCGACGCGACGCGATCGGCCCGCGACGGCCCAGCCTCCCCGTCGGCGCGCGACACCTGCGCTACAATGAACGGCAATTCAGTCACGCAGGCAGAGGAGCGACCATGTTCGAGTCCGTCGAGGAGGTCCAGCACCGGTTCCGGGAGGCGCGTTACATCGCCACCCGCCGCATCGCCACCGTGGTGTTTCTCGCCGCCCGCATGGGCCGACCCGTTCTCATCGAGGGCCCGGCCGGGGTGGGGAAGACCGAGCTGGCGAAAACGCTGACGGAGATGACGAGCCGCCCGCTGATCCGGCTCCAGTGCTACGAGGGGCTCGACGAAGGCAAGGCGCTTTACGAGTGGAAGTACGCCAAGCAGCTGCTCTACACGCAGCTCCTGCGCGAGCGCATCGGTGAGCTCATCGCAGACGCGCCCTCGCTGCCGGACGCCGTCGCCAAGATCGCGGGTCAGGAAGACGCGTTCTTCTCGTTTCGCTTTCTTTCCCCGCGCCCGCTGCTCTCCGCGATCCTCGCCGAGCAGCCGGTGGTGTTGCTCGTGGACGAGATCGACAAGGCCGAGCCCGAGTTCGAGGCGTTCCTGCTCGAGGTCCTCTCTGACTTCCAGGTCTCGGTGCCCGAGCTCGGAACGCTGAAGGCGCGCCACGTCCCCCTCGTCGTCCTCACCTCGAACAACGCGCGCGAGCTGTCGGACGGGCTCAAGCGCCGGTGCCTGCACCTGTTCATCGACTTCCCGGCGCCCGCGGACGAGCTCGAGATCATCCGCCTCAAAGTGCCCGAGATCCCGTCGCGGCTGGCGGAGGCGGTCGTCAACGCCGTGCAGAAGATCCGTGCCCTCGACCTGCGCAAGGCGCCGTCCGTGTCCGAGTCGCTCGACTGGGCACGCTCGCTGGTGATCCTCAACGCCAAGGAGCTCGACCCCGCGCTCGTCGAATCCACGCTCACGCTCCTCGTGAAGCACGAGAAGGACATCGAGCGCGTGAAGGGCGCTCTCGACAAGGTGCTCGCGCCGTAGTGGACGAGCGGATCCTCGATTTCATCGGCGACCTCCGGCGGGCGGAGATGCGCATCTCGCCCTCGGAGGCGGTGGATGCTCTTGCCGCCAGCGCCGTGGTCGGATTGCGCGATCGGGAGACCTTCAAGGCGACGCTGGCGGCCACGCTCGTGAAGGAAGCGCGCGACAGGGCGACCTTCGATCGCCTCTTCGACCTCTACTTCCTCGATCTGCAGGCGCTTGGGGAAGGGCTCAAGAAGGCGCTCGGCCCCGAGGATCCCCGCGTGCGCGAGATGCTCGATCGTCTCGCCGCCGAAGAGGAGCTCGACCTCGATGAGCTGACGGAGCTGATGCTGCGCGGGGAAGGCAGCGAGATGGAGATGGCGATCCGCTCCGGCGGCGAGCACGCCGGTCTCGAGCGGCTGATGTACTTCCTCCAGGTCGGGTACTTCTCGCGGCGCATCTCGGATCGGTTCGACTGGTCGGCGGTCGAGCGCGATCTGGAGAAGATCCTCCGCATGCTGGAGACGCAGGGGCTCGATCCCGGCGCGCTCGCGCGCATCCGCAACTATCTCGAGCTCCGGCTGGAGGCGTTTCGCCGCATGATCCGCCAGCACGTCGAACGCGAGCTGGAGCGGCGCGCGTACCGGCAGGGGGAAAAGCTCACGCGCGAGGTGCTCGCCGACAAGCCGCTCTTCGCGCTGAGCGCGGACGAGGTGGCGCAGATGCGGACGGTGGTGGCGCGACTGGCGCGGAAGATCAAGGACGCGCTCGCGCTCCGGCAGCGCCAGGAGCAGAAGGGCCGCATCGACTCCCGGCGGACCATCCGGCACTCGCTCCAGTACGGCGGCATCCCGATGGAAGTGATGCTGCGGCGACGCCACCGCGAGAAGCCGAAGCTCGTGACCATCTGCGACGTCTCCGACTCCGTGCGCAACGCCTCCCGCTTCATGCTGCAGCTCGTGTGGAGCTTGCAGGAATGCTTCAGCCGCGTGCGCTCGTACGCGTTCGTGTCGGAGATCGCCGAGGTCACCCAGGCCTTCAACACGTATCCGGTGGAGCGCGCCATCGAGTGGGCGCTGAAGGCGGCTCCCATCGATTACCACTGCCGCTCCGACTTCGGCTACGCGTTCTCGCGCTTCGTGCGCACCGAGCTCGACTCGCTGGATCGGAAGACGACCATCCTCGTCCTCGGCGACGCCCGGAACAACTACAACGATCCCCAGGCGTGGACCCTGCGGCTGCTCCGCGAGCGCGTGAAGGGCATCATCTGGCTGAATCCGGAAGGACAGTGGGGCTGGGGCATCGGCGACAGCGTGATGCCGCTCTACGCGCCGTCGTGCGACATTGTCCGTGAGTGCCGCACCATCGGCCAGCTTGGCGAGGTCGTCGACAACCTCGTCCACCGCTGGTGGCGGCGCGGCCGCTAGCCAGCGCCGTATCCCCGCGCGCTTCCCGACCGCCTCCGCCTCCCCACCGGCCTCGGTCCTCCGTGGCGTACGGCTTGCACTCGACGTGCGACATGACGCTCTCCACGCCCGCGCGCATCGTCGTTGTTGCACTCGTGACGGCATCGATCGTGGTGCCGACGGTGGCACGCGCGCCGCGCGCCGCTCCAGCCGAGTGCCGGGTCATCGAGGACTTCTCGGAAGGCCCCGTCGGTGCGCTGCCGCCGGGGTGGAAACTGCGCAAGGACGACGCCAAGGACGTGTACCGCGTGAGCAACGAGGGCGGACGGCGGTTCCTGCACGCGTCGTCGCAACGCATGGGCGTCCAGGCCGGCAAAGAATACAAGTGGAACCTCGAGGAATACCCGGTGCTGGCGTGGTCGTGGCGCCCGGTTCAGTTTCCGGCCGGTGCCGACGAGCGCCAGTCGCGGCACAATGACAGCGCGCTCGCCGTGTACGCGGTCTTTCCCTATTCCCGCTTCGCGGTGAAGTCGCTCAAGTACATCTGGAGCGAGCGCGTGCCGCGCGGGACCCACCTCGTAGGCAACCACGGCCTCACGCAGGTCATCGTGCTCGACTCCGGGACGCTCCGCGGCAAGGGCTGGATCGACCAGCGCGTAAACGTCCTCGAGGACTACCGGAAGTACTTCGGCAGCGGCGATCCGCAGCCCGCGGGCATCGCCGTCCTCACCGACTCCGACGACACCCGCAGCAGCGCGCAGGGAGACTACGCCAACTTCCGCGTCTGCCGCCGCTGAGGCGGCGCCGCGCGCGACGTGGCATCGTCAGCGCGGGTGATCGGGGCGCCCGCGCACCGGGTCGTCAGCGCGCGCGGAAGCGTGCGCAGGCGTCCTCGTCGTCCACGCGCGGCGTGAACCACACGTAATCGAACGGCGGCCGCGGCGCGCCGAAGCGCTCGCCGTACTGCCCCGGCCTCGTCGCCTCCTCCGCCACCTCCACGAACGCGACGCTCGCGACGCGCGCGCCGGGTGCGCGCCGCGCCACGTACATGGGCACGCCGCGATCCAGCCGTACGTGGCCGCTGCCCGCGATGAGCACCGCCTGCCCCTGGTCGGCAAGTCGATCCGCCATCCACGCGTCACGGGCGCGCTGGGTCAGCGTCATGCGTTCGAGCGCCGCCGCCGGCGCCGTCCCGCAATGCGCGGCATCGAGCTCCGCCACCATCGCCGCCCGCATCTCCGGCGGCGCCGGTCGATCGAGCGCGTAGCGGGCCACGAACGCGCGGTCGAGCGCCGACGCGCCCTGCCGTCGCAGGCCCGTCAGCATCGGCCCCGAGAGGTCGGCGGCCACCACCGGAACGTGGGCGCGTACGGCGGCGTCGGCGATTGGTTGATAGAGCTCCCAGTCCGGCCAGCCCGAGCGCTCCCACTGCACGGCCGCACCGAGGCCGGCCGCGTCCGCGGGGGCGTCGCCGAGATACCGCGCGATGGCGGGCTCGTCGTCGGCGCCGAGCATTTCGAACGCGATGGAGGGCCGGCGTCCGGCTGCGATGAGCGCGTTCACGACGCGCGCCTGCAGCCGGTGATGATCGGGATTGTCGTGCTTCTCGCCGAGGAGCACGAAGTCGGCGCTGCCGAGGCGCGCCACGAGCGTGCGTTCGTCGATGAACCGTTGCGCGTGCACGTCCCAGATGCGGCCCGTGAGCGGGTGGGCCTGTCCGCGCGTCGTCGCCCACGGCTCGGGAGAATGCGCAGCGCACGCGCCGGCGACGAGCCCGCTCGCGATCAGCACCAGGAGGCAGCGCCGCCGCAGCATCGCGACTATGTTAGCCTCGTTTTCGATGCGCTCCGCTGATCTCGATGCCGACGCCATCGAAGAGCTGTTCGCGCGCGGGGTGACGGACGGGCTTCCCGTCGTGCCGCCCACCCGAGCGCGGGTGCGGCGAGCGATCGAGGCGACCGGTCGCGACGGCGATGAGCTGATCGCGCTCGTGCCCCCGAACTACGGTCGGGCCACCGTCGAGAAGATCGCCGTCAACGCCGTCATGGCGGGATGCCGGCCCGACTATCTCTCCGTGGTGCTGGCGGCGGTGGAAGCCGTCTGTGACGAGGCGTTCGATCTCCACGGCGTCTCCGCGACGACGAATGCCCCGGCGCCGCTGCTGATCGTGAACGGTCCTGTCCGCGCTCACCTCGGCATCAACTGCGGCGCCGGCGTCTTCGGTCCCGGCTGGCGCGCCAACGCAACCATCGGACGCGCGGTGCGGCTCGTCTGCGTGAACGTGGGCGGGGCCGTGCCCGGCGTCGTGAGCATGTCCACGCTCGCGCATCCCGGACGCTACACGTACTGCATCGGCGAGAACGAAGAAGAGAGCCCGTGGGAGTCGCTCGCCGTCGAGCACGGCTTTGCGTCCGACGAGAGCACGGTGGCCGTGCTCGCCGCCGACGCGCCTCTCGGTGTGTACGATCACCAGAGCCGCATCGCCGCCGATCTCCTCACCACGATCTCCGCCAGCATGGCGGTCGTGATGAACGCGAAGATGACGCATTGGGGGGATACGTTGCTGGTGATCTCTCCCGAGCACGCGCGGCTGGTGGGCGGCGACGGCTGGAGCAAGGCGGACGTGCGCCGGTTCCTCTACGAGCGGCTGCAGCGTCCGGTGTGCGAGCTGATCCCCGGCAAGGACGGCGGTGAGGGTTTGCCCGAGCACGTGCTCCGCAAATTCGAGCGGCCGGAGACGGTGACCACGCTCGTGCCCAAATTCCGGGCGCCCGAGAATATCAAGGTGCTCGTTGCGGGCGGAACGGCCGGTCGCTTCTCCGCCATCGTGCCGGGCTGGACGTTTGCGAAGAGCTCGCGGCTGGTCATCAAGCGCATCGTATTTCCAAAAATCACCGTTCCCTGAGGAGGTGCCCCGTGTCCGAGGACTATCTGGATCCCACCGATTCGGTCGCCGTCCCCCGGCGCACCGCACCCCGCCCCGAGAGCCTCGAAGGCAAGGTCGTCACGTTGCTCGATATCTCGAAGGCCAAGGGCAATCACTTCCTCGATCGCATCGAGGAGCTGCTGAACGAGCGGATGCGGCCGCGGGCCGTCCTTCGCAAGAAGAAGCCGACGTTCGCGCGACCCGCTCCGGACCCGCTCCGCCGGGAGATCCTCGACGGCACGGAGGTGCTCATCGAAGCGCTCGCGGATTGAGGGTCGTGCACCACGTGCAGTGTGCACGACGGCGTGTTCCTGGAAGACCACGGCATCCCCACCGCGACGGTGATTTCCTCGGAGTTCGCGCGCGCCGCGCGCGCGCAGGCGGAGGCGCTCGGCGCCAAGGACTATCAAACGATCCAGGTTGCGCATCCCATCCAGCCGCTCACGCGGGAGGAGGTACGCGCGCTCGCCGACAAGGCGTTCGACGAGATCGTGCAGCGGCTGTCGTCAGGCCGGCGCTGAGGAGACGGTCGCCGCCCGCACGCACTCGTCGAACCGGCGTACCCTGCCGGCTTGTACCGGCGGCGGGCTCGGGAGTCGTGTCGCTCGACGCCGGCTACCGCGCGAGCGCCTTACGCCTCCAGAGCTCCCATGGGCGCTCGAGCGTTCCGGCGAGAGAGGCTTCGGCGCGCCGCGCTTCCTCGGGGTCGAGGTAGGTCACCGTGCCGCCGAGCGCCATCGCCTGCGCCTGCAGGCGCGCGTTCATCTCCATGTACACGCTGCGGAAGACGGCCTGCGGCAGCGACGTGCCTACCACCGCCGCCCCGTGGCCGCGCATGAGCGTGGCCACGCTCGCGCCGAGCGTGCGCGCGAGGGCCTGACCGAGCGCGGGTGTCCGCACCAGCATGTCCGTCATGCCGCCCGCCGCACTCCGAATATCGAAGATCGGGACGCCCTCCCAGAGGAATGCGCTCATGTGGTAGAGCGGCTTCAGCGGCA
>Ga0114129_10008325_pt1 | contig 14795 bp, 13 predicted proteins | sample RhiMetdeltSRZDD1_FD_80071 | JGI IMG/M metagenome (GOLD analysis project Ga0114129, IMG submission 80071) | Populus rhizosphere microbial communities from Tennessee, USA - Rhizosphere MetaG P. deltoides SRZDD1 (version 2) (version 2) | ecosystem: Host-associated > Plants > Roots > Rhizosphere >...
ATCACCGGCGGATGGACAGTCATGATGCCGGTCTCATAGTAGTGCGGGCCGTAGTTCAGCAGATACCGCGTCGACTTCAGGCCTGTGTAGGTGACGCCCGGAATCTTCGGGAACCCCTGTGTCTGCTGCGGCATCGGCGCGACGAGCGTCCCGTCCGCGAGGCGGGGCACCATGCTGGGCGGCGGCGCGACGCCCTTGGTCGACCACTGGTCGAGCGCTTCCCACAGCGCGCGCTGGATCGGGCCCGAGTCCAGCGGGTTGCCAAACTGCTGGCAGGCACCTTTCGCGTCGCCGTTGCCCGTGCCGTGCTGCATGCTCGAGATGAAATACAGACGCGCCATCGGGTGATCCGGCAGATCCATCTTGCCCAACGGATCTGTGTGGAACAGCGACGCACCCTTGACCCAGTACTCGTTCGCCGAATAGATCTCCATCGCGAGCGGACACGTGTTCGTCTTCGTGCACGCGTCGTAGCGGCCGGCAGTCTTGCCCGTGATGGGATCCTTCAGCCGCTGGTTCGCAAACGGGAACACGCCTTCGGCATACAGCTGATCCTGCCGATTGCGCTCCGTCCGGCCCGGCTGCGAAAAACGGCTGTTCATGTTGATGCCGTCGGCCGCCGCAATCCACTGCAGCATCCCGTCGAACACGATCTTGCCGTTCTCGGCCTGGTTGAACCCGAACGTCCGGAAGTCGTTCAGCATGCGCCCTGGCTGTGACTGCACCTCCGTATAGACGCGGGTGATATCGCCAGCCATCGGGTTCGCCGTCCCGCTGTCGTCGGCTTTCTCGTAGCGAAGGAATGCGTTGAAATCTCGCACCGCCGCGAAGCCGACGCCGTTCACCGTTGGATCCTTCGCAACGTAGGAGAACTCGTAGATGTCTCCCTGCGTGAAGCGCGTGCCCTGTGGCATCAGATGGATCGAGGTCCCCTTCGCGTCATATGCCCAGCCGCTGGCCGGAACGACCTGCGGCACGTCGTCGAGATGCACGCGATGCGTCAACGTCGCTTTCGACTGATCGAGCGTGGCCGCGACGTAATTCAGGTCGTAGCTGGCGTCACCGGTGACGATGTATTCGTAAGATGGACCGGTGATAGGCGTACCGTCAGGATTGCTGGCGACGGGCAGCGTGATGGTGGTGGTGTAGTTCGCGCTGTCGGTACCCGCGCTGAAATCCCATCCGCTCCACACCATCGTGTAGCCGCGAGGCGGCAGGAACAGGTTCGCCAACTCCTGCGGATTGGTCACCGAGCCCGGATCGTTGCTGCCGGCGCCGCGGTTCAGCGACGCGTGCGTCTTGCGTCCGCGGTTCGGTGGTTCGTACATCACCTTGTGAATGCCTTTGCTGAGATCAATCGGCTTGAGGATGTAAAAGTCGACGGCATATTCGACTTTGCCGCGCGCGTTGCGCGGCGCCAGCTTGATGTCGACGATCACGGCGTTTTTCGGATCGTTCGGATCAAGCTCGCCGTAGGCCTTGCCGACGAGCTTTTCGTACTGACCGACGCCGGGGAAGGTGTGGCCGCCGAAGGTCGGCGACTCCTTGGCGACGATTGTGAGCTTTGTAATACGCGCGTCGGCTGCTGACGCAGCGACGAGCAGAAGGGCTGCGGCGAAAGCGACTTTAATGCGCATAGCGGCCGAAGTTTACCGCGATTCTGACCAGCGTCGGGGCGCCTTATTTCCCGCGCCCCTTCGCTGGTCGCAGTGTCTCTTTGGCGCGCTCTGCGCGCCTAAAATACGGGGCCATGCGGCAGAGACAGGCGGTCGTGGCGGAGCGGCCCGTAAATACGGCCGGCCAAGTACTTTTCGCAAGCCTGATCGGCACGACCATCGAGTTCTTTGACTTTTATATCTACGCCACCGCTGCCGTCCTGGTGTTCCCGCGACTGTTTTTCCCGTCCACGGATCCCGCCTCCGCCATTCTGGCTTCGCTGGCCACATTCGCCATCGCCTTCGTGGCACGGCCAATCGGTTCGGCGCTGTTCGGTCATTTCGGCGACCGCATCGGCCGAAAGGCCACGCTGGTGGCCGCCCTGCTGACGATGGGTATCTCGACCGTGGCGATCGGCGCGTTGCCGACCTACGCCACCATTGGCGTCGCCGCGCCCGCGCTTCTGTCGCTGTGCCGCTTTGGCCAGGGACTCGGCCTCGGAGGCGAGTGGGGAGGAGCGGTGCTGCTTGCCGTCGAAAATGCGCCGCCGAACCGGCGCGCGTGGTACGGCATGTTCCCGCAACTTGGCGCGCCAATCGGCTTCTTCTTCTCGGGCAGCGTCTTCCTGCTGCTATCGGAGCAACTGACCAACGATCAATTCTTCGCCTTTGGCTGGCGCATTCCATTTCTCGCCAGCGCGGCCCTGGTACTCGTCGGCCTTTACGTGCGGCTGACGATTTCGGAAACGCCGGTCTTCCGCCAGGCATTGATCCGCGAAGAACGCGTGCGGCTGCCGATGGTGGTCGTGTTCCGGAACTATCCGGGCACGCTGGTCATGGGGATCCTGTCGTCGCTCGCGACCTTCGTGCTCTTCTACCTGATGACGGTCTTCGCGCTGTCCTGGGGAACGACGGCGCTTCATTACAGCCGCGCAACCTTCCTGATCATTCAGCTGGTAGGGATCGTCTTCTTCGCCCTGACGATTCCGATCAGCGCGGTCCTTGCCGAACGGGGACGCCGCCGAACATTGTTGTGGGTGACGGTCGCGATTGGCGCGTTCGGCCTGGTGCTGGCGCCGATATTGTCGTCGGGAATTACGGGTGCGACGCTGGCGATGATCATCGGCCTGTCGCTGATGGGACTGACATACGGACCACTGGGGACGACGCTGTCGGAGCTGTTTCCGACCAGCGTGCGGTACACGGGCAGTTCGCTCACGTTCAATCTCGCGGGAATCTTCGGTGCGTCGCTGGCGCCTTACATCGCCACGTATCTCGCGACGAATTACGGCCTACAGTACGTTGGCTACTACCTGACGGGCGCTGCAATCCTCACCACGGTTGGTCTCCTCGCGACGCGCGAAACACGGGATCAGACTTTATAAGTGCGAGAGGTGCGAGACGTGCAATGGGTGCGAGCGGTGCGGGTCGTGTGAGGCGCGCATCTGCACCCGCCGCAGAGTTGCACCCTTTGCACCTATTGCACCTATTGCACCTATTGCACCTTTCGCACCCATCGCACCTCATTGCACCCATCGCACTTTCCACCCATTGACACGATTGCCGCCATCGGGCAACAGTTCCACCGCCATGAAGAAATCGCTTTGCCTGCTGTTGCTCGTCGTGTCCTCGGGATCGATTCAGCTGGGCGCACAGGACGGTAAGGGCGCCCTCGACGCCGCGAGCGCCGCCCTCGGCGCCGCCAATCTGCGCTCCATTGAATTCACAGGCCGCGGGTTCGACTACATCTTTGGCCAGCCGTACGACGCGAGCTCCGCGTGGCCGCGGTTTGCGGTTCCCGCGATGACGGTATCGATCGACTACACGACACCGGCCATCCGCGACGACCGGCGGCGGCAACAGTACGAGAATCCTCCGCTTGGCGGCGGCTTCCAGCCGCTCGCAGGCGAGCTGCGGCAGATCTGGCTGATGAGCGGGAACTACGCGTGGGAGATGGCAGGGGCAACCGCGATTCCCTCTGCGCCGGAACGCGATTTCCGGTCCGCCGTCGACGGCCGCCTGACGCAGATCTGGGCCACGCCGCAGGGTTTCGTCAAGCAAGCCATCGCCAGCGCCGCCACCGCCCGGACGGAAACGATCCGCGGCGTGAAGAAGACCATCGTCACGTTCACCGCGCCGAACAAGATGAAATTCGAGGGGGTCCTCGGCGACCAGAACCTGGTCGAGCGCATCGTGACGTGGTACGCCTCACCCGTCCTCGGCGATACGAAATTCGAAGCTGATTTCTCCGATTACAAGGATTTCGGAGGCGTGCAATTCCCCACGCATATCGTCCAGCGCAACGGGCCATATCCGATTCTCGATTTGACGGTGACGGAAGTGAAGCCGAACGCCTCGGTGTCAATCGAGGTTCCGGCGAACATCCGCAATGCATCGCCCGCCGTCCCCGCACCGGTGCAGGCCGAGAAGATCTCAGACGGCATCTGGATGGTTCAGGGAGGCGCAAAGAGCCTTGCCCTCGACATGAAGGACCACATCGTTGTGATCGAGGCGCCTGAAACGGAGGCGCGGTCGATTGCGGTCATCGATGCGGTCAAGAAGGCGATACCAGGAAAGCCGATCAAGTACCTGATCAACACGCACCATCACTACGACCACTCCGGCGGGCTTCGTACGTATGCCGCCGAGGGGGCGACGATCATCACGCACTACACCAACATTCCCTTCTACGAGAACATCTGGCGCAACCCGAGGACGATCAGCCCCGACCGGCTATCGAAGTCCGGGCGCACGCCGGTGTTCGAAGGCATCACGGGCAGCAGAATCCTCAGCGACGGCGCACGCGAGATCGACATCTATCACTACGGCGGCAACATGCATAACCCCGGGATGCTGATGATCTACCTGCCGCGCGAGCGCATTTTGATCGAGGCGGATTCGTGGACACCGCCGGCGCCCGGCGACGTACCCGGCGCGGTCGTCAACTTGGTGAACTTCTACGAGGCTGTGCAGCGGCTGAATCTCGACGTGGATCAGGTCGTGCCGATCCACGGCCGGCTGACGACGTTCGACGAGATCCGGCAGGCGGTGCAGACCTACGGCAAGACGCAGTACTGGACGAATTAGGAAGGCGGACCTGAAGGTCCGCCTTTACGTCAAAGGGAGCACACGATGGCATTGACTGGCATGCAGACGTCCGACTGGCGCTCAGATGGATCGCTCGCGTACGGCCTGTTCCGTTTTACCTTCGGCCTCAACATCATGATGCGCGGCATCGTCCGCATCGCGCTGGGGCTGCCGGCCTTCCAGAACTACATGTTGACGCAGTTCAAGGACGTCCCCGTGATGCCGCCGGCATTCCTCATCCCCTTCGCGTCGGTGTTGCCGTTTGTCGAGACGCTGATCGGTCTCTGCATTCTCGTCGGGTTCCAGACACGCACGGCGCTCGTCGCCGGATCGCTGATGATTACCGCGCTCACCTTCGGCACGATGATGCGGCAGGACTTTACGATTGCGTGGCTGCAGCTGGACTACGCGATCGCGTTTTTCATCCTGATCGCGCTTCGACAGTGGAACCTGATCTCGGTGGACGCGATGATGGGTCAGAAGGTAGGAGCGCCGACTGCCGCAAGAGTGTGAGTTCGGAGGTGGGTGGATGGTCCGGCTAAAGCCGGACCCCACCGATACCGCTCCCGGATCCAGGCTGGTGATTAGAATTCACCTCAACTTGTGAATCAGTAGCGACCGCATCCGGCCTCTAACATCGGTGCGATCCGCCTTCAGGCGGACCTTGCAGTTTGCCGATAACGAACTCCGCAGCAGCTAGATCTTCGATGGCAAGTCCCAGCGATCGGAACATCGTGATCTGATCGGGTGCTGTTCGTCCCTTCCGCTCTCCCACAACGAGCTCGCCCAGTTCGCCAACGGCATCGACCCTCGGAATGAATCCTTTCGCGACGGCCTGCAGATAGTCACCTGCTTCGGCCTCCAGCGATTCACGCCGATCGCAGAACGCAATCGCATCCTCAAAGATCCTCGGATCGATCTCCCATGTCGCCGGCCGGCTGGCGCCGACCGCATTCACGTGTGTGCCAGGTCTCAGCCATTCGCGTTTGATAACTGGTGTCGGCGAATCGGTGACGGTGACGACGATGTCCGAAGCGCGGACCGCGGACTCGGTGCTCTCGGCGGCGCTCAGCTCCACGAGGGCGGTCCCACTCATCTCGGCTACAAAGCGCTGCGCCTGATCGCACGTCCGGCCGGCCACGAGCGCGCGGTGAATCCGGCGGACGAGCGGAATCGATTCGAGATGCTTTCGCGCCTGCACACCTGTGCCGACGATTGCGAGCACGCCTGCGTCCTCGCGTGCGAGCAGACGCGTCGCCAGCGCGGACACGGCCGCCGTGCGGATCGCGGTCACCGCGGAAGCGTCCAGCAGCGCGCGCAGCTCTCCGGTCTCGCCATTGGCGAGGATCACCTGCCCCTGGTGGCTGTCGAGCCCGCGCAACGGGTTGTCGTTGAGGACGAACAGTAATTTCGTGCCGAACATCGGCTTCGGCGAGGAGCGATACGCGGCCATCCACATCGTGCCGCCGTTGACGCCGGGCGGCGCCCAGAAGGTGCGGAGTGGATGATGAAGGAAGCCTCGGTGCACGTCGGCGAACGCCTGCTCCATGACGGCGATACAGTCGCCCATCGGAAGCAGACGCTCGATTTCCTCAGAGTTGAAAACAGGAATCGACACTCGAGTCGGAAGGTCCGGCTAAATCGCGGAAGGTCCGGCTAAAGCCGGACCCCACCGAAAAACAGGGGCCGGATGCAGGCCAGACCGATAGTCATCACAGTCTGCATCCAGTCACCAAGCTGCATCCGTCGGGCGTCACCGGTGGGGTCCGCCTTCAGGCGGACCACCATCTAGTTTGTGCTGGCTGCTCCGCGCAGAGTGATTTTCGACACGCGCCAGTTGCCGATCTCCGCCGCCCAGATCTCGTTCTCTGTCCGGCACTCGATCTGGTTGACCGCGTTGAACTCCTTGGCAAGCCGTCCAGCGTGACCGAACTTGCCCAGCAGTTTCCCTGTCATATCCACCTTGAAGATCTCGCCGTTGTAGTCGATGTCTTCGGGTGGATTCGAGTTGGAGACGTACATCACCTGCCGCGGACCCTGAGTGATGCAGATGGCGCGCGGCGTGCCGACGTTGAGGAACTTCGTCTTGAAGTTGCCGTCCGCGTCGAACACCTGGATGCGCCGATTGCCCGCGTCGGCGACGTAGACGAGGCCCTGCGCATCTATCGCGATGCTGCGCGGCTGGCGGAACTGGCCGTTCGCGGTCCCGGTCTGCCCCCACGAGCGTACGAACTTCCCGTTCTTGTCGAACTTCGCCACGCGGTTGTTGTTGCCGAGGCCGTCAGCGACGTAGATGTTGCCTGCGGCATCCCACGCGACATCGGTCGGGCGGTTGAACACGTCCTGCTGACCGCCCGCCCCCGGAGGACCTCCGCGGCCGCGGCCACCGCCGCCTTCAGGGTCGCCGCCGCCGCCACCGCCGGCGCCACCCGCGCGTGCAGCACCGGCCTGTGCTCCGCCTCCGCCGCCTGCGCCACCGCCACCGGGTGCTGGGGGAGGCGCCGCGCCGCGAGCGGGCACGTTTTCGGATTCGGCCTTGCGGCCGAGGAGCATCACGAGGCGACCCTCGGAATCGAATTCCATGATGGTGTTCGCCATCTGGTCGACGACCCAGATGTTGTCCTGCGGATCGACCTTGACCTTCTCGGCAAACAGCATCGCGTAGGAGGCCTGGCCGATCTCCCCGACGTACTTGCCGGTCTTGTCGAATCTGAACATCCGCGATCCGCCGTGCGCGAAGGGCCGCGCGGTGCCGAGCGACAGTGTCGGATGTCCAGTGCGCGTATAGACGAATACGTCGCCCTTCGAATTGGTCGCGACGCCAGCCACTTCGCCAAAATTCAGATCCGGCGGCAGCTTCAACGGTTCGATAGAGACGTCGTAGGCCATCTCGGGCACGACGAGTTGCGCGGCGAGCGGCGTGATGGCGAGCACGAGGATGCCGGCTGCAAGCTGAATGATGCGCTTCATGTCAGCCTCCTTATCTCGCTGCCGTCGTCGTCGGCCTCGCGGGCGCAGCGGTCGGCTTCAGCATCAGCTTCTGCACGCGCCACGACTCGATTTCGGCGACGATGATCTGGTCGGGATTGCGGCAGTCCATCATGTGGACCACCTGGAAGCCGCCAAGCTGTTTGCCCGCGTGGCCGAACTTCCCGAGGATCGTTCCATCGAGCTCCATCTTGTAGATTTCGCCGGTGATGTCCCATGACCCGGGCGTGTTGCCGTTCGGGTTGGAGTTCGAGGTGAACAGGTACTGGTGCGGGCCGGGCGATATGCAGACGGTCCACGACACGCCGATGTTGTCGTAGATGTTCCGCAGCACCAGGTTGTTGTCGAACACCTGCATGCGGTTGTTGCCGCGGTCTGCGACGTAGACGTTGCCGTTGGCATCGACGGCGATGCCGTGCGGCGTGTTGAACTGACTCGGTTCCGGTCCCGCGTTCTCGCTTCCCACCTGCTTGACGAAGCGGCCGTTCTTGTCGAACTTCACGACGCGGTGATTGACGTACCCGTCTGAAATGAAGATGTTCCCCTGCGGATCCCACGCGACGTCCGTGGGACGGCCAAAGGTGTACTTCGCGGCTGGTGGTTTCGGCCCTGGCAGGGGCGCCTGCAGCATGCCGTTTACGGCCGGCGGTCGGCGTCCAAGCACCATCGTGATGTGGCCTTCGGGATTGAACCGCGTGATCGTATTGGTACCCTCGTCAACGACCCAGATGTTGTCCTGCGGATCGACGCGGACGCTGTGCGCAAACTCGAAGTTGTACGCCCCCGGGCCGATCTCACGCACGAACGTGCCGTTCTGATCGAATTCGAACAGCTGCGTGTTGGCGCTGCGCGTATAGACAAACACATGACCTTTTGAGTTGGTGGCGACGCCGATCGCCTCGCCGAGATAACGTCCCGGCGGCAGTTTGAGGAAGTTCGGCACCGAGTCGTACGGAATCTCGGGCACGTTCTGCGCGGATGCCTTCACCTGCGCGAATGCAGGCAGGGCGTACAGCACGAGGGCGGCCGCGAGCGGGACGGATAAAGCGCGCCTCATGTGAAGCCTCCGATGAGAAGTTGGAGAAAACGTGGTCAGCGGTTGGGACTGTATACCTAAGGCGCGGCCGGTTCAATGAGGACGTAGAGGCGGACCTTCAGGTCCGCCTCTCGGTGTCGACTTCAGATGGACAAGAGCCGCTCGAAGAACGATCTATAGCGTTTCAGCGCGATACGCAGGTCTTCGGTCGACACATCCTTACCCTGAGTCCACTGCGATTCGAGTTTGGAACGTTCAGAGCCGAAGGTATCCGTCAGCCGTTTCACCATTTCGCCGACGAGTGCATTCGCCTGTTCGACGGCTGCCCTCGGCTGATCGACAAATCCGGTCTGAATCGCATCCCACCTCGTGCGGAACCCGCGGCCTTCCTCGTCATGAAAGAGCGACACGGGTTGGTCCGCCGTTTCCACAGGATGAGCGGGACGTTCTTCACGTTCTGCAGGAACGCTTTCGTTCATGATGCCCTCCGGATGGCGCCTTCGTCGGTCTTCAATAGATCGTCGAACAAAGCGCGATAGTTGACGACAGCCTGCCGCAGCTCCTCGGTATCGGCCTCACCGCGATTTCGTCGCACGGCCAATGCCTTGGCGGTGCGATAGTTTTCCACCACACGCGGATGCTCAACCGAGAGATCCGCCGCGCGGGTGTCGAAGTCCTCGATTGGATAGCCGCGTGCCGACATCACCTCGGTCACGAGCCGATCCGCGGCGGCAACCGCCCCATCCGGGTCGTCGACGAACATCCCCTGAATCCGATTCCATTCACGGGCGAACGCCTCGGCCTGCTCGCGCGACAGTCGATGGATCTTCAGCTCACGGACGCGCTTCGCGCGCTCAGCCAGCAGGGCATCGGCTTTTGTAGGTGAACCCGCTTCGCGCACCGCGCGGTCGTACTCCGGGCCAAAATGCGTGCGAAGCCTGACGCGGCGCTGACTTTGCGCGTACATCCACGCAACAGCCGCGATCGCCACGATCACGACCGCAGCTATAACGAGCCACATTGTTTGTTGATCCACAAGTACACCTCCCGATTCCACCGGGGAAACGGTCGCAATGATTGTTCCGTATACTGGCTTGAGCTTCCCGTGGCCGATCTCAAGAGCGATTTGGACGCGCTCCGCATCGAGCGCGAACCCGAGCGGCGTGGTCTCGGCCGATGGATCATCTGGACGGGGCTCATCATCGTCATCGCGGCACTCGGCTTTGGCGGATGGCGATGGGTAACGCGCGAGCGGCCGATCGATGTTCAGGTGACGACTGTCACGATGCGGCCGGCGGGAACACAGGCGGCTGTGCTCAATGCTTCCGGTTATGTGACGGCAAGACGTCGCGCGACGGTGTCATCGAAAATCACGGGCAAAGTGGTCGAGGTCAACGTCGAGGAAGGGCGGCGTGTGGCGCAGGGGCAAGTGCTGGCGCGACTAGATGACTCCACTCCCCGTGCGGCACTGGCGCTCGCACAGGCTCAGGCCGAAGCGGCACGGCGGGCCCTGCGCGAAAACGAAGTGCGTCTGGCACAGGCACAACTCAACCAGCGGCGGACCGCACAGCTGCTGCAGGAGCGCATCGCGTCGCAGGCGCAGCTCGACGACGCGAGGGCGGAGAGCGACTCCATCGAAGCACGCGTCGCAGCGCTGCAGGAACAGATTCGAGTCGCCGAGCGGCAAATCGAAGTTCAAGAGGCGGAGCTCGACAACTATGTCATCCGCGCGCCATTCAGCGGCATCGCGATCTCGAAGGATGCGCAGGCAGGCGAGATGGTCTCGCCGGTCACCGCAGGCGGCGGCTTCACGCGCACCGGCATCTGCACGATCGTCGATATGAACTCGCTCGAGATCGAAGTCGACGTCAACGAGAGCTACATCAGCCGCGTCAATGCGGGCCAGGATGCGGACGCGGTGCTCGATGCGTATCCCGACTGGCACATTCCGGCGCGCGTGATTACGCTCGTGCCGACCGCCGACCGCCAGAAGGCAACCGTGCTGGTGCGTCTCGCATTCAAGAAACTCGATCCCCGCATCCTGCCGGACATGGCGATCAAAGTGACCTTCCTTCGAGAAGGGGACGACACGACGGCGACCGATGGCAGCCAGCCGGTGCCGCTGGTGCCTCGGGCCGCGATCAAGACTGTGGGGAGCGACAACTTCGCGTTCGTCGTGCGGGGCGACGAGGTCGAACGGCGCGCCATCCGCGTTGGCGGCACCGATGGTGACCGCCTGGAGGTGCTGGCCGGCTTACAGCCCGGCGACCGTGTGGTGCTGTCGCCCCCGCCGAATCTGTCAGACGAATCCAAAATAATCGTCCAATGACTTCCGAGCTGCTGGTTCGCGCGTCCAACGTCCACAAGAGTTTCCGCCGTGGCTCCGAACAGATCGACGTTCTCCAGGGCGTCAACCTGGAAATTCCGCGAGGCGAATTTCTCGCGCTGATGGGGCCGTCGGGGTCTGGAAAGACGACGTTGCTCAATCTGATTGGCGGGCTCGACACGCCGTCGGAAGGAAGAATAGAAGTCGGGGGCGTCGACATCAGCCGCATGGGAGGCGCCGCTCTCGCGCGGTGGCGGTCACGGAATATCGGATTCGTGTTTCAGCTCTATAACCTGCTACCCGTACTGACGGCCGAGCGCAACGTGGAGCTGCCGCTGCTGCTGACGAAACTCTCGAGATCGCAGCGCCGCAAGCACGTGGAGATTGCGCTGAAAGTCGTCGGGCTGTCGGACCGCGCGAAGCACTATCCGCGACAGCTGTCAGGAGGACAGGAGCAGCGTGTCGGCATCGCGCGCGCGATCGTCACCGATCCGACGCTGCTGCTGTGCGACGAACCGACCGGCGATCTCGACCGCAAAGCGGGCGACGAGATCCTGGACCTGCTGCAGGCGCTCAATCGGGAACATGGCAAGACCATCATCATGGTCACGCACGATCCGCACGCGGCTGAACGCGCGACACACGTGCTGCATCTGGAAAAGGGACTGCTGATGGAGGCGGTCGCATGAAATATTTCCCGCTCATCTGGCGCAACCTCCTTCGCCGTAAGGTGCGGACGATCTTCACGCTGGCGTCGGTATTTATCGCCTTCGTGCTCTACAGCTTTCTCATGGTCGTGCAGAACGCCTTTTCGATGGGCGTCGACGTGGCAGGGGTCGATCGTCTCGTGTTGATGCACAAGGTCAGCCTCATCCAGTTGCTGCCGGTCTCCTACGCGGATCGCATCCGCAGCACTGAAGGGGTGACGCACGTCGGTCACTCGACATGGTTCGGCGGGATGTACCAGGACAAGGCGACGCAGTTCGCGGTGATGGCCGTCGATCCCGCGTACTTCCAGCTCTACCCCGAGGCGCGTATCCCGCAGGAGCAGATTCAGGCGTGGCTGGCCGATCGACAAGGGGTGATCGTCGGCAGAACGACGGCGACGAAATACGGCTGGAAAGTCGGCGACAAGATCCCGATTCAGGCGACCATCTGGCAGCCGAAGCAGGGCAACACCTGGTTCTTCAACATCGACGGCATCTACGACGCGGATAAAGGGTTCGACACCAGCAACTTTTTCTTTCATTACGAATACCTGGATGAGAACCGCCGTGGCGCCTACGGCATGGTCGGGTGGTACGTCCTGCGGATCGACGACCCCTCCCGCGCCGCGGACGTCGTCGCACGTCTCGATGCGCAGTTCGCCAATTCATCCGCCGAGACGAAGACGTCTACTGAAAAAGCGTTCCTCCAGGGATTCGTCAATCAGGTGGGAAATATCAAGGCGATTATCATCTCCATCCTCGCCGCGGTCCTCTTTACGCTCTTCCTGCTGGTACTGGCGAACACGATGGCGCAGTCGGTGCGCGAACGGACCAGCGAGCTCGCGGTGCTCAAGACACTCGGCTTTTCCAATAGTCTGGTGCTGGGGCTGGTGCTGGTCGAGTCGACGCTGATCGCGCTTCTCGGAGGCGGCCTCGGCCTGGCAATCACGTACGTCGCCGTGGAAGGCGGCAGTTTGAACAACGCGTTCCTCCCCGTCTTCATCATGCGCAGCCGTGACATCGCCGTCGGGATCGCCTTGTGCTGTGCGCTCGGTCTTGTCGCGGGCGCGTTTCCTGCAGTGAGCGCGATGCGACTGCGCATCACCGATGCGCTGAGGCGAACATGATTCGACGCTGGCTGTCACAAACACTGGCGGTCTCCGCGCTGAGCGTACGAACCATCCCGCAGCGCGCGGGCTCCTCGGCCGTTGCGATGATCGGCATCGCGGGCGTTGTCATCGTGTTTGTCGCGGTGCTGTCGATCGGTGAAGGGTTCCGGGCGGCAATGGCGGACGCCAGCGCCCCCGACCGCGCCATCGTGATCCGCACCGGCGCGGATTCAGAGGTCACGAGCACTCTCCCCGGCTCCGCCGTGCAGGTGATCGAACAGGCGCCCGGCCTGCTGCGCACCAACAACCGGCCGGTCGCATCGGCCGAACTGTACGTGCTCGTCGATTTGAACAAGCGCAGCACGGGGACGGCCGCGAACGTGCCGCTGCGAGGGATCGCTGCCGACGCGCTGGAAGTCCGCAACGAGGCGCACGTCGTCGATGGCCGCATGTTCCAGTTCGGCACCAATGAAGCGATCGTCGGACGCGGGGCGAACCGGCAGTTCGAAGGCGTCGATCTCGGATCCGAGTTCTCGTCCGGCAACCTTCGCCTGCGCATCGTCGGCATCTTCGAATCGAACGGCTCGGTCGGCGAAACGGAGATCTGGTGCGACAGCCATCTCATACAGGGTGTGTACGAGCGTGGCAACTCGTATCAGTCCGTACTCGCAAGACTGGACTCGCCAGCGGCGTTTGATACCTTCAAGAGCTGGTTGACGACCAACCCGCAGCTCAACGTGCAGGTTCAGCGCGAGAGCGACTATTACGCGGAGCAGTCACGGATGCTGAGCAGCCTGATCCGCGGTATCGGCTACACGATTGCGCTGCTCATGGGAGTTGGAGCGGTGTTTGGCGCCATCCTCACGATGTATACCGCCGTCTCGACACGGACCCGCGAAATTGCCACGTTGCGCGCGCTCGGCTTCAATACGACGTCGGTGCTGATTTCCGTCCTGGCCGAGTCGCTCGCGCTCGCGGCTATCGGCGGCTTACTCGGCGGCCTGGCGGCCTACTTCGCGTTCAATGGCTACCAGACGTCGACGATGAACTTTCAGACGTTCAGCCAGGTGGCATTCGCGTTCCGCGTCACGCGGACGCTGTTGATGCAGGGTCTGGGCTACGCGCTGATGATGGGATTGGTCGGCGGCCTGATGCCTGCGATCAAGGCGGCGCGATTGCCTATCGCGACGGCGTTGCGACAGTTGTAGAGGCGGACCGACGCGTCAATCCGCAGCGGCGAGCCGATTGGAATCACCCGGAATGTGTGGCTGCGCGAGTGAATCAGGACGAACGTATCCTTCGTCTGCGCGATCGTGATGTCGCCGGGTGTGTACAGCATCCGCGGTACGCCGGACGACAGGCACGGCACGTTCGGATCGATGTACTTGTCCCAGTTTTCCTTTCGCTGCTGGAGCGCCCACGGCTGATAGGGCACCTTGCCGTCTGCCGTATCGACAACCCAGGTCGGCCCGGCATTGACGTCACCGTTGCCGGCATGCTCCTCGATGTTCTCGACACCGCCGCCCTGGCCCCGCCAGAATCCCTGCATGTCCGGCTGACCGTCGGGAGTCCGCGGCGGCGTGAACGTTCTTGCCTTGGCGAGCGCGCAGGGATGGAACGAGACGGGATCACGAGGACAATCGTCTGGTCGCGCCGCTGGGCCGCGACCCTGCGCGTCGATGACCACCGCGGAGGCGGCCACGAACGCAACAACGAACCAGACGATGTGTTTGAGCATGATTAGTTGGTCGCGCTCTTTTTCGTCGGCGACTGTGGCACCGGCGCCATGACGGGTGCGTCCTTGATGTACGTGTGATAGCTCTCCGCCATCTGCCACAGCCCGTTGATGTTCGCGTAGACGCGGCTTGACCAGTACGGCTTGTCGCC
>Ga0114129_10008328_pt1 | contig 14792 bp, 14 predicted proteins | sample RhiMetdeltSRZDD1_FD_80071 | JGI IMG/M metagenome (GOLD analysis project Ga0114129, IMG submission 80071) | Populus rhizosphere microbial communities from Tennessee, USA - Rhizosphere MetaG P. deltoides SRZDD1 (version 2) (version 2) | ecosystem: Host-associated > Plants > Roots > Rhizosphere >...
GTGGTCCCCGACAACTAGCTCGACACGCTGATCGGTTGGCCGGGCGAAAGCGGCGATTCGTCGAGGAATCGCCGCCTTTCGTCGGATTTCCACATCCCTGACGGCGACATCCCGCAAGATCACCACGCAACGTCCGTGTCCTCGGTTCCGTCGGTGTCCTCAGTGGTTTGAGGTTTTGTGCTGGAAATCAGAAATCTACGAAAGACGTTCGGCGATCTGGTGGCCGTTGACGACGTGTCGTTCGCACTGGAGCGCGGCCAGCTCGTTGGCCTGCTCGGTCCGAACGGCGCGGGCAAGACGACAACGGTCTCGCTGATCACCGGGCTGTTGACGCCCGATCGTGGTCAGATCCTCATCGATGGTCAGCCGCTCGCCGGCGACACCCACCCGGCGAAGCGGCGCATCGGCCTGGTGCCGCAGGACCTCGCGCTCTACGAAGAATTGTCGGCGCGCGCGAACCTGCGGTTCTTCGGCGCGCTGTACCAGCTGTCGGGCAAGGTCCTTGACGAGGCGATTCGCTCGGCGCTGACGCTCGTCGGCCTCGTCGACCGCGAGCGCGATCTGGTGAAGACATTCAGCGGCGGCATGAAACGCCGCCTGAATCTGGCCGCCGGCCTGCTTCACGATCCCGACATTCTGCTGCTCGACGAGCCGACGGTCGGCGTCGATCCGCAGAGCCGCAACGCGATCTTCGAGAATCTCGAGACGCTGAAGCAACAGGGCAAGGCGCTGCTGTACACGACGCATTACATGGAGGAAGCCGAGCGCCTGGCCGATCGGATTGTCGTCATCGATCACGGCCGCGTGATCGCCGACGATACGCTGGCCGGTCTGCGCGCACTCGCGCCGGCGGCTCCGGGCATGCCCGTCAGCCTCGAGTCGCTGTTCCTCTCGATGACCGGGAGGAGCCTGCGAGACTGATGTTGATCCCGATTGTCGCCATGGTCCGCAAGGACCTGCAGATCTTCCTGAGCGATCGCCGCGCCGTGATCATGAGCTTCGTCGCGCCGATTGCCATCGCATCGTTCTTCGGGTCCCTCTTCTCGGGATCGAACGATCGCCAGCCGGCACGCATTCCGGTCGCCATCGTCGACCAGGACAGGAGCGCCGTTTCGAAGGCCATCCTCGCGAACGCACAAGGCGACAAGAACCTGCGAATCACGACTCCCACTGCCGATGAAGCGCGCGATGGGGTCCGCCGCGGCTCGATCACTGTAGCGGTAATGCTCCCCTCGGGCTTCGGCGACGCGTCGGGCCGCGCCTTCTTCGCCGGCCGCGAACGTCCCGAGGTGACGATGTGGTACGACCCGTCGCACGCGGTGGAGCTCGGGCTGGTGCGCGGCGTGCTCACCGAGCACGCGATGCAGGCGGTCAGCAGCCAGATGTTCAGCGGCGAGGCGGGCCGCCGGCTCGTCGACGAGACGTTGAAGAATCTCGATCAGTCGGGCATGCCGCCGGCGCAGCGGATGCTCTTGAAGGAGCTGCTCACCGCCGTCCGGGGATTGAATGCGAAGGCCGACGCGGCCGGCGGTACCGGCGGGCCGGCCGGTTTCAGCATGCCGTACACGGTGCACGAGGAGGCGGTGACCTCGGGCAGCAACGTCGCCTACAACGGCTACGCGCATTCGTTTGCCGGCATGGGCATTCAGTTTCTGTTGTTTGCCGCGATCGATCTCGGCATCGGCATTCTGGTCGAGCGGCAGCGCGGCCTCTGGAAGCGGCTGCGCAGCGCGCCGGTCTCTCGGGTGTCGATCCTCGGCGCCAAGGCCGCCAGCGGCACGCTGCTCGCGCTCATGTCGTTGCTCGTGTCGTTCGGCTTCGCGATGGTCGTCTTCAAGGTCAGGATTCAGGGCAGCGTGATCGGGTTTCTGGCGGTCGCGATCGCCTGCGCGATCATGGCGTCGACGTTCGGGTTGCTCATCGCGTCGATCGGCAAGACACCCAACGCGACGCGCGGCGTGGCGATACTCTCGGTGCTGATGATGGTGATGCTCGGCGGCGCGTGGGTGCCGACGTTCGTGTTTCCCGGCTGGATGCAGCGCGTCACCGTGGTGGTTCCTGCGCGCTGGGCCGTCGACGGCCTCGATGCGATGACGTGGCGCGGCCTGGGGTTCAGCGAAGCGGTCATGCCGGTCGTGGTGCTGCTCGGTTTCGCCGCGCTGTTCAGCACGCTCACGCTCGCGCGGTTCAGGTGGGACGAGAGGTGATGCTTGTAATTAAGAATTGGGAATTAAAAATTAAAAAAAGTGGGGCATATCCTCAGGGCTCTGAATCGATGGGAGTTTGCCCGTCTTTTTTTAATTCTTAATTCTCAATTCTTAATTACGATCATCCAGTGGCAGAGGACTACCACATCCCCTCCGGGACAGGGATCGGCCATGTGCATCTCAAGGTGGCCGACATCGAGCGGGCGCTGGTGTTCTATCGCGATCTGCTCGGCTTCACCCTCGTTTTCAGGCTGCCCGATAATTCTGCGGCTTTTCTCGCGTCTGGCGATTACCATCACCACATTGCGCTCAACACCTGGTTGAGCCGCGCCAGCCAGCCGGCTGCGCCGCGCCATACCGGGTTGTACCATCTGGCGATCCGCTATCCGACGCGCCGCGATCTCGCGATCGCCACCAAACGGCTGATCGACGCCGGCGTGCGAATTCACGGCGTCGCCGATCACGGCGTGAGCGAGTCGATTTATCTCGCCGATCCGGACGCAAACGGAGTGGAGCTCACGTGGGATCGTCCCCACGACCAGTGGCCGAGAAACTCGGACGGATCGCTGGCGCTCGCGATGGCCGACCCGCTCGACCTGACGGAACTTCTCGGGCAGGCTGAAATGTAAGATTGAAGATTCACGAACATGTCCACAGCGACTTTCGAGCAACGGTTACCGGGAACGATTGCGAGGCCCTCGTTCAATCCGGCCCCCGTGGTGGTGGCCCTGATGGTCATCGCGGCGGGCACGCTCTTCCTGGGGACGACCGTCACGTGGCGACAGGGCGCGCTGTTTCTCGTCGGCGTGGGCGCCGGGGTCGTGCTGTATCACGCGGCGTTCGGGTTCACCTCCGCGTGGCGCGTGATGATTGCCGAAGGACGTGGCGACGGCCTGCGCGCGCAGATGTTGATGCTTGCCGTCACCTGCCTGGTGTTTTTCCCGGTTCTCGCGAAGGGTCAGTTCTTCGGTCAGGCAGTACGCGGATCGGTATCGCCGGTGGGGCTGTCGGTCGTCGCCGGCGCATTTCTGTTTGGCCTCGGGATGCAGCTTGCCGGCGGCTGCGCATCGGGCACGTTGTACACCGCCGGCGGCGGCAGCGTGCGGATGCTCGTGACCTTGACCGCGTTCATTGCCGGCTCGGTCGTTGGCGTGATTCAACAGCCGTGGTGGGATCGGGCGCCGAAGCTGAACCCGATTTCTCTCGTCGCGCGGTATGGAACATTGGCCGCACTTGCGATCAGCCTGTCGATCTTCGGCGCGGTTGCCCTGATTTCGCTGGTGATCGAGCGGCGGAGGAGAGCGTCACATCCGACCGGGAACGGCCCCGATAGCCAGGGAGCCGGGTCCTTCAGGACCCGGCCTGCGTACAGAGATGGTTCGTGGTTGCGCGGACCGTGGCCGCTCGTTGCCGGTGCGCTCGGCCTCGCGGCCGTCAACATCGCCACGCTCGCGCTCGCCGGCCGGCCGTGGGGTGTGACGTCCGCGTTCGCGTTGTGGGGCTCGAAGATCGTCGCGGCAACCGGCGTCGACGTCGCGTCGTGGCCGTACTGGCAGACGCGTGCCGCCGAGCTGCGGGCCAGCGTCTTCAATGACGTCACGTCCGTGATGGACTTCGGCATCATTCTCGGCGCGTTGACCGCGTCCGGCCTCGCCGGGAAGTTCGCGCCGACCTGGCGCGTGCCGGCGCGGTCGCTCGCCGCCGCGGTCATCGGTGGCCTGATGCTCGGCTACGGCGCGCGGATCGCCTACGGCTGCAACATCGGCGCGTACTTCAGCGGCATCGCCTCGTCCAGCGTCCACGGCTGGCTGTGGTTCGTCGCGGCGTTTGCCGGCAGCGTGGCAGGCACTCGGCTCCGTCCCCTGTTCGGTCTGAAGGTCTGACGCATTGCATCTCAAGTTGGAGCGTTGTGACGTGCGCTCCTGGCACGCCGACGATGTGCCCTCGCTCGTCCAGCAGGCGAACAATCGACAAATCTGGATCAATCTGCGCGACCGCTTTCCCCATCCCTACACGAAATCCGATGGCCAGACGTTCATCCGGAACACCCGCAAGATGCGCCCCGAAACGTTTTTTGCGATTGCCGTCAAGGGCGCGGCGGTTGGCGGGATTGGTTTCGTTCTGCAATCGGACGTCGATCGCATGTCGGCGGAAGTCGGCTACTGGCTGGGCGAGCCGTTCTGGGGCAGGGGCATCGTGACCGAAGCGCTGCTCGCGGTCACGCGCCACGCCGTCGCCGAGCACGGCCTCACGCGGCTCTTCGCGCTGCCCTTCGCGTATAACGCGGCGTCGTGCCGAGTGCTGGAAAAGGCCGGCTACGTGCTGGAGGCGCGGCTGCGCCGAAGCGCGATCAAGGACGGCACGATCGTGGATCAGTTTCAGTACGCGTATATAGTCGATTAGCTATACTGCAGCTGATCTCTGGCAGGAGCGTGCCGATGAAACGACTCTTCCCTGTCTCGATTTTCAGTGCGTTGGTTGTCGCGTCGTTTGGCGTGTCGGCGCAGCAGGGGACCGTAGCACCCGCGGCGCGGCCCTTCACGGTCAGTCCGACATATCCGCAGCGCGCGACGCAGGCGCAGCCGCGCGTCTACTTTCCCGAGCGGTTCGACTGGCAGCACAAGAAGCCGGAAGAAGTCGGCATGGACGCCGCGCTGATTGCCGAAGCTGTCAAGGTCTCGATCGATCGGCAGAATCCAGGGCCGAAGGACATGACGCTCTTCCTCAAGGGCAGCTTCGGACGGGAGCCGTTCGACACGCTGATCGGGCCGGTCAAGGATCGCGGCGGCGCTGCCGGCGTCATCACCCGCCACGGCTTCGTCGTCTCTGAATGGGGCGATCCGAACCGCGCCGATATCACGAACAGCGTCACCAAGACGTTCTTGACGACGGTGATCGGACTGGCGTGGCAGCGCGGCCTGATCCGCGACGTGAACGACTACGCGCGCGACTACATGCCGCCCGACATCGACCTGTTCACGGCGCCGCACAACCAGAGCATCAAGTGGGATCATCTGCTGCGCCAGACGAGCGACTGGCAGGGCACGCTCTGGGGCAAACCCGACTGGGCGGATCGCCCGGAGGGACAGAAGCCCGAGGACTGGCCGAACCGCAAGCTCTACGAGCCGGGGACGCATTACAAGTACAACGACGTCCGCGTGAACGCGATGTCGCTGGCCGCGCTCGAAGTCTGGCGCCGGCCGCTGCCGGAAGTGCTGCGCGAAGAGATCATGGAGCCGATTGGCGCCTCGTCGACGTGGCGCTGGTACGGCTATGAGAACTCGTGGGTGGAGATCGACGGGCGGAAAATCCAGTCGGTCAGCGGCGGCGGCCATTGGGGCGGCGGGATGTTCATCAACTCGTACGACATGGCGCGATTCGGATATCTCTTCCTCCGCAACGGCAAGTGGAAGGACCGGCAGCTCGTATCGGAGAAGTGGATCCAGATGGCGCGCACGCCGGGTCCGGCCAACGAGAATTACGGTTACGCGAACTGGTTCCTGAACACCAATCGGAAGTCGATTCCGGCGGCGCCCGCCTCGGCGGTGTACTTCGAGGGCAACGGCTCCAACATTATTTATATCGATTGGGAAAACGACGTCGTGGCCGTCGTCCGCTGGATCAGCGGCCAGGGCGCGCTCGACCAGTTCATTGGCAAAATCCTGGCTTCGATCAAGCCCACTGCGAGTACGGGCACCCGACAGCAATAACCGTACGTAGTGTCCACCTTTAGGTGGACTGTAGAGTTCGCAGAAGGCGCCAGATATTCTCTCGGCGCCTTTTAGTTTTCAGACGCGATGGTCCTGAATTCCCGTTCGCACGTGGCGCTGGCGGCAGCGCTCGTCGCTTTCCTTGCTCCGCGTGTGGCCGGCGCGGAGATGAAGGTCGTTCGCTTCAAGGCATTGTGGGACGGAGCGCGGGTCGTCGGCGACGCGGTGGTCGTGGTCGAGAACGACCGCATCGTTCGCGTAGGTTCAGGAGATCGTGACGTGCCGCCGGGCGCCGAGGTCGTCGACCTCCGCCGATACTTCGGGATCCCCGGGCTGATCGATCTCCACACCCACATGACCTACTACTGGGATCGACGGCCGGGCACCCGGCCACGCGGGCAGCAACGTCTTCCCGCAGTGACCGTGTTTCTGGCGCAGGACAATGCCAGGCGCACGCTCGAGACCGGCGTGACGACGGTCCGCGATCTCAACGCCTCCAGCGATATGGACCTCGCGATGCGGGAGCTGATTGCGAGCGGCGCCATGATCGGCCCGCGAATGTTCGTGTCGGGCCAGGGCATCTCGGCGGGACGGAACCCGACGACGCTTGACGCCTTCCGCGACACGGTCGGCGCGCGCGTGAAGGCAGGCGTCGACTGGATCAAGGTGTACGGATCGCGCGGCAGCTACGACAGCGTCGACACGACACAGACTGTCTCGTACGACGAAATGAAGGCGATCGTCGACGCGGCGCATGCCGCCAATCGCAAAGTGGCCATTCATTCATACGGACCATCCGGAGTCCGTGACGCGGTTCGCGCAGGCGCCGATTCGGTCGAGCACGGCATCGATCTCGACGATCAAACGCTGGCGGACATGATCATGCGCCGCACGGTCTGGGTTCCGACGATCGACCACAATCGCTATTACCTCGACGCCAGAGACGAATTCGGCTTCGCGCCGGAGGCGATCAAACCGCTGCAGGATTACGTCGACCGGAGCCTGGAGTCGACGCGGCGCGCGGTCATGGCCGGCGTGCGGCTCGGCATGGGGTCCGACGCCGTGTTTTCGATGTTCGGTCAGAACACGCGCGAGCTGGAATGGTTCGTCAAGGCCGGCATGACTCCCGAACAGGCGCTGGCTACGGCGACCACGACCGCTGCCGACCTTCTCGGCCAGCGCGATCGGCTCGGCCGCATTGCGCCCGATTACTTCGCCGATCTCGTGGCGGTCGACGGCGATCCGCTGGTCGACATGACCGCTGTGGTCACCGGAGTGCGATGGGTCATGAAGGCCGGCACCGTCGTCGTCGACAAGAGATGACTTGTAGTGCGGGCCTTCAGGCCCGCCTTGCACCGAGGCACTTTCCGATGCTGTTCATGGTGATCGAACATTTTCGGCCCGGCCGCGCGCCGGACGTCTATCGACGTTTTCGGGAGCGCGGCCGCATGGCGCCGCCGGACGTGAAGTACGTGTCGAGCTGGGTTGATTTCGACTTCCACCGGTGTTTTCAGATCATGGAGGCCGACAGCGAGGCGCGGCTCGGGGAGTGGACGGCGCACTGGAACGACCTGGTCGACTTCGAGATCATCCCCGTCAGGACGTCCTCGGAAGCAGCCGCCGCAATCGCCGTCGAGCTCTGAGATTCGAGGAAATCATGCGCCTGCAAATCTTCGTGGCTATGGCGATCGCCGTTGCGGTCGCTGCGGCCTCGGCACAGAACTCGACGACCCGCATCCGCGCCGCGCGGGTCATCGACGGTACCGGCAAGACGCTCGCGAACGCGACCCTCGTCGTCGAAGGTTCGCGGATCGCTGCGCTCGATGCGTCGCGTTCGGGGCCGGTGGATTACGATCTGGGCCGCCTGACCGTCGTGCCCGGATTGATCGACGTTCACGCGCACATCGGCTGGCACTACGGTCCCGACGGCCGCTATCAGAACCGCGCGGCCTCGCCGGCTCGGGAAATTCTTTACAGCGCCGAAAACGCATACGTCACCTTGATGGCCGGATTTACGACGATCCAGAGCCCGGGCCAGGCGAACGACGTCGAGCTGCGCGAGGCGATCGCTCGCGGCGTGCTCCCCGGCCCGCGCATCCTGACGTCGATCCGCCAGTTGAACGAGAACAGCGGCACTCCAGACGAGATTCGTGAGAAGGTCCGCCAGCTGAAGAAAGACGGCGCCGACGTCGTCAAGATTTTCGCGTCGGCGAGCATCCGCGACGGCGGCAAACAGACGATGAGCCAGGCGCAGCTCGATGCGGCGTGCGGCGAGGCGAAAGCGCAAGGGTTGCGCACGATGGTGCACGCGCACAGCACCGAGTCGGTGAAGGCCTCGGTCAGCGCGGGCTGCGGCCAGATCGAGCACGGCTCGCTCATCGACGAGTCCGCGCTCAAGCTGATGGCCGACAAGGGCGTGTACTTCGATCCGAATGTTGGTGTCGTGCTGCAGAACTATCTGCGCAACAAGCCGAAGTTCCTCGGCATCGGGAATTACACCGAGGAAGGCTTCGCCTACATGGAGAAGGGCGTCAAACTGAACGAAGCGATGATCAAGAAGGCCGTCGCGACACCCGGCCTGAAGCTCGTGCTCGGTACGGACGCAGTTGCCGGCGCGCACGGGCGCAACGCCGACGAGCTCGTCGAGCGTGTCCGCCAGGGCGGCCAGAAGCCGATGGATGCCATCGTCTCCGCGACGTCAATGGCCGCGAAGTCGCTCGCGCTCGACCGGACGATCGGGACCCTGGCACCCGGTTATGAAGCCGACCTGATCGCGGTCGACGGCGACCCGACGGTCGACATCACGGCGATGACCCGGGTTCTTTTCGTGATGAAGGGCGGCAAGGTGTACAAGAACACGCCGCCGTGAACAACTTCTACTTTTTGATGTGGCCGTCCGCGTGGGGCTTCAAGACGGTGGTGATGAACCGATGGATGGGCGTCTCGATGCCCACTTCCTGACCGATGCGGACGACGGCGCCGCTCAGCCAGGGCAATTCGAGCGGCCGTCCGCGCTCCAGATCTTCGAGCATCGACGATTTCGCGTTCCACGGCAGCGCGGCGACATCGACCTGGACGTCGTCGACGAGCGCGTCGGTCAGCGGAATGCCTTTGGCGCGCGCCACCATAATCGACTCGCGCAGCGCGCCCCGCATCATCTCAGCCAGTGCGCCGTCATCTCTGAGCGCTCCGATCGAACAGCGTGTCACCGCGGTCATGCCGCTGAACACCGTCAGGCGCGCGAATTTTGCCCAAATCTCGACGGTGATGCTCGGGCTCAGCTGCGCGTCGAAGCCGGCCTTTCGTCCTGCCTGAACCAGTCGATCGAGGATCGCCGACGATCCGCCGCCTGGCAGCCCGACGATCATCTTGTTCATTGCCGTATGCCTGATCGTTCCCGGCTCGGAGACGACGGCGGCGAGATACGCGGTGCCGCCGGCGACATGCTCGGGCCCGAGCGCGCGGCTGAGGACGTCGACGCTCTCGACGCCGTTCTGCAGCGGTACGACGAGCGTGTCGGGTCCGATCAGCGGTGAAAGCTGGCGGACGGCTGCTTCGGTCTGATACAGCTTGACGGTGAAGAGCACGAGGTCGACCGGCCCGATCGCCGATGGGTCGTCGGTCGCGTTGACGCGCGGCGGGTGGATCGTGCCCAGCGGACTCTGAATGCAGATGCCGCGTTCGCGAATCGCCGCGAGATGAGCGCCGCGCGCGATGAACGAGACGTCGCTGCCGGCGGCAGCGAGGCGGCCGCCGAAATAGCCGCCGACGCCTCCCGCGCCGAACACCGCGATCCGCATAAGCGCGCGATCTTACTACCGATGCCAGATTCCCCGGCGTTTCACGGTTTCTTCGTGAATGTGGGGGACTAAATGGTCGCCATCGCAACAATTCGGCAATGAACCGACGATCGCTCCGCTGGTCCCCCGGCTGATTGACTCGCGATAGGTAGAACGGCTATATATGTCGGCATTCTAGGTGTCAACATGGCGGAAGCGAAGTCCGATCTCCTTCAAGGCACGCTCGACATGTTAGTGCTGCACGTGACGGCGCTCGCGCCGCTGCACGGGTACGCTATTGCTCAACGCATCCAGCAGATCTCGAGGGAGGCGCTGCAGATTCAGCAGGGCTCCCTCTACCCGGCGCTCCATCGGCTCGAAGAGCGCGGGCTGCTCAAGGCCGAATGGCGCGAGTCGGAGACCGGCCGCGACGCCAAGTACTACGCGCTGACGAAGGCCGGCAAGAAAGCGTTGGAGGATGAGCGTTCCAACTGGTTGCGCATCTCTCAAGCGATCACGCTGGTCCTGCGGACCGTTGACTAACAGGCCGTAAACGTCCGACCCGACGGTCGGGCCTGCGTACGCGGATACATCACCGTGAATGTCTTTCAGCGATTGGTCCGTCGGCGCGCCGTCGATCGCGAGATCGATCGCGAACTGCAGTTTCACATCGATCGACAAATCGCCGATCACATCGCGGCGGGCCTGTCGCCGGAAGAGGCACGGCGCCGCACCCGACTCGAGTTCGGCGGGATCCAGCAGATCAAGGAAGAGATCCGCGAGACGACGATGTGGACGCCCGTCGAGAATCTCGCGGCCGACGTGCGCTACTCGGCGCGGGCGTTGAAGCGCTCGCCGGGATTTGCCGCAGCCGCCATGCTGGCGCTGGCCTTTGGCAGTGGCGGCACGACGGCGATCGCGAGCGTCCTGAACGATCTCATCGTCCGGCCGCCGCGGATCTTCCGGAATCCGTCGGAGCTCGTCGTCGCCGGCGAAGTGTCGCCGACCGAACCATCGAGTCCGAGTGAGGTGACTGCAGCTGTATTCGATCGCTGGCAGTCCGCTTCCACGCTGAGGCGGGTTGCAGCCATTCGCAGTCTGTCGCTGTTCGTGAGAATCGATCGCGAGGTCGAATCAGCGGGCGGCCAGGCGGTCTCGCCCGATCTGCTCGACATGCTCGGTGCGGCGCCGGCGCTGGGACGAAGCTTCTCGCCCGGCGACGATCGGCTCGAAGCGCCGCCAGTGGCGCTCCTCTCGTACGACTACTGGCAGCGGCGTTTTGCCGGCGACGTCAACGTCGTCGGACGCCGCATCGAGATCACCGGCCGCGCGCACGAGATCATCGGCGTGATGCCGCGCGGCTACGCGCTCGGCTGGAGTCGCGATGGGCTCGTCGTGCCCTTGTCGCCCGATCGCATCGGGAAGAGAGACGTCGCCGAACTGATCGTCGTCGGCCGGCTCGCGCCGGGCGCGTCGATCGAGCGAGCGCGTGCCGAACTGCTCGCGCTGCAGCGGACTGCCGCGGAGGAACTGCCGGCCCGCGGAGACGGATGGACCGTGCGGGTCGATCAGTTACGAGGGCGCTCCGGTCTGAGCGGGCGCGGCATGGCGCTCGTCTTCCCGTTGCTGTTCGCCGCCACGCTGTTGACGCTTTTGGCCACGGCTGCGAATCTGGCAATCCTGATGGTGGCCCGCGGCATGGCTCGCATGAGGGAGGCCGCCGTTCGTGCCGCACTCGGCGCCAGCCGGTACCGGCTGATGCAACAGACCCTGCTCGAAGCATTGCTGCTCGCGGCCGGCGGTGGCGCGTTCGGGCTCATCGTGGCGATCGGGCTCAGCCGCTTGATGATCGCGATTGCTCCCGGCCCGGTGGCGCCGGACTTCGCGGTCACGCTCGATCTGCAGACATTTGCCGTGGCGGCGCTCATCGTCGGCGTCGCCGGTCTCGCGTCGGGCGCCGCTCCGGCACTTTCCGCGGCCCGCACCGATGTCGTCGATACGCTCAAGGGCGCCATCGTGCCGGGCCGCCGGCCGCGCCGGCTCCACGGAGCGCTCGTCGTCCTCGAGATCGCAGTGGCGATGGTCATGCTCGTCTGCGTCGGGTTGTTCGTCAGTGCTTACGGGCGCGTTCTCGACTACGACCCCGGATTCGAATGGTCACACCTCATTACCGTACGCATCGACGCCGGCTTCATCGGCAGCGACACGGCCCGGGCCGTGAATCGGGGCGTCGAATCGGAGCTCGCCGGCCGGCTGCGATCGATTTCCGGAGTGACGCACGCGACGATTGCGTCGATCATCCCGCCGTCGCGCGGTGGCGAATCCCGGGCCTTCGTCATTCGCGGCGGCGAGGCACGGCTCGAGCGCGCCTCTGCGCGAATCGCCGATGTCGACACGAACTTCTTCGACACCATCGGCCTGAAGACGCTTCGCGGCCGGGCATTCAACGCCAGCGATTCGGCGATGAGCGAACAGGCGGTCATCAGCGACGCGGTGGCGCGCCGCTACTGGCCTTCGTCAGATCCCATAGGCGCGTTCATTCAGATTGAGGGCGAGACGCGCACCCGTCAGATTGTCGCCGTCGTGGCCGACGTTCAGTTCAATGCATCCTTCAACCGGGGACCGGTGTCTTATGTGTTTCGACCGCGTTCGGGATTCGTCGCCGACGCCTCGGGCCCAAGCTGGAGCAACCAGTCGTACGCGGTGGTTCGAACCGCGTCCGATCCGGCGACCTTTGCGCAACAGATTCGTCAGATCGTGCGCGAGACCTTTCCGGATCGACCGATGCCGGCGCCCGTGACGATCGGGCAGATGCTGCAGCAGGGCGCCAACGAAATGCTGCTCGCGGCATCGCTCATCGTACCGATGGTCCTCCTGACGCTGGCGCTCTCGGCCGGCGGGATTTACGGGCTGATTGCGCAGCAAGCGTTGCTGCGGACACGGGAGCTCGGCATTCGTGCCGCGCTCGGTGCAGATCGCCGTCAACTGGTTGGCCTGGTGCTTCGCGACGGTCTCCGGCTTGCTCAAGCCGGCGTTGCCGCCGGCCTGGTGGGCGTCGTCGCGATCAACCGACTCGTGATGAGCGTGTATGCCGGCGTCACGTGGGCGAGACCGTCGGTTGTGGCGCTGTGTGCGCTGCTGATGGCCGGCGTCGCGCTGGCCGCGAGCTATCGACCCGCCTCGCGCGCAGGCCGGATCGATCCGATGACGGCTTTACGATACGAATGATGGTGCTGGGAACTGACGCTGACCGTGGCTTGTCAACGGTCCGGGCTCCAGCGGCTTCTCGTCCGTCTTCGTTGCGTGGCCGCCGAACGGCATGATCGATCCGTCCGATACCGTCCACGTCGGCTTGTCGTGCGCTTCGAATCCAAGGAAGTGCGCGTACCCGGGACCTCCGAGGATCACCGCGTCGATGGTGCGGTAAAACGCCGGGTAGCCGATTTCCTCGAGCTGCGATCGAAACGGCTCGAGCCACGCCAGACCGTCGCCTTCGGTCGCGGTAAAGCCGTCGATGCTGGCTGCCGCGTAGTACACGATGCCTTTGCTGACTTCGAATTCGTAACCAGCCGGCGCCGGTACATCCTCGTTCCGTCCTTGTTCCCGGAGCAGGCTGACGACGGCGGCGCGAGTGCCATCGAGATCCAGACCATGCTGCTTCAGAATCGATGCGGCGAGACTATGTCCCTTTCGGTCTCGATCGCCATCGATCCGAATTCGGACGCTTCATAACGGGCGAAGAACAGCGCCCCGCCTCGCCCGTTCCGTGTATCGCTCGAACATTCTCGAACCGTAGCACGGGCGGCAAATCACGTCGCGTTTTTCCGCGTAAAATTTGATCGCAAGAGTCGGATAGCGCGGACTGTCGCTGGCGCGCCATAGTGTCGACATGACGAGAGCACAGAAGGTTCAAGAGGTCCGGAACGACGATCGGAATTGGCGCGCGGTGATGGCGCGCGATCGGTCTGCCGACGGCGAGTTCGTGTTCGCCGTGCAGTCCACGGGAGTCTACTGCCGGCCGTCGTGCCCGAGCCGGCGGCCGCGCCGCGATCGTGTCAGGTTTTTCGCGACACCCGGTGCGGCTGAAGCCGAGGGGTTTCGCGCCTGCCGCCGGTGTCATCCCAAGGACGTTGCCGGACCAGACCCGTGGGTCGAAAAGATCCGGCGCGCGTGCGTTTACCTGTCGAACGTCGAAGGCCATCCGTCGCTCACTACGCTGGCCGCGCGGATCGGCGGCAGCCCGTATCACCTGCAGCGCAATTTCAAGCGGATTGTCGGGGTCTCGCCGCGCGAATACGCCGACGCCTGCCGGCTGCGGACCGTGAAAGCGCGCCTGCGTGAGGGCGTCGACGTCACGGGCGCGATGCTCGACGCCGGTTATGGATCGAGCAGCCGCTTCTACGAGCGAGCGGCGGCGAAGCTCGGGATGTCTCCCACGACCTACAAGCGGGGCGGCACAGGTCTGCGGATCCGCTACGCGATCGTCGGCTCGCCGGTTGGACGTCTGCTCGTCGCTGCGACGGCAAAGGGCGTGTGCGCGGTCGCGATGGGCGCGACCGACGTCGAGTTGACAGAGCGTCTCGCGGACGAATATCCATCGGCATCGATCGAGCGGGACCGCACCACGCTTTCCGGCTGGACGAATCAGATTCTGTCGCACCTGTCCGGCCGGATCCCTCGTCTCGATCTGCCGCTGGACATTCGCGCCACGTCGTTTCAGTGGCAGGTGTGGAATGCCCTTGCCGGAATCCCGTACGGTGCAACGCGCACCTACGCCGACGTTGCGGCGGCAATCGGGCGCCCTCGAGCGATTCGTGCAGTCGCGCGGGCCGTGGCCGCCAATCCCGTGGCGCTGGCGATTCCCTGTCATCGCGTCGTGCCGTCCGCCGGCGGCACCGGCGGCTACCGCTGGGGCAGCGAACGGAAACGCGCGCTGCTGTCAAAGGAGCGGTCGGGTTGATGGTCGATTTGGTGATTTGGTGAGGGTCGATTTATTGTTCCATTCGGCGCCGATCGGCAATAAATCGCCAATCGCCAATCACTCAATCGACAATGACCAAATACGGCAGATCCCCGTGGATCGATGCGATCGCGAA
>Ga0114129_10008329_pt1 | contig 14791 bp, 16 predicted proteins | sample RhiMetdeltSRZDD1_FD_80071 | JGI IMG/M metagenome (GOLD analysis project Ga0114129, IMG submission 80071) | Populus rhizosphere microbial communities from Tennessee, USA - Rhizosphere MetaG P. deltoides SRZDD1 (version 2) (version 2) | ecosystem: Host-associated > Plants > Roots > Rhizosphere >...
AAGCCGGCGAGTTCTGTGCGTGGGTCGTCTCCGAGCCCCTCACCGAGGAGGAGGTCTGGCCGGCACTGGACCGGGCGGTTCCCGGCTTCGACCGGTACGTGTCCGACCAGAGCATCGAGGTCTTGAAGGCCCGGGACGTGTATCTGGCAGGAGGAGAGATCGATCTCCATCGGATCATTAGCAACTGGAGCGCGAAGCTCGAGCGGGCGGTATCCAGAGGCTATCAGGGCATCCGGGTGACCGGGAACACCGCCTGGCTCGAGCAGAAGCACTGGCGAGACTTCATGGAATACGAGGCGGAGCTGAACCGGGGCATCGGCGATCAGCCCATGCTGGTGCTCTGCACGTATCCGCTCACGACGTGCGGCGCGACCGAGTTCCTCGACGTGGCGGGCACCCACCAGTTCGCCGTCGCCAAGCGTCGGGGCCGCTGGGAAGTGGTCGAGACGCCTCAGCTCACGCAGGCGAAGGCCGAGATCACCCGGCTCAACCGCGATCTCGAGCAGCGGGTGCTCGAGCGGACGACGGAGCTGGAGGAGGCGATCGGGGCCCAGAAGCGAGCCTCGGAGGCTCTGCAGGAGGCGCAGAAGGCGCTGGCGCACGTCACGCGGCTCACCACCATCAGCGAGCTGACCGCCTCGCTGGCCCATGAGGTGAACCAGCCGCTCGCCGCCATCGTGGCAAACGCCACCGCGAGCCTGTGCTGGCTCGATCACGCTCCGCCCGCTCTCTCCGAGGCCACGCAGACGATGCAGCTAGTGATCCGGGACGCCCAGCGGGCGGGCGACGTGATCGCGCATGCGCGTGCGCTCGTGAGGAAGTCGGACGCGGAGAAGTCCCTCGTGGACGTCGACCAGATGATCCGCGAGGTGCTCAGCCTCGTCCAGCCCGAGGTCCAAAAGCACGCGGTCGTGGTCGAGGAGGTCCTGGCCGAGGGTCTTCTCCCGGTGCGGGGAGACCGCATTCGGCTGCAGCAGCTCGTCCTGAACCTGATCATGAACGGGATCGACGCGATGGCGGAGGTGACGGCGCGCCCGCGCCGGCTGGTCATCTCGTGCGAGCGGGGGCAAGGAGAGGACGGCCCCGGCGTCCTCGTCCGCGTGCAAGACGCGGGTGTCGGGGCTGCGGTGCATGACCTCGAGAAGCTCTTCGATCCCTTCTTCACGACCAAGCGGGATGGCCTGGGGATGGGGTTGTCGATCGGCCGTTCCATCGCTCAGGCTCACGGAGGACGGCTCTGGGCTCGCCGCAACGCGGATCACGGGCTGACCTTCCATCTGCTGGTTCCGGATACGAGCGACCCGCGGGTCTGAGCCCGCCGCCGCAGCAGAGGGCCGCGCCTTTCCGGCCGAGCCTTCTTACCCGGGACGCCGTCCGCCCTGATCCAGGGCGGTCCTTACGGCGTCGAGCAGGGCCTTGCCGTTGAACGGTTTGCTGAGGAACGCGACGGCTCCGGCTTGCAGGGATTGCTCGCGTGCCTCGTCGTCGCCATGAGCGGTCAGAATGATCGCAGGAATTCGGGAGCCCGTGCCCGACAGGTGTCTGAGGAGGTCCAATCCATTCATTCCGGGCATCCGGAGATCGAGCACCAGACAACCGGTCTGTTCTGGATGGGCCGACTGCAGGAAGGCTTCGGCAGATGCGAACGTCTCTACGCGGAAGCCGGCCGATGCCAAGAGATTCCCCAGGGATCGACGCACCGATTCGTCGTCGTCCACGATGGAAACTATCGGCGTGTCGTATTCGCCCATGAGTTCCAGTCTAGACCAGACTGGATTATTCACGGACGATGAGACAGAAGAGCCACCCAGCCTCTCAACGGGGCTATAGGTAAGCACCTTGGCGTGCCATCGCTCCTGGGACGGCATCCGCATTCCCCGCGTCTCGGGTTGGGCAGGGATAGTTGGACGGAAGCAGCTCGTACAGCGGCACCTCGGGGAACTGCTGGGCGACTGCCGGCACTACGGCGGTGATTGACAGCGAGATGGAAATCGCGACTGAGCTCAGGAGCCGCCGGAGTCTCGTCAACTGGGCTGATCGTGGCGCGACGTCATTCATCGTATTACCTCAATGGTTGTCCCTAGTCCTTCCGCTTATGTGACGCTGCGGACTCGCGCCCGGTTCCCGGGAAAAGATGTGCTCGATTGTTCTAGCCGCCCCTGGAAGCACAAACGCGAGGTGGGCCGGCGTGACCCTTCCTATGCGGGACCCCGACCGCCCTGATCCAGCGCGGTCCTTACGGCCTCCAGCAGGGCCTTGCCGTTGAAAGGCTTGCTGAGAAACGCGACGGCACCGGCTTGCAGGGATTGCCGGCGTGCCTCGTCGTCGCCATGAGCGGTCAGAATGATCGCAGGAATTCGGGAGCCCGTGCCCGACAGGTGTCCGAGGAGGTCGAAACCATTCATTCCGGGCATCCGGAGATCGAGCACCAAACAGCCGGTCCGTTCTTGATGAATGGACTGCAGGAAGGCTTCGGCAGACGCGAACGTCTCTACGGGGAAGCCGACCGATGCCAAGAGATTCCTCAGGGACCGACGCAGCGATTCGTCGTCGTCCACGATGGCAACAATCTGTCTGTCGTATTCGCTCATGAATCTAGACTACCTGGACCGGGTGGGAAGCGTCCATCCTACCTTGGTGGGGTTCCGCCACCACCGTAGGCGGCGATCCCGAGGCGGCCGGCGCTCCGGACCAGCTCCGCCAGAGACCCGGCCCGCATCTTCAGCACTACCTGCCCGCGCTGTTCCTTGACCGTGGCTTCGGTAGTCCCGAACTCGGCGGCAATTTGCTTGTTGAGTAGACCGGCAACGACTCCGGCCATCACGTCCCGTTCGCGCGGGGTCAGGGTATCGTACCGGCGACGAAGCTCGGCGAGCTCTTGCCGCTCCGTTCGGGCGGCGCGATCGCGATCGACCGCGTGTCGAATGGCGTCGAGTAGCTCCTGCGCGCGAAACGGCTTGGTAAGAAACTCGATCGCCCCGGCCTTCATGGCCCGAACCGACATGGGGATGTCCCCGTGCCCGGTCAGAAAGATGATCGGTAGCGGTGCGTTTGAATTGGCAAGCTCTCGCTGAAGGTCGAGGCCGCTCAGCCCCGGGAGGCGCACGTCGAGGACGAGACAACCCGGAGCATCCCCTCGGGGAGTAGTGAGGAACGCCTGTGCGGTGGGAAACACTTCCACGGTCATTCCTACGGAGGTGATGAGTCTGCGGAGGGAGTCTCGGACGGATCGGTCGTCGTCCACGACAAAGACGATGGGCATCTCCGCGCTCATAGAATGCCCGTCAACGCGAGGTGGAACGTCGCGCCGGCTTCCAGACGCCGAATAGTGTCCGGGACGACGGCATCGTAGAGCGCATTCAGCGGAATGCTTGCTATGGACTCCGTCGGCAGCATCACAATTGCCACCGTTGAGGTTGTCGCGACCGCATAGGAAACATCGAATGCGACCCCCCGCCCCGGGACCATGCCGCCAGGGAGCACCCGACTTTGATCCGGATTGCGGTGATCTTGCTCTCGGGACAGGGCGTCGTCAAGGATCGCGGGATGGCCGCAAACTCAGGAGGACCAACTCGGGTAGAAGCCGATCCCTACCAAGGTAGGGTCATGGACGATCCCGACCAACGTCGGGTATACACTTTCCTCCCGGCAAAATTAGTCTAGCGCCAGATCGGGCCGACCATCACTGAGTCTCGAGATGGAGGGACATCGAAATGCCGCCGACCCCGCCAACGAGCGCAGGGTCCGCCGGGCTCATGTGGGCCGCTACCGTCACTTCATCATGGGGTTCCAAACGGGGTATTTGCGAGAAGACCGGCCCGGCCGGGAAGGAGGGTGAGATGGGTTGCACCGAGAGCATGGTGGAACGGACCGATCAGGACTCCGGTATTGACGAGCCGCGTTCGCGCTTCCCTCGAAAGGCAATCGATCCGGATGCCGCGCTCGTGGAGCAGCTGCGCCGACGGGACGAGGGAGCGGCGGAGGCCCTCGTGGCCGCCTACTGGGATCGCGTCTACCGTCTGGCCCTTCGCATCACGGGCAACGCGTCGGACGCCGAGGAGGTTGTACAGGACGCGCTGTGGACGGTGAGTCGCAAGATCGACACCTTCCGGGGGGCGGCCGCCTTCGGCACGTGGCTGTACCGGATCACCGCCAACACCGCCACCCAGAAGCTGCGGGGGAGGCGGAGCAAGCGGAACGAAGTGTCGTGGGAAGACCTCACCCCGTCATTCGATGACAAGGGCCACCATCTGGAAGTGGCGGTCGACTGGTCGAGGAGACTGACGGACCCCGCGATCGAAGGGGAGCTGAAGTCGGTGCTCGGCGGCGCCATCGACCGCCTGCCGGCGGACCACCGCACGGCATTTCTCTTGCGCGATGTCGAAGGGCTCTCGTATCCCGAGATCGCCGAGACGCTGCAGATCAAGCTGGGCACGGTGAAGTCGCGCGTGCACCGGACGCGCCTCTTCCTGCGGAGGGGCCTGGCAGATTATATGGATGGAACCTTCGGCGGTGCTCAAAAGACGGAGTCTTGTTCGCGACTGGCGACCGTGTGAAATGGCGGCCGAGCTTCCGGGCGAAATATCCGCAAGAATCCGATAGCCTATTGACGCATCCGCGCACTCACCTGTCGCGTCAAGAGAAGTGACATGTGGATCGTACGGGTCGCGCTCGATCGGCCGTATACGTTCATCGTCCTGGCTCTGCTGATCCTCATCATGAGCCCGGTGGTCATTCTGCGCACTCCCACCGACATCTTCCCGAACATCAATATCCCGGTGATCGCGGTGGCGTGGCAGTTCACCGGCCTGAACCCGGAGGAGATGGAGGGGCGCATCACCACCGGGTTCGAGCGGGTCCTGACGACGACGGTGGACAATATCGAGCACATCGAATCGACGACGGTGAGCGGTCAGTCGATCGTCAAGATCTTCCTGCAGCCGAATGCGCACCTCGATACCGCCAACGCGCAGGTGACCGCGATCGCGCAGACCGCCCTCCGCCAGCTCCCGCCCGGCGTGCAGCCCCCCCTCATCATCAACTTCAGCGCCTCGACGGTGCCGATCCTGCAGCTCGCCCTCTCCGGGATGTCGGAGCAAGAGCTCAACGATGTCGGCCTGAACTTCCTGCGGACCCAGCTCGTGACGGTGCCGGGCGCGTCGGTCCCGTATCCGTACGGCGGCAAGCAGCGCCAGGTGATGGTCGACCTTGACCCGCGGCTGCTCCAGTCGAAGGGCCTGGCCCCGATCGACATCGTCAACACCCTCGGCCAGCAGAACATCGTGCTGCCGTCCGGCACCGCCAAGATCGGGGAGTTCGAGTACGACGTGGCGATGAACGCGAGCCCACGGACGGTCGCGGAGCTGAACGATCTCCCGATCAAGGTGGTGAACAACGCCACGGTTTACATCCGAGATGTCGCCCACGTGCGTGACGGCTTTTCCCCCCAGACGAACGTCGTCCGTCAGGACGGACGCCGCGGCACCTTGGTGACCATTCTCAAGACCGGGGCCGCGTCGACCGTTGACGTGGTGCAGGGGATCCGCAACCTCCTACCCCGGGTGATACCGACCCTGCCCCCGGCGCTCCGGATCCAGCTGCTCGCCGACCAGTCCGTCTTCGTGAAGGCCGCGGTGAGCGGCGTGATCCGCGAAGCGGTGATCGCGGCCTGCCTCACCGCGGTGATGATCCTGGTCTTCCTGGGGAGCTGGCGCAGCACCGTCATCATCGCGGTGTCCATCCCGCTCTCGATCCTCAGCTCGGTGATCGCGCTCAGCATGCTCGGCGAGACGATCAACATCATGACCCTGGGCGGCCTCGCCTTGGCCGTGGGCATCCTGGTGGACGACGCCACCGTCACCATCGAGAACATCGAACGCCATCGCGAGGGCGGTCACGGCGACCGGGAGGCAATCCTGGACGGCGCGGCCGAGATCGCGGTGCCCGCGCTGGTGTCCACCCTCTGCATCTGCATCGTGTTCCTGCCCATGTTCTTCCTGGGTGGGGTGGCCCGCTACCTCTTCGTCCCGCTGGCCGAATCGGTCATCTTCGCGATGCTCGCCTCCTACGTGCTGTCCCGGACCCTGGTGCCGACCCTCGCGATGTACCTGCTGAAGCCGGCACACGACGGCGAGACGGAGAGCCGGAATCCCCTGGTGCGCGCCCAGCGCGCGTTCGAGCGGGGCTTCGAGCGGTTCCGGAACGCGTACCGGGACCTGCTCACCACCCTGGTGGGCCGACGCCGGCTGTTCATCCCGCTGTTCCTGGGCACCTGCCTCCTCGCCTTCCTGCTCGCGCCGCGGCTCGGGCAGAACTTCTTCCCGGACACCGACAGCGGGCAGTTCAGCCTGCACATGCGCGCCAAGACCGGCACCCGCATCGAGGAGACCGCACGGATAGCCGATCAGGTCGAGGCCGCGATCCGGCGTGAGGTCCCGGCCTCGGAGCTGGATGTGATCCTCGACAACATCGGGCTGCCCTACAGCAGCATCAACTGGATCCACAGCGCCTCCGGCGTGATCGGGGCCGCCGACGCGGACATCCTCGTCTCTCTGAAGGAGGGGCATCGCCCGACCGCGGACCACGTCCGGACCTTGAGGCGGGTTCTCCCGCGGGAGTTCCCCGGGGTGACCTTCTCCTTCCTGCCCGCGGATATGGTGACCCAGATCATCAACTTCGGACTGCCCGCGCCGATCGACGTCCAGATCGACGGGGCGGACGTGCAGGGCAATCGCCGCGTCGCCGAGCAGATGCTGAACGAGCTCCGGCGGGTGCCGGGCCTCGTGGATCTCCGGATCCAGCAGCCCTTCGACTATCCCAAGTTCGACGTGGCGATCGACCGCACCAAGGCGGGCCAGGGCGGCTTCACCGCGCGAGACCTCGGCAACAGCCTCCTCGTGTCGCTGAGCGGGAGCTTCCAGACCACGCCGACCTTCTTCCTGAACTGGCAGAACGGGGTGAGCTACAACCTGGCGACCCAGACACCCCAGTATCGGATCCAGTCGCTCTCCGACATCGAGAACATCCCGATCACCGCCGCCGGCGCGCCCGCAGCGGCGGCAACCCCGGCCGGAACGACCGTGGCCTCCACTCCCACGGCGGCGATGACGCGACCGGGGATCCTGGCCGACGTCGCGACCATCACGCGGTCCAGCGAGATGGCGACGGTCTCGCACTACGACATCCGCCGCGTGGTGGACATCTACGGCGCGGTGCAGGACCGCGACCTCGGGTCGGTGGGCCGGGACGTGGCCCGGATCGTGGAGGCGAGCCGGAAGCTCCTGCCGCGGGGGAGCTTCCTCACCGTGCGCGGGCAGATCGCGACCATGCGGACCGCCTACATCGGTCTGCTCGCGGGGCTGGCCTTCGCCATCGTGCTCGTCTACCTGCTGATCGTGGTGAACTTTCAGTCCTGGCTCGATCCCTTCATCATCGTCACTGCGCTGCCGGCCGCGCTGGCCGGGATCGTGGTGTTCCTCTTCCTGACCGGGACCACCCTCAGCGTTCCCGCCCTGATGGGCGCGATCATGAGCGTCGGGGTCGCGACCGCCAACAGCATCCTGGTGGTGGCCTTCGCCAAGGGGCAGCTCGCCGAGCACGGGGACGCGGTCCAGGCGGCAGTGGAGGCCGGGTTCACCCGCTTCCGGCCGGTCCTGATGACCGCCCTGGCCATGATCATCGGCATGATGCCGATGGCTTTGGGGCTGGGGGAAGGCGGCGAGCAGAACGCGCCGCTCGGGCGCGCGGTGATCGGCGGCCTGCTGTGCGCCACCGTGGCGACGCTGGTCTTCGTTCCCGCCGTGTTCGCGCTGCTGCATGGGCGGCGGACCGAGGGGGCGCGGCCATGACCACCGAGCCGACCCGGGAGCCCACCACGCCGGCCGCCCCGCGGGGCCGCCGGCGCGCCAGCGCGCTCGTCGCGCTCGGGGTCGCCGCGCTCGTCCTGGGGCTCGGCATCTACTCGGGAGTCCGCGCCCGCAGCAAGGCGGACGTCACCCTCCAGCAGGCGACCGACGAAGCCGGGGTCACCACCGTGAACGTGGTGAATCCCAAGCCCGGCGACCCGGTCCGGGACATCCGGTTGCCCGGTATCACCCAGGCCTTCATCGACGCGCCGATCTTCGCGCGCACCAGCGGCTACCTGAAGCGCTGGTACTTCGACATCGGCGCGCAGGTGAAGCAGGGCCAGCTGCTGGCCGAGATCGACTCGCCAGAGGTCGACCAGCAGCTCCAGCAGGCGCGCTCCGACCTGGAGACCGCGCAGGCCAACCTCCGCCAGGCCAAGATCACCGCGGACCGCTGGGAGGCGCTGCTGGAGAGCGGCTCGGTGTCCAAGCAGGAGACGGATGTGGCGGTCAGCGCGCTGAGCGCGATGAAGGCGACGGTGGACTCGAACACGGCGAACGTCCGACGGCTCGAGCAGCTGCAGGGCTTCGAGAAGGTCTACGCCCCGTTCGACGGGGTCGTCACCGCCCGTAACACCGATATCGGCGCCCTGATCGACGCGGGCTCGGCGGCCGCCGCCCGGGAGCTTTTCCACATGGCGGCCATCCAGCGGCTCCGGGTGTTCGTCGCGGTCCCGGAGATCTACTCGCGGGCCGCGCGCACCGGCGCGGCCGCGGCCCTGACCCTCGACGAGTACCCGGGACGGGAGTTCCACGGCACGCTGGTGCGCAACGCCAGCGCGATCGATCCCGCCTCCCGCACCCTGCTCGTCGAGGTGGACGTCGACAATCCGAATGGCGAGCTGCTGCCGGGGGCCTATGTGTTCGTCCACCTGAAGCTGCCGCGGCAAGCTCCGTCCGTCACGGTCCCGGCCAACACCCTGCTCTTTCGATCGCAGGGGCTCCAGGTCGGGGTGGTCCGGGACGGTCAGGCCCAGCTCGTACCGGTGACGATCGGGCACGACTATGGCACCACCGTCGAGATCGTGGCGGGGGTCCAGCCGACCGACCAGGTCATCGTCTCCCCCTCGGACTCGCTCACCAGCGGGACCCGCGTGCGGATCGCGACTCCGCCGCCGGCCGGGACGGGGCAATGAGGAGGCGCGCTGCCGCCCTGGCCGGGCTCGTCGCCCTCCTGCTCGGCGGCTGCATGGTCGGCCCCGACTACGTCAAGCCGTCGGCGCCGTCGACGCCGGCCTACAAGGAGAACGAGGGGTGGAAGGTGGCGCAGCCGAGCGATCACCTGCCGCGCGGGGCCTGGTGGGACCTGTTCGCCGATCCCGAGCTCCGCGCGCTCGAGGAGGAGGTCGCCACCGCCAACCAGGATCTGAAGATCGCGGAGGCCCGGCTGCGCGAGGCGCGCGCCGCGGTCCGCTTCAACCGGGCCGGTCTGTTTCCCACGATCTCCACCACGCTCGGACCGCGCTCGGTCCGCGAGTCGTCGAACCAGCCGTTCCTGGCCCCCGGCTCCCGCCCCGGCAGCTCCGGGGACCTCCTCTGGTCGCTCGATATGTCGTACGAGGTGGACCTGTGGGGCCGGGTGCGGAGGACGGTGGCGTCGGCCCGTAACGAGGCCCAGGCCACCGCCGCCGATCTGGAGACGGCCCGGCTCAGCCTTCAGGCCGAGCTGGCGATCGACTACTTCGAGCTACGGGCGGCCGACGCGCAGCAGCAGCTGCTGGACGAGACGGTGAAGGCCTTCGAGGCCGCGCTGCGCCTCACCATGAATCGCTTCCAGGGCGGGGCGGCTCCGAAGTCGGACGTGGCCCAGGCCCAAACGCAGCTCGACACGACCCGGGTGCAGGCCACCGACATCGCCGTCCAGCGGGCCCAGTTCGAGCACGCGATCGCAGTCCTGATCGGCAAGCCGCCTGCCTCCTTCAGCCTGCCGCGCCGGCCGCTCGGCCACCGGCCGCCAGACATCCCGGTGGGGGTGCCGTCGCAGCTTCTGGAGCGCCGGCCCGACATCGCGGCCGCCGAGCGGCGAGTCGCGGAGGCGAACGAGCAGATCGGCATCGCCCGCGCCGCCTACTACCCGACCGTGATGCTGAACGCCTCGGTCGGGTTCGAGGGCTCCAGCTTCGGGAACTTCCTGAACGCGTCGAGCCTCCTGTGGTCGGTCGGGGCCTCGATCACCCAGACGATCTTCGACGGCGGGCGCCGGCGCGCCACCTCGGAGGCGGCGCGCGCCGCCTACGACGCGACGGTCGCGGGCTACCGGCAGACCACCCTGACCGCGTTCCAGCAGGTCGAGGACAACCTGACCGCGCTCCGCGTCCTGGAGCAGGAGGCGCAGCAGCAGCGCCAGGCGGTGGAGTCGGCCCAGGATTCGCTCCAGCTGTTCACGAACCGCTATCGCGGCGGGGTGGACAACTACCTCCAGGTGATCACGGCGCAGACCGTGGCGCTCGCGAACCAGCGGAACGAGATCGACATCCTGCGGCGGCGGGTCGGAGCCAGCGTGCTCCTGGTGAAGGCGCTTGGAGGTGGGTGGAGCGTCGCCGAGCTGCCGGCCCAGTGAGCGGCGCCCGAGACGTACGCGCGGGCGGCTACCCGCCCGCGGTGGTCATCCAGTCGGCGCCGATCACCTGCACCCGATATGTGCTCGCCCCCTCCTGCTCGGGCACGCAGAAGAACGCCCAGCCCTCGGATGGGACCTCGCCGAGCACTTCGACCTCACGGCTGCTCGCCACCTGATTCATCCCGTCGAGGCCTTCCACGAGGAGGACGACGTGCCAGGCGGCTACCGACTGGTCATTGAACACCCGGCCGCAGACCGCCTGCAGGCCGTCACGCGGCTGGTCCGCCTCCCACTGCACCCGCAGCGGTGCCGCCACATGGGGGCTCTCGGCTGCGCTCGCCCCGGGCCCGGCGGCCACCGCCGCCATGAAGCACGCGCTCCACAGGATTCGCTTGATCACGATCGCTCTCCTGCCACGGCCTCGCCGCGAGGCGTCAGCGAGTAGCCGTGCGCCTCCATGCAGCGCTGGTAGGCGTCCCGGTCGATGTCGAATGGCAGCCGGGTGAAGCCCTCGTCGTTCTGCCCGACCGAGGCGCGCAGGCACGCTTTCTCCTCCCGGACGCGGTCCGACACGGGCGCGTCCGGCGTGCCGTGAGCAACGACGGCCGGGGATGCGGCGCAGCCGGCCAGCAGACCGAGGGAAAGGGCCAGGTTGCCGAGCCCCCGCGCGGCCCCCGAAACGTGGGTGCGCATGGCGTCACCGGCCTCGGGCGAGCGACATTCCCTGGGCCATTTCTTCCGCTTCCTGGCACGCCACGCAGGTGCTCACCTCGGGCATCGCCCTCAGGCGGGCCGCCGCGATCCGGTTGCCACACGCCTGGCAGGCCCCGTACTCACCCGAGCGCAGCCGGTCCAGGGCCTCGGCGAGCCGGTTGGCCCGCTCGACGAGCCGGCCGCGGACGGTGAAGCTCAGCTCCCGCTCCTCGGAGGCGTTCACCGAGTCCCCACCCACTTCTCCGTCGTCACCAGCCTCGAGGGCGCCCGGGTAGTCCTCGAAGACCACCGCGCCGCCCAGGTCCCTCAGGCGATCGAGGGTTTGCCGCAACTCTCCCTGCAGTGCGTTCGCGATCTGATCCATCTCGATCTCTCCTCTCGTGGGTTTCTTCCTCCCATTTGACGTGATCGACACACGAGCGGAGAGGGGATGGGTCCGGTTCCCGCAAGATCGCGCAAAAAGGGGCCGCGGTGGGGGCGGCCTGTTGCGATCTTGCGGACTCGTCTACGTGGGCGCAACCGGCACGCCCGGGAGGATCGTCAGAAGGCCATGATGACCAGAACGCGGCCCCGAAGGCGTTTCACGCAGGCGTCGTTCATGGTGGGGCTCGGCTTCGCCCTGCTGGTGGTGCCGACCCCCGCGCCGGCCTACGTCGTGGAAGCGATCACCGCGATCTCGGCGGCGGAAGGCGAGGACCGGACCCGCCTGGACGACGCGATCCAGGCCGCCATCGACGATGTGGCCGCCCACGCGGTCGCCTTCACCCCTACCGTGGTGGCGCTGATCGACGCCCGGCTCATCGGCGACCGGATCTTCCTCTTCGTCCTTCTCGCGGACCGGGACGGGGAACGGGTGGTCAAGGCCTTCCTCGAGGAGCGCCTCGCGGCGCGGGGCACCAGCCGCTAGCGGACGGGCGTGACGTCGGAGACGGTGTACCCGCGGCGGTTCAGGCACGCCGCGAACGTCTGGAGCGCCCACTCGTCCGGCGTGCGCGCCTTCGTCCAGAAGCCGCGGGGGAACATCTGACCGAAGAAGCTCGAGAAGATTCCCGAGGGGGCCTTCTTCTCCCGGTTCTCGGGCATCGGCGTGTTGAAGGCCTCGACGCGGCAGCCCTGGAAGTCCGCGACGATCACGCTGGCGTCCCGGGTTGCGGTGGCGTAGAGCGAGCCGATCCCGGCCGGGCCCTGGGCGAGGGGCAGCGGCGCGCGGTAGCCGCGGTTGACGAGGCACGCCGCTTCGGCGAGCTCGGGGGTCGTCTCGGTGTGCGCCTGCACGAAGGGCAGGCACTGGGCGCGGTCCTCCTCGATCTTGGCATCCGACCCGCCGCGCACGACGAGGCCGGTGTTGCCGCCGCAGCCGGCCACGATGGTCATGGCCAGGATGAAGGGGGCGACGGTGGCGCGGAGCGCGAGCCGGGTCATGAGGGTGCCCGGACCGCGACCCCTCCGGACGATCGGTCGGGGCGCCGGCGGAACAGCGCGTCGCGGATGGAGCCGTAGATGCCGGCGGGCAGAAAGATGATGAAGACGATGAGCAGGAGGCCGTAGATCGTCTCCGCGATGCCGATGAGCTTGATGCCGAAGTAGATGCGCAGGTACTCGCTCAACGCGATGGTGAGCGCGGTGCCGACGAAGGGACCGAGCAGCGAGTACATCCCGCCCAGCACCACCGCGAAGACGATGCGCAGCGAGACGCCGATGCCGGAGAGCGTGTCCGGGTTGGTGTAGGCGAGGTAGAGCGCGAGCAGGGCGCCGCCCAGCGCGGTGAGCGCGGCCGACAGTGCGGTGATGCCCATCTTGAAGCGCGTGACCCGGATGCCCACCGAGGCCGCCGCGGTCTCGTCCTCCCCGATGGCTTCCATGGCCGAGCGGGCCATGCTGCGGTCCACCCGCCACCACACCCAGAGCCCGAAGAGCCAGGCGGCCATGCCCACATAGTAGAAGACGCGCTTGTCGGCGAACTGGAGTGTCCACAGACCCGAGGCGGTGCCGCCCGTCTTGAGGCTCACCCCGAGGGAGCCGCCCGTCCAGTCGCGCTCGGCCACGATCCAGAGGCGCACCACCTCGCCCACCGCGAGCGTGACCAGCCCGAAGTAGTGGCCCACCACCTGGAAGCGCGAGCACGGATAGGCGACCACGAGGGCCAGCGCGACGGTCAGCAGGACGGCCAGGACGACGCCGGCCCAGGGCGTCATCCCGTAGAAGTTCCAGAGCAGGACGGTCGCGTAGGCGCCGACCCCGAGGAACGCCCCGTGGCCCAGCGAGACGAGGCCGAAGCGGCCCATCAGGGACCACGCGTTGCCCACGAACGACCACAGGAAGATCTGGATGATGACGTGCCAGATGTACTCCTGGGCGGCGCCCAGGGGCAGGAACGGGATCAGCGCCATCGCCACCAGCGCGAGCAGGCCCAGGACACGGAACGCGATCGTCATCCGCGCTTGGCGAAGATGCCGCCCGGGCGGACGAACATCAGCACGATGAAGATGACGAACGCGATCACGTAGCCCATCTCGGTCGAAACCATCACCCCGCCCACCGAGATGACCTGGGCCATGATGAAGGCGGCGAAGAAGGCGCCCACCATGTTGCCGAGGCCGCCCAGCACGCAGATCATGAACGTGAGCGGCCCGAAGGCCCCGCCGAAGTACGGGTGCACCGCGTACTGGATGATGAGCAGCGCGCCCGCCACCCCCGCCATCGCGCCGCCCACCGCGGAGGTGACGAGGTAGAGCCGCTGCGGCCGCGCCCCCATGAGCGCGATCGCCTCGCGGTCCTGGCTCACCGCCCGGATCGCGGTGCCGGTGTAGGTCCGCTTGAGAAAGAGGTAGAGCGCGATCATGGCCAGGATCGACAGCCCGAAGGCGAGCAGCCGCGAGAAGGAGATGAAGATGCCGCCCACCTCGATGGTGGGCAGGCTCACGCGGACCGAGCGGTGATCGGTGGACCAGAGCAGCGTGGCGACCGACTGGATGAAGAACAGGAGACCGCCGGTGGCGAGCAGCTGGTTGATGGGCGGGCTCGACAGGATGGGCGTGATGATGAGCAGGTGCACGAGCATGCCCAGCACCGCGCCGATCCCGATCGCGGCCAGCCCGGCCAGCCAGAGCGGCCAGCCGTAGAGCGTGACCAGGAAGTAGACCCCGTACATGCAGAGCGCGACGAGATCCACGTAGGCGATCCACACGATGTCGATGACGCCGAAGATCAGGTTGAGCCCCAGGGCCAGGAGCGCCAGCACCCCCCCGAGCAGGATGCCGTTCACCACCGCCTCGAGGATGAAGATGGGCTCGATCATGCTCAGAAGCCCACGTAGGCCTGGCGCACGAAGTCCTGCTCGGCCAGGTCCGCGGCGCGGCCCTCCATCTTGATGCGCCCGACTTCGAGGAGATAGGCGCGGTCCACCAGCTTGAGCACCTGCCGCACGTTCTGCTCGACTATCAAGATGGTGTATCCCTCTTCCCGCACGCGTCGAATCAGATCGAACAGGCGCAGCACCATGACCGGGGCCAGGCCCATGGACGGCTCGTCGAACAGGATCAGCTTCGGGCGCGACATGAGCGCGCGGCCGATGGCCAGCATCTGCTGCTCGCCGCCCGACATGCTGCCCGCG
>Ga0114129_10008330_pt1 | contig 14791 bp, 14 predicted proteins | sample RhiMetdeltSRZDD1_FD_80071 | JGI IMG/M metagenome (GOLD analysis project Ga0114129, IMG submission 80071) | Populus rhizosphere microbial communities from Tennessee, USA - Rhizosphere MetaG P. deltoides SRZDD1 (version 2) (version 2) | ecosystem: Host-associated > Plants > Roots > Rhizosphere >...
CCGAATTGACCAAGTATGATATCGCAGCAGGACTTACTTCCATTCACTGATGTACAGAGCGTGAACCCCGCTGAGGACGCAGGAATACTGCACTTATAGGGTGGTGATTCCTTGGGCAAGCGCGAATTTGATGAGGTCGGAGGTCGTGTGAACACCCAGTTTGCGGGTAATGTTTGCCTTGTGGAATTCGACTGTCTTCATTGAAATGTTGAGCTGCTGAGCGATATGCCTCGTCGTGCGCCCCTCTGCCAACAACACTAAAATCTCTCGTTGACGGCCCGTGAGATCGCTGGAATAGCCTTCGGGTCTAAACCACTCGTGTTCCACTGCCTCCCGCACTTCCGGGTCGATTTTCTTGGATAGAAACCGCTTATTGGCGAGCACGCTGTCGATTGCTGCGCGCAGTTCGTCGGACGCCGACTGTTTTAATACATACCCACTGGCTCCCGCCCGAAACGCCTCACTGATGGATATGGCTTCCGTCAGCATGGTGACAAGAATCACTTTCACTGACGGAAGAAGCTTCTTTAATTGCTTGGTCGCTGCAAAGCCGCTCAGACCCGGCATACAGGCGTCCAGCAGGATAACGTCCGGACGCTGTTCCAATGCCCGACTCATGATCTCTCCGGAGTCTTGAACCGTCGCGACTATCGTGAAATGCGGTTCGAGTAGCTGGCGAATACTCTCAAGGACGAGAGGGTGGTCGTCAACCAGCATGACCTTCGTCGTATGCGTATGTAAGAGGACGTTCATAGTATCAGGACGTGGTGGTCGGACCATCCCCCATCATTGTCCAATTTGACCCTTCGGATCAAGGGAGAAATAATCCCGTCTGTCCTTTCTACCTCACCGGTAATGAAGGAAATAACTGGGCCATCCCCTGAAATGGCTGGGTTTTTCCCTAGATAGGCGGGCGGTCGCACGGGGAACTCCCAGTGCCCAGTCGCCATGTCTCGGCATAACGTGAACCATGGCTCGTAAGCGGCACCCCCGATCTTCCGGTGGTTTGTACCTCGAATCCACACGTGCTGAACAACTCGGTGTCCTACCTGGTGAAGATCGCCCGGTGCGGGAGGTAATGGACCGTCGAATTACGCTCATCGATCCCTCTTACCCGCTTCGGGAAGCTATCCAATCGATGCGGAAAGAGCAGACAACCGCTTTACTTGTTCAGGATCACACAGAGTTATACGGAATCCTAACGGAACACGGGGGTGTACCTGGCCTGTTGTCGCTTGTGGACGTGGCCGCGTCCGTCATGCCCGGTACCGTGATCGCTCTGCTCCATGAAGTCAGAAAATCACACTAAGCCTGGTTCGCGAAGGAGGTTGTAATGCGAAATGGACAATTCGTGCTTGATATAAAAACAATCCGCGACCGCGCGCGCCGGCATCTCGAGGACGGCGCTGTGACTGAGGATTACAAGGCTAAGGTTCCAGTCGTGCTCCGGCTTCTCAATGAGTCGTTGGCCACCGAGTTGGTCTGCGTCTTGCGCTATAAGCGTCATTATTTCATGGCGCATGGCATCCATTCAGAAAGCGTGAAGCAGGAATTTCTTGAGCATGCTGAAGAAGAACAAGCGCATGCCGACGCCATCTCTGAACGCATCGTCCAGCTAGGCGGTCAACCGAACTTTTCACCGGAAGGATTGCTCGACCGCAGCCATTCGCAATACGCCGAAGGCACGTCCCTGGAAGACATGATCAAGGAAGATTTGGTGGCCGAACGCATTGCCATCGATAGCTATCGTCAGATGATTGAATTTCTCGGCGGCGACGATCCGACCACCAGACGCCTGCTCGAGGAGATCACGGCCAAAGAAGAAGAGCATGCGGAAGAGTTGGCCAGTCTGTTGGCCAAACCCTGAGGACAGATCATGCCGCGAGTTACCGCGCGTCCCGGGCACCCCTACCCGTTGGGCGCCACGTGGGACGGCGAAGGAGTTAACTTCGCCTTATTTTCCGAAAACGCCACGGGGGTGGAGCTTTGTCTCTTCGACCGGCCGGATCAAGAAAAAGAAACACACAGCATCCGGATCGAGGAGCGCACCAATCAGGTGTGGCACGTCCTTCTTCCCGAAGTCCGGCCGGGTCAATTGTATGGCTATCGCGTCGATGGGCCGTATGATCCGCAGGCCGGCCACCGTTTCAACGCTAACAAGCTGTTGATCGATCCTTACGCAAAAGCGTTAGACGGTTCCCTGCGTTGGTCCGATTCGATGTTCGGGTACCGACTTGGTGATCCGGAGGAGGATCTCTCGTTCGACGAGCGCAATAACGCCTCTCTTGTTCCAAAGTCGGTCGTTATCGAACAGGCCTTTACATGGGGAGACGATCGGCCACTGCGCCGCCCCTGGAGCGAAACAGTTATTTACGAGATGCACGTGCGGGGTTTTACCGTCAAACACCCCTTGATTCATGAGTCGCTGCGCGGCACCTATGCTGGTCTGGCGACGAGACCCGTGATCGAATATCTCCAGCGATTGGGTGTCACCGCAATCGAATTGCTCCCGGTGCATGCCTTCGTCGGAGACAAGCACCTCATCGACAAGGGCCTGAGCAACTATTGGGGATATAACACCATTGGATTCTTTGCGCCCGAATTGCGGTACGCGGCCCATCCCGAACGAGGGGTCAACCAATTTAAGACGATGGTCAAGACCTTACACAACGCGGGCATCGAAGTGATTCTCGACGTGGTGTACAACCATACCGCTGAAGGCAACCAACTCGGCCCGACATTATCGTTTCGTGGTATCGATAACGCCGCATATTATCGCCTTGTGCAGGACCAGCCCCGGTATTACGTCGACTATACGGGTACGGGCAACACGCTCAACGTCCGCCATCAACGCACGCTGCAACTGATCATGGACAGCCTGCGTTATTGGGCGTTGGAAATGCACGTAGACGGATTCCGCTTCGATCTGGCCTCCGCCCTTGCTCGAGAGTTGCATGATGTGGATCGTCTGGGTGGCTTCCTGGATATCATTCAACAGGACCCTGTTCTCTCGCAGCTCAAACTGATTGCCGAGCCCTGGGATATCGGCGAAGGCGGATATCAAGTGGGAAACTTTCCTGCCGGTTGGGCGGAATGGAACGGGAAGTATCGCGATACGATTCGTCGCTCCTGGAAAGGCGACGGCGGACAAGCCAGCGAATTGGCTTATCGACTCTCCGGCAGCAGCGATCTGTACGAAGGCAGCGGACGGCGCCCATTTGCGAGCATCAACTTTATCGTTGCGCACGACGGATTTACGTTGCGCGACCTCGTCTCATATGACCAAAAGCATAATGAAGCAAATCTAGAAGACAACAAGGATGGAACTGACGATAACCAAAGCTGGAACTGCGGAGTCGAAGGGCCCACGGACGATCCTGCTATTCGCGAGCTGCGAGCACGCCAGCAACGCAACATGCTTGCTACTTTGTTGCTCTCGCAAGGTGTCCCGATGATCTGCGGAGGCGACGAAATCGGCCGCACCCAGCAAGGAAATAACAATGCGTACTGTCAGGACAATGACATCAGCTGGTTCAATTGGGAGATCTCGACAGCCGACCAGGCGCTCTTCGCCTTCACCAGCGCCCTGATTATGTTGCGCTCGGCACATCCGGTGTTTCGACGTCGCCAATTTTTTCAGGGCCGAAGCATTTACGGTGCGGATATCAAGGATCTGTCATGGTTCCGTCCCGACGGGGAAGAGATGACTGAAGACGATTGGAAGCAAGGATATGTCCGCTGCCTCGGGGTGAAACTGGCAGGCGATCGTATCGAGGAAAAAGACCATCTCGGCAATCCGATCCACGACGATACCTTTCTCGTGTTGTTAAACGCTCATCATGAGCCAATCCATTTTACCCTTCCCTCTCATCCCGCCAACGTCCAATGGCACTTGGTGCTGGATACCGTACAGGATGTCATCCCCGCTCGCGGCCCTTTACGCGGCCCTTTAATTGCTGACGGCAATCACTATGATCTGAAAGGACGCTCTCTCGCGTTGATGCAGATTGAAACGTCTGTTCCCATCCGCCCAGGACTGAGGGGGTTCCCCAGTTCTCGCCTTTAATCCCCAAGCGTACGCTTATCAGATCGGGGAGGCCTTTATGCGACAAGCAGCGCTTCCAACGATTGTTGCTTTTGTGGTGATCTGCAGTGGAGCGGCATCAGGCGCGACTCCTTCGGGCAAATCCTTGAAGGTTCAGAACGCCGCGGAAAAGCCAAGCGATATTCAGCTGCAGACGGCTGTTACACAAGCCATGCAGACGAGTTCACTCACCGCAAACAGTTTGATCATCGTCCATGTCAATCAGGGTGAAGTGACGTTGGAGGGGGCCGCGGTCAGTCCCCTCGCAAGGCGTGAAGCCACAAGGTTGGCGGAAACCGTCTTGGGCGTTACAGAGATTCGTAACCGTCTCAGCGTCGTCAATGCCCAAACCGCCGTTGTTCCTCCTCCCGAGCAATAAAGACATTTGCTACAGTCTCCTCCGGAACTTGTCCCAGGGAATGTTTCACCGGACGCCAGGGAATGAGCCAGCGTTGCCTGACGCGGTCGAACGTTATAGTGGAAATAACACGTGAGATCTGAAAGGAGGATGCTCATGAATGCCGATACGTTCCAAGGTAAGTGGGGACAATTCAAAGGTGAACTAAAACGAAAATGGGGCAAGTTTACGGATGACGATTTGATGCAAATCGAAGGAAGCTACGACAAGTTCCTGGGCAAAGTCCAAGAACGATACGGAATGGAGAAGGACGAGATTACCGGCTGGGCTGACAAATGGTTTCAAGGCAACAAGCCGAACCCGGTTGAACGGGAACCGGTTCGTTAATTCACACACTGTGTTTCACGACGGAGGATACATGCTGTTAAGACTCGTCATATCTGGGATCCTCATCGCCACCTTGGCGGCAGGACCAGCCTGGGCCCTGTTCGAGACGAACAAGGAACTCATAGCCGGCGCCAAGATCACAATGGAAGAGGCCATCAAGAGCGCCACGAAGGCCGTGCCGGGTAAAGCCGCCGAGGCGGATCTTGGCAAGGATGATGGCCGTACAATCTGGAAAATCGAAGTGATCGATCAGAACAACAAGAGCCAGACTGTGTATGTTGATGCACAGACCGGCTTAGCAAAAATTAACAAGTAAGGCGTGTTTATCCGAAGAACGGACCGGAAGCCACCACTTTCGGTCCGTTTTTTTGTGCCTTGTATCACACGGGCGACCTCCTATGACGACACCCTTCATTCTTGGGGGCTGGGCTGGTACTATTCAACGGTGAAGGGCCTGGCGGATTCACCTGAGCGCAGCTAGTGCATGAAGATCACCGGTGCGAGATTCAGATGCAGGTGGAGACTCGGCCTGCTTATCGCGGCTCTCTTCCTGCCAGAAGTCGTCTTGGCCTCCGACGAATTCATCGCAGGGTATGCCTCCGCAATTCTCGAACACGAATTTAATGTCAACGACGCAACGGTTGAAGTTCACGACGGCGCGATCGTTGTCACGACCAAAACACTTGGAAATGTCGACCGCGGGAAGGTGCTTGCTGCGCTCAAAGCGATCCCCGATGTGTCCGATGTAGAAATACATATCGCCGACCCATCTTCGACCTCCCCGACCGAGGGAGCAGCCCGTGCAACCATCCCTGCCCCGCATTCGAAGTGGCTCCCCCGTGGGACGCTCTTCGCACCCCTTCATGCCGATCCTCGATGGCCTCACTTCAGCGTAGCGTATCGACAGTTTACGAAAGGTCTGGACCTCTCCAACGTCATGGCGGCCAATTTCGGCGAAACGTTTGCGATTTATCGGAATAAAGCCTTCCTCGACGGTGAGTGGGAGCTCGGTATCCAGGCAGGCGCCTTCAGTATTTTCGACGTCGGTGGCTCGTCGGTCACTCTGGTAAATGCGGATTATCGAGTTGGCGGTTTGGCCAGCTATCGCAAGGGCCAGTTCTCCGCGTTTACCCGCTTCTTCCATCAAAGTTCCCATCTGGGCGATCAATTTCTGGTAAGCGATACCGGTATCATCAGGGTGCCCTTGAGTTACGAAGAACTGGATATGAAGTTGTCGTATGAACTCTATAGTTGGCTGCGGATCTATGGAGGTGCGGGAGTAATCGTCCACCGGAAACCGGAGAATCTGGGACGAGGCACGACTCAATGGGGAGTAGAGCTAGTCAGTGCCCGCACATTTCTCGATGGAAGTGTACGTCCCGTCGCGTACGCGGATTTTCAGTGTAATGAAATGACGAATTGGGGGGTCCAGCAGTCGATGATGGCGGGCGTCCAGTTTGAGAATGCAGACATCGGGGATCGTAAGGTGCAGGTGCTCGCGGAATATTACACTGGACCCTCGCCCGATGGGCAATTCTATACCATACGGGCAACCTGGTACGGAATAGGATTACATCTATATTTCTGAGCGATCTGTCCAAAACACTTAGCAATCCAACATGTTTTCTTCCAGGGTGCCCGTAGGGTGATGTCTGGGCAACGTCCTAGTTAGAGCCCGGACAACTCGAGGTGTAAGTTGCAAGTATGGACGACCAGGAACCGATTCTAATGTGTGCATCCTGCTGGCGGATCCAGCCCTTAGCGGACGAGTGGAGTTCTGAATCGGATCGCTGGATTGATCCCACCACGTTCATGGCCTGCGGACAATTGCAATCTCATGAATACGAAATCATTGATGGATATTGTAATCCATGCTTGATCGAGATGGCTGTCCGGGATCAGCACGCCCTGTTCCGCGCCAGCGCAGAACGTACTAACGCCTGAGGAGGACCCATGCCCCGTCTCCCGATGATTCTCGTGTCGGCGGTGGCATCGCTTTGTGGATTACTCATGTTCTGGCCTGGCGAGTCGCGTGGTCAGGACACGCTCTGGAATACCTGGAGGCAGGGAGGGCTGCAGGCACTTCATGAGGGCCGGTTGGCAGATGCCGAGCGATTGCTGACTGCCGCACTGCAACAGGCTGAGAAATTTGGCCTCGAAGACCTTCGCGTGGCAGACGCAGCGAACGACTTAGCCGTAGTCTACGCGAACTCCGGCAAACCGGTAGAAGCGGAGTTGCTCTTCAATCGTGCACTGGTCATTGGAGAGAAAGGACTGGGACCGGACCACCCGGGCGTCGGGGCAACGGTTCAAAATCTCGGCATTCTGTACGCCACGCAGGAACGATATCGAGAAGCTGAACCGCTATTAAAGCGTTCCCTGGCGATCAATCTAAAGGAGTTCGGCACCAAGCACCCGCGTACGGCCTTGTCTCTAAAAACGCTCTCCAGTTTTTATGCGATTCAGGGAGACATGGGCGAAGCAGAGCGGCTGATTCACAAGTCGTTGGCTATTTTGGAGGAAAGCCGGATCCGGCAGGGAGATCCACAGCTGACATCGACGCTGGAGGTCCTAGCAGCGATCTTACGGAATACAAACCGGGAGAGCGAAGCACGGGACCTGGAACGGCGTCTCGAAGCTGCTCAAGATACGACAGTGTATCGGTAGGGATGTGACCCGTGTGTCTGACGAAAGGAGTCTGTTATGCTGAGCTGGGCAGTTACTTTTCTTGTGGTGGCGATCATTGCAGGGTTATTGGGCTTATCCGGCATCGCCGGAACCGCAACACAAATCGCGTACGTGTTGTTTGTGGTGTTCTTGATCTTTGCCGCCGTCAGTTTTGTCATGGGACGCCGTCCTCCTGTGACCTAAATTCTGACAAGACCCACAAGTCGTTGGTTTCTAGGGCGAGGTGTCAACCTATCTACGCTTTCCAATCGTGCTGCAGGCGGTTTACACACGGTCAATCTAGACGAGATTCCGTGAGTTAAGCGACTATGGTCGGCCATTTTTTTCTTGCGCGGGTGGCGATACTAGCTCCCCTGGCGCTTGCAGCGGCGAATATCCCGCAACAGGGACAAGTCGAAGGGGAGGTCATGCAAGTATTTCCAACAGCTATTGTCATTAAGAACGAACACGGTCATGGGACCGTTCTTCAAATTACTCCTCGGACACAATTAGGGGCGCAATTCAAACCCGGCGATAAGATTGTCGCCTATCTCACTCCCTATGGAGTCTCTTCAGTACAGTTGAAGACGAACACTGCGCTCATGCCATGAGTGTGCCACTGGTTCGACAAACCACAAACGCTTCGCTCACCGTTCTCAGGATTTACAGCGCGGGATTACACTGCGAGGTTCGGTCTTCGACCTTCCTTTGCCTCTGCGTCGACGTGGTGTCTACGATCGCCTGATACATGAGATCTGCCGCTACGGCTTTAGACAGGAACTCGTCGGCGCCGGCGCCGCGCATGGCCGCTTCGAGTTCCTTGGACGTATTTACTGAGATCCCCACAATGACCGTGTGTCCGAAAGCCGCCTTGATGCGTCTCGTAGCCTCGATGCCATCGATCTTGGGCATATTGATGTCCATGAGCACACAGTCTGGTCTGAGTTTGTCGACGAACGCGATGGCTTCCTCGCCATCCCACGCTTCCCCGACTATCGCGATGTTGCTGTATTCTTCCAAAAGTCCTCGGATGCCTTCTCGCACCACTGGATGATCATCGACCAATAACACACGAATGCAGTGAGCGTCCCGCTGAAGCTCTGAGTCGGTGCCTGGCGCGGAGCGAACGGAAGCGACTGATCGGCGATCGGTCGTTGCCTCGACCGGTGGCTCCTTACCCGTCACGGCTGTCTCAGTGCGGTTTAGAATCGGCAGGATCAATTGAGCGGTCATGCCTTGCCCCGGCGACGATGTCACCTCAAACTGTCCCCCGATCGCGAGCATCCGTTCCCGAATGCTGAACAGGCCGAACTTTGACGAGGTAGAAGATGGTTGGTCCGCGGCTGCACTCGCGAGGGCTAAATCTACACCCGCTCCTTCATCCTTGACGGTAATGCGCAACTGTCCTTCCTGTAACTCAATCGTCACCTGTGCCTGATGTGTTCCAGCGTGCTTCCGCACGTTGATTAACAACTCACGGACCGACTGGAACAGCAGCACCGTCTGGTCTTCAGGAAGGGGGATTGTATCCGGCACCGACTGCCGTATCTCGACTGAGAGCTCCTGCCTGACCATCTGTTCCGCAAGCCACCTCAAGGCGGTCGGCAGACCGAATTCATGCAAGACCGGTGGGCTCAACTGAGTAACCAGCGTGCGTGTATAGGTGAGAGCCTCGTTGACAACAAGCTCCGCTTCCCGAACGATTTCCATCTGCGCCGGTGGAAGGAACAAACGCCTGAGCTGCCCGAGCTTCATGCGGACCAATGCTAAGAGTTGCGCAAGATAATCGTGAAGATCCGTCGCCAGACGCTTTCGTTCACGCTGTTCGGTGAGATTCAAATCCGTCGCCAACGCCCGCAGCCGTCCGTGTAAGTGAACCAATTCCCCTGTCCGTTCCTCCACACGAGCTTCCAATTCATGCGTAAAGGAACGGAAACGCGCCTCCGCCAATTTGCGTTCAGTTACGTCGAAGTTTACGCCGATCATGCGAACCGGTTTTCCCTGCTCGTCCTTGAGGACGCGGCCTTTGGCCGCCAGCCAGCGGATCTGGCCGTCACTCAACACGATACGGAATTCGTGTTCCAAGGTGCCCGTCTCCTCGATGGCCCGCTCGACGGATCGTCGAATCACGGGTTCATCCTCCGGGTGAACCTGGCGATAGAATTCCCCGGGCGAAGGACTCACGCTGCCTTCGGAAAACCCGAGCAATGCAAATTCTTTCGCGTCCCATCGTGTCGTGTCGTTGACGAGGTCCACATCCCAGGCGCCCATCTCGCCTCCCGCCAGCGCCAACCGCAAGCGTTCCTCGCTTTCGCGCAGGTCTTCCTGAGTCTGACGCAAATCGGTCACATCGGTGTTGGTCCCGAACCAACGGGTGATCCGGCCCTGATCATCGCGGATGGGGGTGACGTGGGATAGAAACCAACGATATCGGCCATCACGTCCACGTATTAGAAATGTATCTTCCCATGCTTCCCCAGTGTCACAGGCCGTGCGCCAGGTCTCGCCCACGCGATCCATGTGGTCTGGGTGATGAACCTTCAGCCAGCCCCACCCCTGCATCTCCTCAAAGGTGGCGCCAGTGTATTCGTACCAACGTCGGTTGTACCAGAAACGCCATCCGGTGGAGTCCGCCATCCAGGCGAATTGAGATATATTGTCGGCTAACGTGCGGAACCGTTCTTCACTCTTTCGCAACGCATCCTCGGCTAGCTTTCGCTGTGTAATGTCCGTAGCAACGCCGAATACCTGCGTCGCCCGGCCATGCTCATCAAACAGTGGCCGCTTCACGGTTTGCAACCAGCGAACTGAGCCGGACGCATCGGTGATCGTCTCTTCCCGAATGAACAGATCTTTGAGGGAATCAAACACATCCCAGTCCTTTCCCTGGAAATGTGCCACTTCTTCATGATGAGGATTGAAATCTGCATCTCTCTTGCCCAGCAGCTCTTCGACCGTAGTTCCATAGCAATCTGCAACGGCCTGGTTCACCAACGTGAATCGTCCCTGCTGGTCTTTTACAAACACGAAATTGGGGTCCGTATCGATGATCTGTCGAATAAAGGCATGGGACTTTTTGAGGGACTCTTCAGTGCGTTTCCGTTCCGTAATGTCCTGCACCACGGCATTCACACCAAGCACGGCTCCTTCTCGATTTTTCAGGGGATAATAATTTGCGAGCCAGGATCGGACGTGTTCGCGCTCCGCGAGCGGCTCCCCGCCGATCTCCACGTTCATCGCCGGCTGTCCTTCTTCCACGACCCGGCGAATGATCGGTTCCAAGCGGTCCGCCAAATCTGAAGGAAGCACTTCCCGAACACCCCGACCGATAAAGGCATCAACAGGCAGGCCGTTGATGTCGGCGAGCGTCCGGTTGATGCGCACAAAACGCAAATCACGATCGATGAAGGCCAGTCCTGCGGGGCTGGTTTGGTAAAGACGAACCAGTTCTTCGGCTTGGCGCTCTGCTTCCGTTCGGCTCTCCCGCAAGGCCAACTCCGCCTGTCTGCGGTCATGGATGTCGGTAGAAGTGCCGATCCATCGAAGGACGCTTCCACTCTCGTCGATGATCGGAACGGCCCTGGCAAGCTGCCAACGATATTCGCCGTCGGCCCGTAGTAGTCGGTTTTCGCACTCGTACGGCGTGCCCGTTTTCATGCAGTCAAGCCATCGATCCCTCGATATTGGACGATCGATGGGATGAATCTTCGCCAGCCAGCCGAATCCGATGGCTTCGTCGAGCCGCAAACCCAAATAGTCCAGCCCAGGTCGATTGACATACTCGACCAGCCCGTATGCCGTGGCCGTGAAGATCAGCAATGGCATCGTATCGGCCAAACTTCGATAACGTTCCTCGCTCTCCCGCACGGCCGCTTCAGCTGCCATCCGTTGGCTGATATTCACGATCACGCCGACAAGGTGAACGGATTTGCTTTCCTGATCCAGGATGGCTTCACCGGAAGATTCGACGTGCAGCCATTCCCCCGATGCGTGAAGGATTCGAAACACCGACTTCGTCAGACCGCCGGTTTGGAGTTGCTGCTCCAACCCTGCGAGATACGAGGAGGCGTCGTCGGGATGAAGGCGCGATCTCCACCATTCAAGCGTGAAATCGATCTCTTCCGACGCAAGTCCAGTCAGACCCTCAATACCTTGAAAGAGGAACTGTCCTCCTGGTCGGAAATCAAAATCATAGAAGGCGGCCTCGGCCGACGCCGCCGCGCGTCTCAAGCGTCCAATGTGTGTTTGAACATCGGAGAGCTGCAAACGCAAGGCAATATTTTCACGGAGGAGATCGTCGTAAGAGGCTGTCGATTTTGGCATGTTGAACTGTGCGATTGAGTGGGAAGTTATAGGTTTCAGGCCCACATGTCCGACAACTCACACGTTCAACATCCGACATCGACCTTTCGTGTCACCGCTCCGATAGCTTCGTACAGGTGATCGGCAGCACTTTCTTTGGTGAGAAATGCAGTGGCGCCAGCAGCTTTCATCGATTTCACCACATGCTCGTTTACCGACAGACCGACGACGAGCGTCTCAGGTAATTCCTCTCGAATCCTCCTGGTCGCTTCGATACCGTCGAGTCGAGGCATATTGACATCCATCACCACGACGTCCGGTTTGAGGAGCCGAGCCAACGTGATCGCTTCCTCTCCATCTCCCGCCTCGGCAATGATATGCAGATTCGGATACCCGTCGAGAATACTCCGCAAACCCTGTCGCACCATCGCATGGTCGTCCACCAGCAGCACGCGAATGATCGTGGGCTGAGGAAGCGCTGGGGGGCGGGCACTGACTGACGACTCCGAGAATGGGCGCTGGGGAGCCTCATTGGTCAGTTCTGTCCTGCCCTCCCCTACCGTCACGCCGAGAGTCACGGTTGTGCCGGCTCCGGCTTGGGAACGCAACTCCATCCATCCGTCGATGGCTTCCATCCGCTCCCGGATGCTGAACAGTCCGAACTTGTTGCCACTGGATTCCATGACGGCAGCTGGGTCGCAGCCCAGACCGTTATCCTGCACCGTGATCTGGAGTTTGCCCTGACCGTAGTCCTTCATGGTTACGGCAGCATGATCGGTGCCGGCGTGTTTCAAGACGTTGAATAGCAACTCGCGCACGCATTGATAGAGCAAGGTTGTTTGATCTTCCGATAGTGGCGGAGTCACCGCCGGAACGTCGACACGGACATGGAGGCCTTGTTGCATCATGCGCTCTCCGAGCCAGTGCAATCCGGCAGCGAGGCCGAATTGTCGTAAGGTGGGCGGCATGAGTTCAGCCACCACCGTACGTGTATAGGTCAAGCTCTGGTCGATCAGTTGATCGGCTTCCTGCAGCACGGCGCAAGCCGGATCCGGCGCAATCATTTGCGCCGCATGATTGACCTTCAGTCTGGTCACGACAAGCATCTGCGCCAGATAGTCATGTAGTTCGCTGGCGATTCGCTGTCGTTCACGCTGCTCAGTCAACGTCAAGTCTTGCGCAAGACCGCGAAGCTTATCGTGCGTGCGCACCAATTCCTTCGTGCGTTCATTGACACGTCGTTCCAGTTCTTTCGTCCACTCTTGGCGTTGCATCTCCGCCTGTTTTCGCTCGGTAATATCGAACGTGACGCCGACAAATCGTGTCGGGTGTCCCTCTTTGTTGTAATGGATACGGCCGTAGGGTGCCAGCCAGCGGATTTCTCCCGTATCAGCACGCCGGATTCGATGCTCAGCCTGATACAAACTGCCGCTGGTCCGTGCCTTGTTCATGGCCAGATGCACCGCAGTCCGATCATTGTCATGCACCAGAGTCCACCATTTTTTGGTTGAGGCCTTGCAGGACTCTGGTTCATAGCCGAGCAGCAAGGCATTCTGCCGGTTCCAGATCACCCGGCCCGTCTGGAGATCGACATCCCAGGCCCCCATCCCTGCCCCCTCCGTCGCAAATCGAAGCCTTTCTTCCTGTTCAGTGACCTGCTCGGCGCGCTGGCGCGTTTCCTGGAGCAGCCGGCGACGCTCCTTCGCCATCGCCACGTAATTCGATACCGCCTCTAATAATTCCAGATCGTCGCGATCAAATGATTGTCGGTTTGCGCTCGCAAAAGCCAAGGTGCCGAGCAAGTGATCGCCGACAATGAGCGGGAAACAGGCGTAGGCGGTCGACCCCACCGCTTGCATCCGCGATGCCTTCGGATCCATGCTCGACTGTAGGTGGTCGACCACGACCGGTCGACGGGATTCGGCGGAGGTGCCGCACAGCGCTTGACCGAACTTCAAGAACATCAAATGTTCCAGCGCTTCATCCGGAATGCCGGACCAGGCTACCATGCGGATTCCGCTGTTGTCGGGTGCGATGTCGTAGTCAAGGAATGTGTCGAGATCCAACATGCTCTTGAGTGCAGTGAAAATGTCCTGGATCACATCGACCGGATCGTCGACCCTCAGCAGTTTATCCATCGTTTCGCTTAATAGCTGCTGTCGAGTCGCCTGCGTCCTCAGTTCCAGTTCCGCCCGCTTGCGCGCATCAATATCTTCAATCACCGCAATCAACGATTGAATCCGGCCTCCCGCATCCCACTGGATTGAAAACGTGACCGTGACCCAAATCGGGTCGCCGTCCGGCCGCAAGAGCCGTTGATCCAATGACACCTCGGACAGACCACCGAGCAGCAATGTGCCCACTTGACTCTCATGCTCTGCACGATCGGCGGGATGGGTGAGATCGCGTAATTCCAGTTTCATCAACTCCTGTTCGGGACGACCGGTGATGACGCAAAGTTTGTCGTTGACGCGGAGCAGGCGCCCGTCAGGACCGACGACACACATTCCCACCGCAGCCTGTTCGAAGAGGCCACGGAACTGTTCCTCGCTGCGCCGAAGGCGAGCAAGCAAGCGTTCATTTTCTCGTTGTCGTTCGCGCAGCCGTAATAACGATCGTACAGCGGCGAGCAGCTCCTCCTCATCGATCGGTTCAACCAGATAACCGTCGGAACCCATATCTATACCGAAGGCCCGATCCGTTCCGCTCACTCGGGCGGCCGACACATGCAACACCATCGTGTCCGCGAATTCTGGTCGCCTCTTGATCTGGCGACACAAGTCGAACCCGCTCATATCCGGCAGGTCCACCTTCATCAACGCCACTTCCGGCCGTGCCTCCTCGAGGACCCGCCAAGCGTCCGATCCACAGGTCGCATCCATGACCCTATAGCCGGCGCTCTCCAACATCCGGCGCTTCTCCTGCCGTCCGGCTTCCCGGTCGTCGACATTGACGACTGTGGCCATCTCCTCCGTCATCGCAAAACCTCTCCA
>Ga0114129_10008334_pt1 | contig 14784 bp, 18 predicted proteins | sample RhiMetdeltSRZDD1_FD_80071 | JGI IMG/M metagenome (GOLD analysis project Ga0114129, IMG submission 80071) | Populus rhizosphere microbial communities from Tennessee, USA - Rhizosphere MetaG P. deltoides SRZDD1 (version 2) (version 2) | ecosystem: Host-associated > Plants > Roots > Rhizosphere >...
CGACCAGCACCACAAACACGACTGGCAGCCCGAGACGTACTGCCGTTGCCATCTCTCCCACCATCATCAAAAATCCCCCGTCACCCGTCACGCAGACGACGTGTCGCTCAGGATGACACAGCTTTGTGGCGAGAGCCGCAGGAATCCCAAAGCCCATCGATGACCAGCCGTTGGTCATCACTAGATGGCCTGGTGCAGGTGTCCGCCACACCTGCCCGATCAGGTGTGTATGGGCTCCGACATCACAGGTCAAAAAACCATCGGCCGGCAGGAGTTCCTGAATTGCCCCAAGGACCTGCGAGGGCGACAGCGCTGCGCGTGGTGCGGTGAGCATGGCGAACATACGCTGCCGGCGCTCGCCAATGGCGGCGAGATCCCAGGTGTGTGACAAGGGTGGTAAGGTCGCTAAAAAGCGCAGCACCGTGCCGATATCTCCCACCACTTCAGCCGCCAGATGGCAGGAAGCATCAACGTCTGCCGGAACCGTATCCACGTGCAGCAGCGGCACATCAGTGAGCCACTCTTCGTAATTAAACTCCACGGGATCGTAGCCAATGGCCAGCACCAGGTCAGCGTCGCGAATGGTTTCCGCCACAACGTTGCTGAGGGCGTGAAACACCACGCCCACGTAGGAGGCGTGATCCTCGCGTACAAAACCCTTGGCCATAGGCGAGAGCATGACGGGCAAGCGTTGACGGTCGATGAAGTGCTGTAACGCGTCCCATCCCGTGGCCCGTAGGCAGGAGAGCCCGAGCACCAGGAGTGGCCGTTTGGCCTGACGCAGGTGGCGGGCGAGGGCGTGCAACTGTGCTTCCGCCGGTGGCGGCGCCGGCTGGCCACGCTGCATGCAGACGGTGCCAGCTTCGGGGACTATGGGTTGTGGCCCCAGGTCCTCTGGCAGCCCCAGGTGCACGGGCCCTGGCACTTCTGCTGTGGCCACCTGCACAGCGCGTCGCAGCGTCTGGCGGAGATTGGCGGCCTGGAGACGGGTGATCCACTTGGTCAGCGGGCGAAACAGCGCCTGGTGATCGATGTGCATCTGCAGCGTCCGGTGGCGCATGCGCTCCGGTGCCTCCGTGGTAAACGCCAGCACTGGCGCTCGGTCAAGGAAAGCCGTGCCGACTCCCGTGCACAGATTCGTGGCCCCCGGACCGTAGGTGCCATAACAGGCCCCCGGCTGTCCAGTGAGCATGCCACAGACAGTCGCCATAAACCCTGCCGCTGCTTCAGTACTCGTCAACACGTACTCCACTGGTCCCGTGCGCATGGCCTCCATATAGGGCGCCCAGGGCCCACTGGGCACCCCGAACACGTGCCGCACCCCGGCTTCGGCCAGCAACTCGATCACGGCTGTCGCAACGTTTGTCATGCCTGCTCCCTTGATGGTCAGCGTCCTCTTGCCTGCTGGAGGTAGAGCCTAGATTGGGCACTGACTTGCCCCCAAGCGTCTTACTGGTCTGGCTGTTTCAGGTTTTCCGTCTGGAGTATCTCCATAACTTGACGCCGAAGCATCGGAACATCATCAGTGGCCGTTGCCCACACAATATCCCACTGCACCGCAAAGTATGCATGGACGGCAATGTCACGGAACGCAACAATATCGCGCCATTCCACCTGTGGATGCGCCTCACGAAAGGCTTGCGAGAGGTGCGCTGCTGCTTTACCAATTACAGTGAGTTTCTGGAGGGTAGCAGCCTTGTAGAGTTCGCTAGCCAGGAACGCCGAGGTATCTATGCTTGCCAAAAAGGCCTGCATCATGTCGCAAGCTTCAAGAGTGTCTTGCAAGTAGAGGTGCTCACGCCGCATATAGCACTCGTGCAGTGGCCAAAATATGATCACGGATAATCGGCTTTAGCCCGTTCTTGGGGACTAAATCGACCTTACGCCCCAAGAGGGCTTCAAGCTCGCGTTGCATTCTGGCGAGGGTTAGAAAGGTCACTCGTGCCCCTGGATGGAAACTGACCAGCAAATCTATATCACTATCGGGACGGTGATCTTGGCTGAGCATAGACCCAAAGAGGGCCAGCTCGTGCACTTGATATTGGCGGCAGAAGCGCGCGAGTTCTTCAAGGGAAATGTGCAGAGGCACTGCTTCGTTCATTGTCGTTCCTATCTGAAAACATTCGAGCGGGCCAATGTCAGGCAATATCGGACAACACAGAGCAAGGTGACACGCTTCAGAGGACTTTGCAAGTTTCTAAAATCCCTTCGACGTCGTCGCGGTAGGGACGCCAGTTACCCAACGCCCCCCGCACAGATCCCGGCGTGCGGTTTTTCCGCACCGGGCTCCTCGCACTGGGCTCCTCGATGAGACTGCTTCCGCAATCCCAGAGGTCTGGGAGAAGGCTCTCCCCCTCAGGGAGGTTGGCTTGGGTGCTCCGGCCCTGCCTGTCCGGCCCCAGGTCCTATGCAGGCTGCGTCCCACCGTCACTCCCTTCCCCGTGTAGACGGCTCTCCCGCCCTCCGATCCATTTGCACACCTCTGGTTCTCTCTCTGTCTCTACCCTGCCGGTTTTCATCGGCGCACCCGAGACATAATGACTTCCAATGGCGGTAGGTTGACCCCCGCGGTCACGCGGGTGAGCTTCCCCAAGCCAGTGCCGCTTGATGTCGCCACATCACCCGAAACCTCTCGGCGGTCAACCATGGCGCCGTCTAGCCCACTCTTTATCGGCATGGATGTCCACAAAGAGACCCTTGCCGTCGCGTCTGTTGCCCAAGAGCAGGGCGCTACGGTGACCTCCCGGGGCCCCATTGGGACCCAGCAGTGTGACATCGATCCACTCGTCCGTAAGCGGCCATCAAAGGCCCCACACCGCATTTTCGTCTATGCAGCGGGGCCTTGTGGCTCTTGGCTCTACCGGTATCTGACGAAAAAGGGCGACGACTGTTGGGGCGTGGCCCCCTCGCTGCTGCCCCAAAAATCGGGGGATCGCGTCCAAACCAACCGCCGAGACGCTGGGCAACTGGCCCGCCTGGCGCACTCCGGGGATCTCACCCTGGTCTCTGTCCCCAAGGTCGCAGCTGACGCCAGCCGCGACCTCACCCGGGCGCGTGCAGACACCATCCGCGCTCGCAAGGATGCCAAGGTCCGTCTCGCTGCTGCTTGTCCCTGTGCAATACGCGCATTGATAAACGGCGAAAAGTGCCCGCAATAGCGCTCCTGTAACGCGGGGAGCCGCCAGTCCCTGCCGGTGATCGTCCCCCGACATCCTGGGGCCCCACAGTGGCATTGCCAGGGCAACATCCCGGTTCGTCCCACTCCCCACAGGGCATAGGCAGCGCTCAGCTCCTCGCCCGGATGCATGTCGCGCTGCGCGATCAGCGTGACTTCATCCTACATCTCGACACTGGAGTCACAGGAGTGATGCAGGGATTGGTCCAGGTGGTACGGGCCATGCGCCAGACTGGCCAGGCCCAGGGTTTCCGAGATCGCGGCGACGGAGTTGGGTTTGGTTTCGCCCGCCGCGACATCCGCCAGAGGGAAGACTTTACCACCCCAGATGTCTGTTTCCGATCAGCCTGCGTGAATCTCGGTTTTCATTGGCCTACAGTCATCCTTAAAGGAACCCAATGACACGGAAGTTCACTGGTTGGCGGCTCGCTGCTTTGCAGGTATCTTCAGGGCACTTGAGCCAATGAATCACTCCATAAATCCGACCTCTTGCTAGACCCCCGCATGGACAATTGAGGAAGGGACTTATACCCTCTCTATTTCCCGCCTATCCCGGTGTGCCATCTCCTGATCCGACCACCTCGGCATAATAACGCAAAGAGAGTGCCAGAGCCAGGGTTGTGAGAGACCTCTCCTGATCAACTGCTCAACACGGACGGTTGCGCTCCTGCCTGGCGCCATACCCATCCGTGGGAGGGCCGCATAGCGCCCGCCTCAGGCATCTCTCACCATGACACCGCTCCTCTCGTAATGAGAAAGGCTCATGCGGCAGCGTACACCTGTCCCTCTCCACCTCTCTAGTCTTGCCCTGTCTCAGGGGGTGCGACACAGCGGAGGAGCAATGGGGTGGTATATAAATTGCTGCAACGTACAGGAGAGGTGCACAGGCATGGCAGATCACGAGAGAGCTCTCAGATAGATAGGTCTAGAGCCCTAGAGGATGACTGTAGTCCACTGCAACAGGACAAGGAGGACGTCAATGCGCAACGTCGAGCTCGTGAAATACATCTACGAGAAGTTTAAGCACGGTGACGCCCAGAGCATCCTGGCCGCCTTCGCTCCGGACGTCGAGTTCCGCCTCGCCAAGGGCCACCCCTATCAGCCGTGTGGACGGCCCTGGGTCGGCAAGGACGCCCTCACGCAGCACTTCTTCACCAAAGCCGGTCCCGAGTGGGACTGGTCCATTGCCCTGGACACCGTGCACGGGATGGGGGATACCGTAGTGGTGGAAGGCCGATACAAGGCCGTCTACAAGCCGACAGGCAAGGCGCTCGACGCCCAGGTATGCCACGTGTGGCAGTTCAAGAATGGGACGGTCAAGAGTTTCCACCAGTACGTCGATACGGCGCAGCTGTAGGAGGTGATGGCACACAGCTGACGGTAGCGCGTGCGGTTGAACGGACCCAGAGAGTCGGACGCGCTCGCCAATGAGCGTCAAGACGCTGAGCAGGCCGTGGCAGGACATTGCCGCGGCCGCGCCTACGATCTTGGAGACTGTTAAAACCCAAGGGCAATGATGTCTCGGACGAGGATGCCAACCACACAATGACTGGGCATGACTTCACCAGTCGTGATGGCGGATCGCGCGAAACACCCCAGGCCGCGCATGAGAGACGTAAGAATTATGATACACGTATAGATCTAAAAGTTCCTAGTGGGAAAAAGCACTTTCTAAAGAGGAGGAGACCTTCTATGTGGCCGCTGCTGTCCAGCAATTTTTATTGATCCTGCCTCCTCGTTCCTTTGGTCGTGCTGTTCTTCTGCCTCTCCGAGGTCGCTACGGCTATACTCTCTGCTGGTGGCTTTGTGAGGCGTGAGGCCCATGAGCCTCGAACAACCTTCTATCCGTGCCGGGGTCTGCGCCCCGCTCACCCTATCCTGTATGCGCTTTAGGAGCCTGGAAAGCCCTGTCGTAGGAAGCCCCATCTCAATATCGGGTCACTTTACGCCCCCCTCTCGAGCTTCCCACACCAGCCCAATATCGCCGCTCGTCCTCTGCCCTTTTTAGATGCGGACGACCTCTTTGAGCCCTGCGCCCTCTGGCAATACTCCTGTCTCGACAAACCGCCATAACGCGATGAACAGAATGCCAAGTTCGTACGCCATGTTCCCGCTCGCATAAGGGGTTGGGGGGCAGCCGCTGAGGGCCCCCACTGCTTTCGCATTCCGAAAGGTGCGCCAGCCGAAACACTCCATCACAAACAACCAGGCACTATTGGTCCCAATCCCCCTGAGCATTAAGAGCTGCTGCACTTTCTGCATCGCCGCCTCCTGAGCCGTCCGGATCAGCTCGCGGCGTTCAGCTTCCAACTGCGCGATGCGCTGGGCCACACTGGTCAGCTGCTCCCACTCCCGGAGGAGGCGCTGCCGCAGCCCCACGGGGATGGGAGAGCCATCCCACAGGCGCTGCTGCTCAAGCTGCGCCTTGAAGTCACCCTGGAGGGAGATGACGCGCCCCTGGGAGGCCAGTAAGCCCTTGATGCGATTGATGAGCAGCGTCCGGTCACCCTTGCTGGTCAGGAGTTCGTGGTGGAGTTGGCGGCGGTCTTCGTCTGACACGCTGGGCACGCGGACAACGCTCCACACTTTCTGTTCCCCGGTGTGATGCCGCAGCAGCATCGTGAGCAGCTTGTGCACATCCAGCGGTCCGTCTTCGCCCGGCGCTTCCGACGCTGCACCTCGATACTGGAGGAGTCCACCACAATGTTCTCGACGCTCTGGGCGATTAAGCATCGGTGGAGCCAAAAGCCATCTCGACCGGCCTCATAGCAGCTAATCACCCGAGCATCCTCTGGCAACCCAAAACGTTGCTTAGCTCTGGCAATCTCCGTTTGCACTGCTGCGATATCGCGAGCCGGCACGCTCCGTTCGCGTGGGCGCGGCACCCGTCGTGCAGCCCAGCTTCCATGGGTGCACGCCCAACTCGAACACGAGAAAAAGGGGTGGGGGGCAAGCCGTCTCCTGATGAACGCGCGTCGTTGCTGTGGGGGCCATCGTCGTGCTCCTTCTGTTGCGAGATTGTTGAAGGAGCTTAACAGGTGCAGCCCGTTGTTCTCGAGCTCACCTACATAGGATCTCATAAGGGTTCGGCCAGGGTTCTGGAGTTGGCAAGGCACTGGTAAGTGTGTCGATGGACAGGTACTCCCTGCTCCAGCCTGTGTTTACTGGGCTCTTGGCCTCGCCGCTCGTTCCACCTGCTTCGCCGGTCGTGGTGGGAAAGACACGGTCTGCCAGCCGTGTTGACGTTCCTGGGCTTTCAGGTCGCGATAAATGGCCTGGAGGTCATACTGAAACCGCGCGGCATACGCCTCGCGGATGGCACGGACTTCTTCAACCATAGGGTCTTGCCACCTCATGCTAGGTCTCCAAGAGTTCTTCCGGAGTACACAGCACGGGGGGCTCATAGCCGTGCGCCCGGCACACGTCTTCAATGTCACTCCGGATGGCCGCGTTGGCAATGTGTGTGCAGTTCCACGTCAGGAAGTAGTGGATCCCGTTCACCGCAGCAATCGCAATATGCAACGCGTCGACCACGGCAGTGGGCGGCAGAGGCCCAGGGGCGATGAGGGCTTGTGCAAGTCAAGTGGCCTCCTCGCTGAGGGTGAGCAGTGGAATGCCTTGCAGGGTGGCGAAACGTCGCGCTGCCTCCTCTGGGTCGCCTGCCTGAGCTTCTTGCATGACCGGCGGGGCACAAACAGGTCAAAGCGGGTCTGCTGTGTGTCCCACCACTGCTGGGTAATTTGCTGATGGGCCGCGGTAATGAGGTCACGGCTGGGCCGTGCCGTGAGATAGCTGACGATTGTTGTTTCGAGGTAGACTTTTGGTTTCATGAGTGGACACTATCCAACCTTGGGTTGGGTGTCAAGATTGTACTGCACGCAAGATGGGCCGAGACATAATGACTTCCGTGTGAGTAAGCTGACCTCCGGGGGAACCGCGGGTGCGCTTACGCAAAGCCAGAGCCGCATCATGTCGCCACATGCAACACTCTCGGAGGTCAGCCCTGCCGCCGTCTAGCCCACGCTCCGTCGGTCTGGATGTCCATAAAGACTCGCTTGCGGTCGCCTATGGCGCCCAAGAACACCACGCTGCGGTCGTCTCCCTCGGCACCATGGGGCCCCGCCCATGTGCCATTGCTCAACTCGTCCGTCAGCTGCACTCTAAAAGTACGCCTCTCATCTGTGTCGAGGAAGCCGGCCCGTGTGGGGCTTGGCTCTCCCGCTATCTGACGCAACACGGCCAGGTCTGCTGGGGCAGCGCGCCTGCCTTGCTCCCCCAACAGACCGGGGATCGGGGCAACACCAACCGCCGGGAGGCCATCACCCTGGCCCGCCTGAGGCGCTCGGGGGACCTCACCCCGGTCTACGTGCCCCAGGTGGAGGAGGCAGCGATGCGGGACCTAGGCCGGGCGCGGGCAGAGGCCAGCCACGCTCGCAAGACCGCGAAGTTGCGGCTCAACGCCTTGCTCCTCCGGCAGGCTAGCCGTGCCACCGGCCGGGCGACCTGGGGCCCGGCCCCTCTCCGGTGGCGCAGCGCGGTCGTCTGTCCCCCACCAGCCCCACACATCGTCTTGCCAGCAGACCTCCGCGCGGTGACTGCGCACACCGCACGGCGGGAGCGCTTCGAGCAGGCACGCCCAGCCCAGGGGCAGCCCTGGCGGCGGCGGTCGGTGGTCGACGCCCTGCAGGCCCGGCGCGGCGGCCAGTTTCCCGGCGCGGTGACCGCCGTAGCCGCACTCGGGGACCTCACCCGTTGCGCCCCCCCGACCGCTGAGGCGTTCGCTTGGCTTGACGCCTGCGGCATACGCCACCGGCGCCCGGCGCCGTCAGGACGGCATCCCCACGGCTGGTAAGAGCCAGGCCCGCCGAGCCCTGCGCGAAGGCGCCTGGGCCTCTCGCTCCCCCGCCACAGTCAGGCGGCCTCGCCCCCTACGTCTGGAGAAAGTCCCGCAGTCCATCGAGGCGCTCCGTTGGCAGGCCCAGGTACGACTCTGTAAACGCTCTCGGCAGCTGCGTGCCCGCGGGAAAAACGCCACCCCAGTCGTCGTCGCCATCGCGTGCGAACTGAGGGCGTTGATGGGGGCCATGGCCCAGGAGGTCCCGCGGCTCCCAGAGGCCCAGATCATGGAAAGGCCAGGAGCCGTGCGCACGCCATTTTGCCTGTGCATCGGACGAGACGCCGCCCCGGTGTGGTGCAACCCTCGACGGCGTGCAGCGGTTGCCACACACCCGCGTGCCGAGACTGAGGCCGGCACCCGACGGACGCCAGGCAGGTGGTACCCAAGCCACGGAGAGCAGCAGGATCAACCGTCGTCTCTTACGGGCTCCGGCTCTGCCGATGGACAAAGGACAAGAGGACAAAGAAAATGCCAAAGAATCGGTAACCAGTTCTTGACATTGGAAGTCATATCAACGCCAGGCTTCACCTGCTGCCGGAAGCCGCAGCGACGCAGGAGCGAAGGCTCGAGGCAGTCAGGTGCAAGCCCTTGTTAGGCCCGCCGCCTTGGGCTACTATTGTGAGAGCTTTGAGCACAGCCAGTCCTGCCCCTGCCTGACGTGCTAGGGTCTCCGGTGACTCTCTGGACACACGCCCCGCCCTGAGAGAGAACAGTATGCATAAGACGCACGTTTTACTTGAAGACTGGCAATATGAAGCCCTTCAAGCGCTCGCAGTACAGGAACAGCGGAGTATCTCGGCCCTCGTCCGGGAGATGCTCACCAGCCATCTTGCCGCGCACCTGCAAACGGTACGGCAACGCCTCGCAGCGATGGAAGGTATTGGGGCTGATGCCTATGCTACTGGGCAAGACCACGATACCTTCCTGTATAACACACAGCGATAACCCAGATGGAGCGTGCCTTTGTCGATACCAGTGCCTGGTTTGCGTATGCCAATCGCCACGATCCGGACCATCAACGTATCCGCACCGCGCTCCAAACGTTTCAAGGACGGCTCATCACGTCAAATTTCATTTTCGATGAGACCGTCACATTGTGCCTGTATCGCCTGGGACGTCAGGTCGCCACGACAGTTGGCGAGGTGCTCCGTGATCCAACAGTGGTCGCGATGCTGCGGATCACGCCTGATGATGAGCAGCATGCCTGGGCACTGTGGCTTGCACGACCTGACAAGGCTTACAGCTTTACGGATTGTACTTCCTTTGTCGTCATGCGACGTCTTGGGTTACAGTCTGCTATTGCTGTCGATATGGATTTCCAACGGGAAGGCTTCCTGCTCCTTCCGTCCCCCTAGGGCACAGTATTTTCACTGGCCTAACTTAGAATTGTACAGCCACCCGCCGTATAGCACCGCACTGTACCATACAATTGCTGCCAGTATCCATATAACACCATAGAAGACCACACAAGACGGCGTAGCGCTGTACAGCACGTCTCTCAACTGTCTTATACGGCACTGCGCCGTCTTTGGAGCTCTCAGGGCGTATGAGACGGCACGGGGCCGCATAACACGCCTCCGACTGGACAAAGACGGCTCTGGGCCTTATAGTACCCACGATGGACACTTTCTTGCGGCTTCCATGCCCGTACCCGAACTTTCAATTATGCGCTGCACTTCCGCCTAGATACGCCAGCGTGGTCTCTATCTGGCGCGTCCCCATTGAGCACCCCTGGAGAAGGGGCCTATGCGGGAGCACGCCGTCTAGTGTGCAGAGACGGAATATTCGACCACATGGAGCGGCATAGTACCCCATTAGGTGTTTTAGACAATACCATACCGTCTAGGGTGCCAGGACTCTCCGCGAGAGAACATATGGCTTGCCATTCGGCGTTGACGCAAACGTTGCGAGAAGATAACTGGCTCGATGAGACATCGTGCTGGGCCGTCGAGCACATCGACGTGGGATACTTAGTAATGACACATAGTCTAATACGCCAGCCGAGGATCTTAGCCAGTGTGACATGGCATAATCTGCCACTAGAGGTGCTTATCTAACCCTCTGCTGTCGAGTATGGCAAGAGAGCGTCTTAGGCTGCGCAACACCGTCGAGTAATCTGCATGCGGTATGTTGTGCAGCGGCCTACAACATAGTACATCATTGCTGTCGCATTCTGTCATGTACGGAGTATGATGCTGTTCCTATGCACACCATATCGGTTCCCCTAAGAGAGGCCGACTCTGGAAAATCGCAAGCATATCCCAGTAGGCAACAGCCGGATGTCGCTGAGCACGTTCTGTCGGGTTGCTCTCCCGGTATCCTCCTGAGGAACTCGGCCAGCGGAACGAGCGTGAGGTTTAATCATAGGGGCTGTGGAGGCATCGCACCAGAAATCCAGAGCAGGCTTTGCGGCCATCTGATACTGTTCTTGCACGTCGCCTGCCTGTCCTTGCCTTCGTAGCGTATTGGGGCGTAAGATGCGGCAGCAGACGCGGTGGATAAGCGTTATACACTCTGTCACAGGAAGGAGAGGCTAGCGATGCAGGCGGGCGTCAACACCATCGCCATACAGGGCATTGACTTGCAGGTCGTCCGCCAGGGAGCAGGGCGACCGCTGCTCCTCCTGCATGGGGGCGATGGCCCGCAGGGCCTTGCACCGTTCTTAACGCGTCTGGCAGTGCGCTTTGAGGTCATTGCTCCGATGCATCCGGGCTTTGCCGGCACGGCTATCCCAGAGCATTTCGACACGCTCGAAGATCTGGTCTACCTGTATCTCGATCTGCTGGATGTGTTGGACCTGCACGAGGTCATCCTCATGGGCATGTCTATGGGAGGGTGGGTAGCCGTTGAGATCGCTGTGCGCAATACTAGCCGGCTGTCTCAAATCATCCTGGTCGATGCGGTAGGCATCAAGCCGGGAGACCGTGACACACGGGATATTGTCGACATCTTCGGGTTGCCGGCTCCAGAGGTCGCGAAGCTGTTGTTTCACGACCCAGCGCAGGCGCCAAGCCTGGCCACCATGACGGACGAGCAGGTCACTAGGCTCGCTGGCGACCGTATTGCCCACGCCATGTATACCTGGGAACCCTATATGCACAATCCGAAGCTGCAGTATTGGTTGCACCGCATCAACGTGCCGACCCTGCTGCTCTGGGGCGCCAGTGATGGAGTGGTGCCCGTCGCCTACGCTGAGGCCTATCGTCAGATGATCCCTGGCGCGACGCTGGTGGTCATTCCTGAGGCCGGCCATCTGCCACACATCGAGCAGCCCGACCTGGTGCTGCAGCATGTCCTGGCGTTTGTGGCACGGTGAGGAGCACAGCCATGCAGAGCTGGTTTTTTACGGAAGACGCCTATCCCTACCTCCCGGAGGCGGACACGTACGAGTCCATTCGGGTCAACCTCCCTAACAAATACTATGACCCTGACAAAGGCGCAGACTTGTATCACATGTATCTCGATTTATGGTGCGCAGCGGACGAGCTGGGACTAGAGGTCATGGTGAACGAGCATCACCAGACCGCTACGTGTGTGGTACCGGCGGCACCCATCATGCTGGGCATTCTGGCGCGGCAAACCAAACGGGCGCGCCTGCTCATCCTTGGCAATCCCATCGCCAACCGCTCTCAGCCCCTGCGTGTGGCTGAAGAAATGGCCATGATTGACGTCATCTCACGCGGTCGGCTGGAGTGCGGGTTTGTGCGCAGTGTACCGTATGAGGCTGCACCAGCCAATGTGCTGCCGTTCCGTGGCATGCAGCGGTTGTGGGAAGCGCACGATATGATCGTCAAGGCCTGGACCACCCACGATGGACCGTTTAGCTTCGAAGGCCGCTGGTTCCACGCCCGGCAGATCAATATCTGGCCACGTCCTTACCAACAGCCACACCCGCCCATCTGGATTACGGTCGGCAGTGGCCGGAGCACTGTCCCGGTGGCGCAGCACAAATATACCGGGGCGGTGTTTCTGGCTGGCTATCCACGCATTCGCGAGATCTACGATGGCTATCGCACCGCTTACCGCACCGCCCACAGCCAGGAGGCGCCACTCGACCGCCTGGCCTATGCTGCGCTGGTCTACGTTGGTGAGAATGCCCAGCAGGCCCGTGTCGGGGCGGAAAAAGTGCTGTGGTACATGACGTCCAACAAAGTGCCGCAGCACTGGAGTAATCCGCCGGGCTATCATCCACCGGCGATAGCGGCCCAAATCATGCGGGGCACACGCGGCGGCGCTGGCGTCCCGCTGGCTCCCAGGCTGGATGAGCAAATGGCCCGTGGCAATGTCTTCGCCGGTACCCCGGATCAAGTCTTCGCCCAAATTAAAAACTTCTGGGAATATGCTGGAGGGTTCGGCCATTTGCTCATGATGGGCCAGGCCGGTTTCCTGACGTATGCCGAGACACTCACCTCGATGCGCCTGTTCACGCAGGAAGTGTATCCACGTTTGCAGGAACTGACTGCCTCCTGCGACAGCGAGAGCCTGCAGGCCTTGCGGGCCTGCCAACCAGACAAGGAGTTTGCCGATCTCGGGGCGTTTGGTGTGGAGTTCGTGCGCTAATGTAAGTGAGGAGACAGCATACCTGTGGCTGCACCACGTATTCTCATTGTGGGCTCGATCAATGTAGATATTGTGGCGTTGACCGAGCGTCTGCCGACTCCAGGGGAGACGGTCACGGGCGGGACGCTGCTCATCAATCACGGTGGTAAGGGGGCGAATCAGGCCGTTGCGGCACGCCGACTTGGAGCTGACGTGCGCTTCATCGGGTGTGTCGGCGATGATACATTTGGCCCGGAGCTGCGGCAGAGCATGGTTGCAGAGGGGATTGGGGTGCAGGGACTGGCGACCATGGCGGGAATGCACTCCGGCACTGCTGTGATTGTGGTAGATGCGGTTGGGCGTAATCAAATTGCCGTGGCCTCTGGGGCCAACCTGCACTTGACGGTGGACTGGGTGGGACGCTTTCTTGAGGATTTTGCCTGGGCGCAGGTGGTGATCTGTCAGCTCGAAGTGCCGCTGGACACGGTCCTGTGGACGCTGCGCACGGCACGTCAGTATGGCGCCACCACGGTGCTCAATCCGGCGCCAGCCCAGCCCATGCCACCCGAGATCTGGGCCCTGGTCGACTATGTAACGCCCAACGAGGTCGAAGCAGCCCAGGTCAGCGGTCTGCCGCTCGCGGCACTGAGCGATGCCGACAATGTCGTACGGGCTCTGTTGGCACGAGGACCACGTGTCGTCCTCCTCACTCTTGGTGCGCAGGGAGCCTTTGCGGGTACACTTGATCAGATGGTGCATGTCCCGGCGTTTCCCGTCACCGTCGTCGACACGACGGCCGCCGGTGATGCGTTCAACGGCGCGCTTGCGGTGGCGCTGGCTGAGGGGCGTCCGCTCGCAGGGGCCGTGCGCTTTGCGAACGCTGCAGCAGGGCTGGCATGCACCCAACGTGGGGCACAGAACTCGCTCCCAGTCCGGACGCAGGTTGAGGCTTTGCTGGCTGATACGAGGGCGTAAGCTGCTGTGTCTGAAAGGGTGATGCGAGAGAGGAGGCCGGCAATGGAGAACGAGCAACAACGTCAACAGACAGAGCAAAGCCAGGTTGAAGCCTCACTCCTGAAGCTCCGTGAAGAGTTTCATCAGTTCATCCAAGAGTGTCAGGATTGCCAACGCGAGATCGAACCGCACTGGCAATTCTGTGCCCACTGCGGCACACGGTTAGCTACACATTGCCCAGGTTGTGGCAACCCACTGCCACCGGCTGGTGCGCATGCTTGCCCACATTGCGGGCTGGCCCTGCCACAGACGAGCGAGAGCAACTCGTGACAGACTGCTTTGCTTAGGAGATGCGCGCGATGCCAGGCCAGGCACCGGCACTACCCCGTATCTGGTATACCCGCATGGATTCGCCTTTTGGACCGGTATGTGTCGCCGGCACCAAAGCCGGCCTGCTCCGTGTAGACTTTCAGCGTGGTAACCGGCCAGTATGCCCGGCGGCCGCGTGGCAGGAAGACTCTGGTCGCTTGCGTGAGGCGCTGCACCAGCTCCAGGAATATTTTCAGGGCCAGCGTCAGTCCTTTACGTTACCGCTCGCCCCACCAGGGACACCGTTTCAACAGCGCGTCTGGCAGGAACTCCAACGCATACCTTTTGGTACGACGCTGACCTATCGGGAACTCGCCCAGCGTCTGGGGATGCCGCAAGCAGCTCGCGCGGTGGGGCATGCCAATGGCCGCAATCCGCTCGCCATCGTGATTCCCTGTCACCGCCTCATTGGCAGCGATGGCCAGTTGCGCGGCTATGCGGGTGGTATCGCCCTCAAGCAGTGTCTCTTACAGCATGAAGGCGTCCAACTCTAGCCCTCTCATCCTGGGTCTCTCCCGTCTGGAAAAGACTGTGGCACACGCGTCAGCCTCGTCTGCAGAAAGCTGAGGAGACGCTCTTGCAGAGCGGCAGGAATATCCTCGTAGCGCACCGTGCCTAGCGCGCGTATCGTGGCGCGATAGGTCCGCAGGTACGCCAGGCAATCCGCACAGTCATGCAAGTGCTCCTGGAAGGCGCGCATGGTCTCGGGCGCCAGGGTGTCATTGACGTACTCGACGAGGAGCGCTGTGGCCTGTTGGCATGTCAGGTCGTCAGCACTCGACGCAGAGGTATAACCGGGTGGCTTTTGCTCCATGATGATTACACTCCTGCACGTGTTAGAGAGCAAGTA
>Ga0114129_10008335_pt1 | contig 14783 bp, 17 predicted proteins | sample RhiMetdeltSRZDD1_FD_80071 | JGI IMG/M metagenome (GOLD analysis project Ga0114129, IMG submission 80071) | Populus rhizosphere microbial communities from Tennessee, USA - Rhizosphere MetaG P. deltoides SRZDD1 (version 2) (version 2) | ecosystem: Host-associated > Plants > Roots > Rhizosphere >...
ATCCTCAAGCGACTCCGCTCAACGCCTCTACCCCCCGCGACGTACGTCGCCGCGATCCTGGCTTCGACGCTGATCGTGTTCGCGCTCCAGACGCTCGCGCTCTTCCTGCTCGGACGCGCGCTCTACGGGACGCCGTTTCCCTCCGACGTCGGCTCGTTCGTCGCAACGATCGTCATCGGGGCAGCAGTGTTCGCGGCGCTCGGCACCGCGATCACCAACGGTTTTAAATTGGCCGTCAACGAGCGCGGCGTCAAGCTCGGGGGACGCGAGTTGGAATATTTCACGGTCGACGACGAAGCCGAACCGGCGAAGGCGCCGGAAAACACCAACAAGCTGGTGCAGCGCGACAAGGTCGACGTGCTCGTCGGCACGGTGCACAGTGGCGTACAGATGGGCATGGTCAAGATCGCGAAGGAAAACAACACGCTGCTGATTATTCCCAATGCGGGGCTTGACGCCGCCACTGGAGCGCTGTGCGCCCCGAATATTTTTCGCACATCGTTCTCCAACTGGCAGCCATCGTACCCAATGGGCAAGGTGCTCGCCGACCGCGGCATCAAAAACGTGATATCGCTAGCGTGGAAGTACGGCGCGGGCGAAGAAGCAATCGCCGGCTTCACCGAAGGATTTATCAAGTCGGGCGGGAAATCGGTGCGCGGCTTATGGATTCCCTTCCCGAACGTGGAATTCCAGGCACTGCTCACTGAAATCGCCTCGATCAAGCCGGACGCCGTATTCGTCTTTTTTGCCGGCGGCGGCGCCGCCAAGTTTATCAGGGATTACTCGGCGGCGGGATTACGTAAAACGATTCCGCTCTTTGGCTCTGGATTTCTCACCGACGGCGTGCTCGATGCAGTCGAAAGCGTGGCCCAGGGACTCGAGACCACGCTCCATTACGCCGATGGGTTAAACACAAAACGCGACCGCGAGTTCCGCAGCGCCTACTTTAAAGCTCACACGTACGAACCCGACGTCTACGCCGTCCAGGGATACGATGCCGGCCTGCTACTTGCCGCCGGTCTCGACGCGGTGAAAGGCGATCTCACCAAACGCAAAGAGATGATCGCCGCCATGGAGAAAGCCAAGATCGACAGCCCGCGCGGACCCTGGACGATGTCCAAAGCGCACAACCCGATTCAAGACATTTACCTGCGCAAAGTTGTCGGGCGCGAAAACAAATTTGTCAGCGTCGCGCACAAGGCCCTCGGCGACCCGGCGCGGGGATGTAAGATGTAAGAGCGGCGAGACGCCGCGTTCCAAACGTTCCAACCGTTCAAGTCGTTCAAATCGTTTTGAAAACAGGTCCGGAATTCTGACGGCTTGACGTTTTGAACGGCTTGAACGACTTGAACGATGTTGTACCTCATCCAACTTTTAAACGCCGTCCAATACGGCTTGTTGTTATTTCTGCTGTCCAGCGGCTTGACGCTCATCTTCGGCATCATAGGCGTGATCAATCTGGCTCACGGCAGCTTTTACATGGTTGGGGCCTACCTCGCTTATTGGCTCGCCAAGCTCACCGGTAGTCTGTGGCTGGCGATTCCCATCGGCATCGTGATCGCCTTTGGCATCGGTCTATTGTTGGAAACCACCATCATCAACCGTCTGTACAAGCGCGACCATCTGTATCAAGTATTACTCACCTTCGGATTGATCCTAATTTTTGAAGAATTGCGCAGCATTCTCTTCGGCGACGAAGTCCATGGCGTGGCCGTACCCGCCCTGCTCGATTTTTCGATTCCCCTTACTGAAACGCTTTCCTATCCGGTTTACCGGTTATTCGTTACTGCGGTCTGCCTAGTGATCGCGGGTTTGCTCTATTTCATCATCCAGAGCACCCGAGTCGGGATGATGATTCGCGCCGGTAACAGCAATCGCGAGATGGCTGCTTCCCTGGGCGTCAATATACCTGTGTTGTTCGCTCTGGTTTTTGCCTCTGGAATGGCGCTCGCCGCGTTTGCTGGCACTATCGCGGCGCCGATCTCCTCGGTGTTTCCGGGCATGGGTAATCAGATTTTGATTATTTGCTTCGTCGTCGTCGTGGTCGGAGGAATCGGCTCGATCAACGGCGCGATGATCGCATCGCTCGCCATTGGTCTCGCCGACACTGTTGGTAAAGTGTTCGCCGCGGAATATTCGGCCGTGGCGGTTTATCTCGTGATGGCGGCGATCCTTTTGTGGCGGCCGCAAGGCATCGCCAATAAAGCCTGACATCGACGTGGCCTCGATCACTCTGCCGCGCACCGTTTTGATTTTTGTCGCACTCTTGCTTGCGTTTTTTCCTCTCATCGGCGCGACATTTTATATTCAGCTCGGCGCGAAAATTATGATCATGGCGATTTTCGCATTAAGCCTCGATCTCCTGGTTGGTCATACCGGCTTGGTCAGTCTGGGCCACGCCGCGTACTTTGGAATTGCCGCCTATTCGCTTGCCTTGATTTCACCAAAGTACGAAGCCGCCAGCCTGTGGCTCACCTTGCCCGCGGCCATGATCATGGCCGCGCTGGCCGCGCTCGTCATTGGCTTCTTCGTTGTCCGTACCGCCGGTGTCTACTTCATCATGGTGACCCTTGCCTTCGCCCAGATGCTCTATTCGATTTTTCATGACACCAGGATGGCCGGTGGCTCGGACGGTCTCTATATCTATGTGCGCCCGGAGCTCAGCATTGCTGGATTTAAACCTCTCGATCTCGAAAGTCCGACTCAGTTTTACTATCTGGCGCTCATATTCCTGGCGATCGTTTACGTCTTTCTGGATCGGCTGCTTCACGCTCCGTTGGGCCGCGCCTTAGCCGGCATTCGCGCCAACGAGCAACGCATGAGTTCCATCGGTTACCCGGTTTTCGCGTATAAGCTTGCCGCCTTTGTGGTTGCAGGAGCGCTGGCGGGACTGGCCGGTTACCTCGCTGCCTGCCAATTCGGCTATGTGAATCCGGATATTTTGGCGTGGCACCAATCGGGTATTGTCCTGATGATGGTTATTCTAGGCGGCATGGGCCGGCTCCACGGCGCGGTCCTCGGCGCGTTCTCCTACGTGCTTATCCAGGAGGTCCTCTCCGCTCCTGCCCTGCTCGGCGCTTACGCCAAGCATTGGCAGCTTGCGATGGGGAGCTTGATTGTTCTCATCGTGCTCATTTTGCCGCACGGTATCGCCGGCTTTTTAGACATCGCGTTGCGCCGCTATTCATACAGATTTTCGCGTGACCAGCGCGGGGACGGAGTATGACCGAGGCGATTCTCCAAACGCGCGAGTTATGCAAAAGCTTCGGCGGCCTTGCCGCCGTAGACCATGTGTCGCTTGAAGTCAGAGCAGGTGAGCTCCATGCCGTAATCGGCCCCAACGGCGCCGGGAAAACCACGCTGGTCAATTTGCTTTCAGGCGATTTGCCAGCCGGCTCGGGCAGCATTCTTTTTCGTGGCAGTGAGATTTCGGCGCTCACGCCGGAGCAGCGGTCGCGCTTGGGCATCGGCCGCAGCTATCAAAAGACCAACATCTTTCCTGGATTCAGCGCACTGGAGAATTGCCGCATCGCCGCACAGGCTCGCGAGCCGCGCGCGTTGAATTGCTTCCGCGACGCCTTTTCTTACGCCGACATCATGAATCAGGCGCGCCGCGCGCTCGACTCCGTCGGCCTAACCGAGCGGGCCAATGAGTTGGCGTTCGCACTGAGTCACGGCGAGCAGCGCCAACTGGAAATCGCCATCTGCCTCGCCACTGAACCACACCTGTTGCTACTCGATGAGCCGCTCGCGGGCATGGGCGCCGAAGAGTCGCTGAAAATGGTGAATTTGATCGGCCGGCTGGCGGCGGGGCACGCCATCCTGTTGATCGAGCACGATATGGACGCGGTATTTCAGCTGGCAAAGGTCCTCACGGTCATGGTCGACGGCAGAGTTTTGGCTTCCGGCACGCCGGCAGCGATTCGCGCGAACCGCGAGGTCCAGACGGCTTATCTAGGCAGTACGGATGGACCTGATGAATAGCGCACCGATCATCGAAGCTCGCGAGCTTCATACCTACTATGGCACGAGCCACATTTTGCACGGCATCGACTTTTCCATAAGCGCCGGCGAAGCCGTAGGTTTGATGGGCCGAAATGGCATGGGCAAGACCACGCTCATTCGTTCGCTAATAGGACATGTCCCGCCTCGTCGCGGCGAAGTCAAAATCAATGGGGGCGTCATGACACGATCTGCCGCTCATCTGATCGCGCACCAAGGCATCGCCTACGTTCCCGAAGGACGCGGCATTTTTCCCAACCTGACTGTCAAGGAAAACCTGATCATGGCCGCCCGTTCGGGTCCGAATGAGCGACGTCACTGGAGCTACGAACGCGTGTTAAAAACTTTTCCCCGGCTCGCCGAACGGTTATCCCTTGGCGGCCAGCAACTCTCCGGCGGTGAACAACAGATGCTCTCCATAGGACGGGCGCTCATGACCAATCCGATCTTGCTGATCCTTGACGAAGCTACCGAAGGACTAGCGCCGCTCATCGCCAAGGAAATCTGGCGCATCATCCGGGCCATTCGAGAATCCGGCATCGCCGCACTGATCGTCGATAAAAACTTTGCCGCCGTCTCAGCGCTGACTGATCGCAACATGATTCTCGTCAAGGGTCGCGTCGTGTTCGAAGGTAGCAGCGAAGAATTGAACGCGAAGCCTGAGCTGCTGCATCAGCATCTGGGGATTTGATCCCAGCAACGTCGCCGCCAAGCCGCTTTCTTGTTGTGGTCAATGACCGACCTTCCGAGCGGATCAGAAATCGCTATTATGTAGCAGTTTCCCTGGACCGCGTTAGCCGGAGGTGGGTTATCCCGGAGACTGTTCCTCTTCCACGTGCAAATCTCTCGGCAGAGAAATTTCAAATCTTTTTGCCAGTCTGTTAAGGAACTCCTTGCCGCTTTCAGCCGGCTCCTTTTCAATCCCGAACAATGACGATGCTACCTCTTCGGTGGTTTTCAAATGTTGTGACAAGATAGGATCTTGTTTGAGTACGACCTCAAAATACGATTTTGCGAGGCTGAATTTAGCACGTTCTTGATAGTCCTTGGTCATTCCTCGGTTCACGCCGAAGAAGACGATCACGATTAGAACGCTCGTGGCGACCGCTAGGCCCGCAGCCTGCCAATAATCGTCAAAGATCAGGAATGGCGCGCGGAGAACGAGCAGCATACCCGTCTGTATTAAACATGCGATCAAAACGAGCACTGCGCCTGTTACGAAATCCGCTTTCTGTGACGCTAAGTTCTGGATTTGCGTAATATTAAAATCGAGATAGGTCTGCGATACTTTGGCAATCAGGTCGGGCGAAAGGCGAGAAACACCCTTCAGTACGAACATCACTCCCATCAAGCCCAAAATTGCCGCAATGATGCTTGTGAAACGATCGATTAGCATCGACTTCCTCCCGTATCCCCTGTGGGTCTCCTGCCGCAAGAAGCGCGGAACAAGACCCAATAACGCGACTACCCTGCGAGAGTCAACGTAAAAATAGCAAGGGGCAAAGAAAAGGCGAGCTCATGCGAACAAGCGAGTGCGCCGGCAAGAACGCCGGTCTACACCCGCCTGTTCGATTCTTTCCCGGTAGGGAAAAACGATTATTTGTCCGGCTGCGAAACGACCCGCAGGTATGGCTTAAGAGTCTTGTAACCCTGCGGGTACTTCTTCTTAGCATCCTCGTCGGAGACCGACGTGGGGATAATGACGTCCTGGCCCGGCTTCCAGTTTACCGGCGTCGCGACGGTGTGTTTCGCGGTCAGCTGCAGCGAATCGAGTAGGCGCAGCACCTCGTCGAAGTTGCGGCCGGTGCTCATGGGGTAGATGAGCATGGCCTTCACCTTCTTGTCAGGTCCGATGAGGAACACGGAGCGAACGGTCTGGTTATCTGCCGCGGTGCGCTTGCCGGGGGTTTCGCTGGCCGGGAGCATGTCGTAGAGCTTGGCGACGTTCAGGTCCGCGTCGCCGATGATCGGGTAGTTCGGCGCGTGCCCCTGCGTCTCCTGGATATCCTTGGCCCAGCCCTTGTGATCGGTCACCGGATCAGCGCTCAACCCGATAACCTTGCAGTTGCGCTTATCGAATTCGGGCTTGAGACCCGCCATATAGCCCAGCTCGGTCGTGCAAACTGGAGTGAAGTCTTTCGGATGCGAGAATAGAATTGCCCAGCCGTTGCCGATCCATTCGTGAAAATTAATCTTTCCTTCCGTCGTTTCCGCCGCAAAATCCGGCGCCACGTCACCTATTCGAACAGCCATATGCATTCTCCTTTCAGCACCAGTATTCTGGGACTTACGGCTAGCGCGATTCGAAGCGTTCGTCAATGTTCGTGAGGCTAATTCAAAGGCTACAGATTCAATTTATTTTCATCCTATTTGAAAGGATCCCACGCCGGCTAGGGATGCACTGTCTCCAAAAACCAATCGGTGGGAATCTCCCGCCCCACTCCCTTTTCCTTTGCCTGGTTGAAAACTGCGGCGCCGACGGCAGCGAACTGCAGGCCGATACCGATGTTATTCAGAAAACAGGTGGATTCTTTCGCATTGGCTCGCCCCTGCGCTTTGCCCGTAACGAGATCTTTGAGCGCAGGAGAGGACATCCAAAACGGATGCTCGACTTTTACCTCATGGGCGCGCGCCGGGCCCTTGTCAATGATGTCGATCGCGTCGTGAGCATCGATGCCTTCTTCGCCGTACCCGGCGATAAAATTTTTCGGTGCATGCTGATGCGCATGAATCACCAGCCGGTCGATTTTGCGAATCGTTTCATCGCCAAGCTCGGGAACCCGCACGCAAGTCAAATGAAGCCCGGGTTTAACCCACGCGGGGCTGACTACTCTCGACAACGAATTGGTCGTTGCGGCAATGATGTCGGCGTCCCTCACGGCCTCCTCGGGATTTTCCGCCGGTCGTACTTCGGCCGTTACCTTCTGCTGCATTTCCCTGACGAACGTTTCGCAGTTTGCCTTGGTCGGACTAAAAACGTTGACGCGCTTGATCGGTCGCACCGCGCACATCGCCGGCAGATGACTCCCCGCCTGCCAGCCGGAGCCGAACAGCGCTAGCGTATGCGCATCTTCCCTCGCGAGATAGCGAGCAGCCAAGGCACTACTGGAAGCGACGCGCATCCTTTGCACCACTCCGTCGGGGAACATGGCGAGCGGCTCACCTGTTACTGTTGAAAACAACATCACCAATCCCACATATTTGTCCCCGGGCGCAGAGGGAATTTTGGTTTTGATCACGCGCCCGCCCTGACGGTTCCATCGGATGATGTCGGAATTGATGCGCATGGCGACGATCGGCGGATCATAAAGTCCGGCTTCCATCGACTTAAATGCGTACACGCCGGCCTCGCTGGACGACGGCATGACCAGATCCGTGCGTGGCCGGTTGATCGCCGTGCCTTTGTCCCAACTCCGGTAAGCGCTTTCGAGAGCGTCGATGCATGTCTTGATCGATAGAAACGATTCGATTTCCTCGTTGCTGAGTATGAGCATGCTGCTGGCATATCAACGCCGGATGCCAGCGTCAAGAAACGGACTGCCGGAACCACGGCCGTCGGAGCATTCTTGACTCCAGGAGACGGATTCGACTAGCTTGGGGTTAGTTATAACGGAGGATGGAATATGGACATTAAAACTATCGCACTGTTACATCCGGGAAATATGGGCGCCACCATCGGCGCCGCAGCCGCGACCAGCGGCGCGCGCGTTCTCTGGGCATCGAGTCAGCGCAGCGCCGCCACGCGGGCGCGGGCCAAACAAGCCGGCCTCGTGGATGCGGAGACTTTGGCCGAAGCGGTTCGCCAGAGTGAAGTGATCTTGTCGGTCTGTCCACCGCACGCCGCGATCGACCTCGCGCGCATAGTGTCGGGGACAAATTTTAAAGGAATCTATGTCGACGCCAACGCGATTTCGCGCGCCACAGCGCAAGAAGTCGGCAAAATCGTCACCGCATCTGGCGCGAGCTTCGTCGACGGTGGCATTATCGGCTCCCCGGTAAAGCAAGCGGGCACCACTCGACTCTATCTCTCCGGCGCGCGCGCCGCCGAAATCGCGGCTCTGTTCTCGCGCAGCATGCTCGATGCGCGCGCCATCGGCGCCGAACCAGGCGCGGCGTCAGCGCTAAAAGTGGCGTACGCAGCCTGGACGAAATGCACCGATGCTCTGGTCCTAGCGATTCGCGCCTATGCGGAGCACGAGGGAGTAGACGACGCGCTCCTCGACGAATGGCGTATTTCGCAACCCCCGCTGGAGAAAAAATGCAGTCGGGCCGCCGCCGTCGCAGTGCCCAAGGCGTGGCGATACGTGGGCGAGATGCGTGAGATCGCCGAGGCCTTCGAAGCCGCCGGCCTACCGGCCGGTTTTCATAACGCCGCCGCAGAACTTTGCGAGCGCCTTGCGGGTTTCAAAGACCAGACCGATCCGGGACCGACGCTTACCGCGGTCGTGGAAGCGATCCGGCAATACCATTGAGGTGGTTCTTTGCGGCGCACAAGACGGACTTCATGCGTGAATTGACATGCATCTATGGTTCTTATAGAAAGTATTTAGGAGTAATGTTGAAAATAAAACATCGAGGAGCTGCTCCCAAACGGGAACACCGTGATTGACAATGGACCGAATCGGATACTTCTTATCGGAAATCCCTGTCTTTATATTCGTGATATGGTTTGCTGTCAGACTGGTACAGTATCGCCGGTACCGACGTGATCTACCGATCGTCACGGAGAACGATCGGCGGATGCTTTTTCACCGTCCCAAGGCGCGTCCGGGCAATTTCAGATTTTCTCTGAGGCTGGCGGTCGCGATTCTAGCCGTTACGGTTGTGGGTTATCTCCAGTTCATCATGCTTGCCCCTTTGGGCGCCGGTATCCTTAGCGGGACCCTCCTGCTGACGGCCGCCACGATCGTGCGCCGGTTGTTGATCGACGAGATTTAATCTTTCGGTCGGCCAGATCGTTTTTTCCCCTGTTGCTAGCTTCGACCATCTGGTAAATTTACCATGGCTCGAGGTTCGGCGGCGCTCTCGACGCGGGGAATGGCGAAGCTATTCCTTAACCAACACCGTCACTTCCGTTTCGACCGGGGCATCCTGACTGAGCGAAGCCACGCCCACTGCGGCGCGCGTGTGCTGGCCCCGGTCGCCCCAGAGCCGCACCAATAAATCGGACTCGCCATTCACCACTTTCGGCATGTCGGTGAATCCTGGGGCGACGTTCACGTAGCCGAGCACTTTGACGATGCGTTCGACACGATCCAAGTCACCGAGCGCGGCCTTCATAATGGCGAGATGATTGAGCGCGCAGTTGCGCGCTGCTTCGTAGGCTTGGTTGAGTGTTACCGCGCCGCCCACCTTACCGCGATATTTGAGTTGGCCGTTGATTCGGCCGATGTTTCCGCCGATGAAGAGCAAATTACCCACGCGCACAAAACCAATATAATTCGCTGCAGGCACCGGCGGATTGGGTAGCTCGTAACCGAGCTCATTTAATTTCTTCTCGACTTCCATGGACCTCTCCTTAACAAAGATACAAAACCGTCTATTGGTCGAACCGTTTGGAGATCGACGAAAACTAACGTCGAATTGCCGATACTTTCACCTTTTGACCCTTTGGTAAACTTTTTGCTCCGAGCTTCGTCTAATTCTAGAAAGACCAATCACCCTAGGAGGGTATATGAACAAAGTCCGCAAACTTATTCTAGCCGGCGCCGCAGTCGCGTTGTTCGCAATCGGGATCTTAAACACCCCGACGGCGGTTGCACAGGAGGGGCCCCGTAAAAGGCCATTTGTCCATGGTGATCGCACGCTAGGCGGATTCACCGGGGCACCTCTGATCAGTATCGCGCTCAACCATAAGAGTGAGCTCAACTTGACTAGCGAGCAAGTGGCCAATCTGGAAACGATTAGAAACCATCATCAAGCCCAGGTTGCCCCGGTTCAACAGCAAGTAACAGTGATCGAAAAGGACATCGCAACCCTCATGCAGCAGACGCCGGCCAACTTGATTCAAATCAAAGCTAAAATCCAAGAAGCCGAGAAGTTCCGCTCCGAGCTTCGCTATTTGCGCATCGAGGCGCTTGAGAATGGCCGGTCGGTGCTAACGACTCAGCAACAAGATCAGCTCAAGACTCTGGTTCGCTCACGGCATGATCAAATGCGCAAACAGCAAGGGCAGCCATCCTAGCCCGAATTCCGCACGAGTTTAGAAGGCCCGGCTCGCATGAGCTCGGGCCTTTTTTTTGGCGACTGACGCTATTCTGAGCGCGGATTCCGCAGTTAAACCTTCGGGCCCGGAACTGCAGAATCCGGGCTGAAACCATCGAGGCGGCGGATGAAAACGCTGCCAAACTCCAGTAAAATTATCTTCCGGGGTTATTCCCAATACCATGATCACCGCGGTAATTTTTGACCTTGACGGTCTTCTGGCTGACACCGAGCGTCTGCACTGCCAAGCCTATCAGATGGCGTTGTGGGAACACGGGGTTAGCCTAAGCGAAGCTGATTATGTTGAACATTGGGTTCGCTGCGGCAAAGGCATTGGTGACTGGTTGGACATGCATTGTTTAGACCTGGAGTCCCATGCGGTGCGGGTTCGTAAGTCGGAACACTATCTAGCCCTGCTCGGATCCTCGCTGCGTCCGATGGAGGGTGCACTCGAGCTTTTGAACGCGCTTCACGGCACAAAGAAAATTGCCTTGGCCTCGTCGTCCTATCGCGATGCCGTCGACGGAGTTTTGAGCGGGCTCAACATCGCTCACTTTTTCGAAGTCATCGTCAGTGGTTTAGACGTGGCGAGAGTCAAGCCCGCGCCGGATATATTTCTAAAAGCGGCCAGCCAAATGGGCGTAAAGCCATCGGAATGCTTGGTCTTGGAAGACGCCGAGAAAGGCGTGCTGGCCGCTTACCATGCGGGAATGCGGTGTATTGTTGTGCCCAACGAACATACCCGGCATCATGATTTTTCCAAGGCAACTTGCGTTTGCGCATCGCTTGCCGAGGTTACTTCAGAATTACTGGATTCGCTGGCGAATGATTCGGCCTAAACCGTCTCAGGCATCTCCATGGTCGCTTATCTGAACCGCTACTACGCCTTTGGTTTCGTGCTCGCGTTGCTCGCGCCGATTTGGCTCATAGCTATTTCGAGTGACGCCGCATCGTCGGCGCCGGCTCGCCGAGACGCGCTCATCTGGACAGCCGTCCTGCTCGGCTGTTGGCTGCTGGTTACCCAACGCCGCGGGTACGAAATCCGCGGGAGATGGCGCCAACCGACTCGGAAGGAAGTGAAATTGTATATCCGGCTCCTTCTGGCGGTATTGGTGATTGATTTCGGCTCGAAGGCGCTTTTCTTTCGTTGGGACCGGGCGCAGAAAGTTGAACTGTTCACCAATTTCGGATTGCATTCGGTTTTTCATGAAACCAGCTTCGAGACGTTTTTTCACCTCGTTCTATTGCTGTACTTTTCATATCTATTTCTCGTCGGCACCTTGTTCTTTCGATTTTCAAACAAACATCTGGACCGAGTGTGGTTGATCTCGTCCCCGTTCGCGTTGGGTGGCGCGATCGCCTTAGTAGGCGAGCGGTTCATGTTCGGCGGCGTACACAACTCATTTTACTTTGCCGGTTGGCTGATGTGGCTCTGCCCTCCCTGTGCTTCGCCGCGCTTCGCGAGTTACGCGTGGACCCCGGCGGACTTTTTTGTCCACGCCGCGGTTATGCCCGCTATTATCTTGGTGGTCTCTTATCTAGTTCCGGTTCGCGCGGACGATCACGCGTCGGATTAGCAAAAGGGACTTTTGCAATAATCCTTGCAGTCACCAAGGGCGTGACGTAGTTTAGTTGACACAAAAGCAGGCAAGGGAGTGACACTGCGCAATATGACCTCAGCAGAGCTCATCGTCGACGTACATCACCATTACATGCCCGCTATTTTATTCGACCGTCTTGCCGCCCAAGCGGGAGGCAAACGAATCGTCACTAAGGAGATCAGCTTGACACTCCATCCGTCGAGAAAGGACCTTGAATCACACATTCAGTGCATGGACGAGGCCGGCATAGCGGTTTCGATCCTCACTGACCAGGTTCAAGTCCTGGGTGCTGAAGTCGCCAGAGCACTCAACGACGGTATCGCCGAAGTCGAGAAGAAATATCCGAGACGATTTCGCGGCGCGATCCACCTGCCGATTCACGAACCCGAAGCCGCAAAGCGCGAGCTCGAACGCGGCATCAACGAGCTGGGATTGCGAGCGGTGGCTTTACTCGCTTGCCACCTCGACGTGCAGCTCGACCATCCGATCATGAATCCGCTTTTCGAAATTATTCAGAAGGGCAACCTGCCGATCGTCATTCATCCGCAGTCGAAACCGACCGGCTCCGACACTCGCTACAATCTCGACCGCTGCGTGTTTCGTCCGCTCGAAACCACGCAAGCGATCGTGCGGCTGATGAACAGTGTCTTGCCCCGCTTTCCGGAATTGCGTTTCATCATGCCCCACTTGGGGGGCGGCACCTCCTCTCTCAAAGGGCGAATGATGGCGTTCTTTGAAACGGAAGACGCGGAAATTCCGGACGAGATGCGCGGCTACTTGAAAACCCAATCCGAGCAGAAGAAGTTTGGGCTTAGCGAAAAATTTGAAAGACTATTTCGCCGTCTTTACTTCGATACGGCCGGAACCGGCGCGTGGCTGCCGGCAATGGCCGCCGCGTTCAACATCACTACGCCTGACCGCGTCATGTTCGGCAGCGACTATCCGCTCGAATGCAAGACCGCGGCGAATCTCATCGAATCCCTCGACATGGTTCGCCAAGCACCGTGCTCCGCCGGCGAGAAAACCGCGATTCTCGGCAAGACCGCGGCTGGATTATTCAAGCTATAAAATGCGAATTCGCCGATGTCACATGACGTTTACTGGACTCACGATCGTTGCAATCATGATAAGCTCGACCATGGCCGCCGCGGCGGACGCTCAAAGAACCAATCGGGCACGCCTCGATCACATCCAGCAGATCCTCAGTAGCGACGTCCCGCGCATGCTCTGCCTCGACGAAAGCTTCGCCACCGGCGGGCAACCGAAAGACCAGGCGTACACCAAAGTCGCTACCGCCGGTTTCCGTTCGGTTTTGAGTCTGCGAACAGCCGGTGAAGGAATTGATCTGGCGCGCGAACGCACACAGGTAGAAGGCAACAAGATGCGCTACTTCAATATTCCGGTAAATAGCCTATCGCCGCGACCGGAACAAGCCGATGAGTTTCTGCGAATCACGAGAGACAAAGCTAATCATCCGATGCTCGTGACTTGCGCCACGGCAAATCGCGTCGGCGCGTTCATGATGATACTGCGTGTTCTCGAGCAGGGTTGGAGCGTAGAAGAAGCCGCTGACGAGGCCGCCAAGATTGGCCTGAGAGGCGATGAACTCAAGAAGTTTGCCAAAGATTATATCGCGCAGCAAAAGCCTAAACGAGGACGTGCTTAATGCGCTGATGAGCCTCCTGAAGATCCATCAGCTGAGCAAAATTCCGGTGTCGAATAACTCGAAAGCATTACTTCTAATACTGTTTGTAACTACCATATCTGACACATGTTCAGCTCGTGCCGAGCTGCGCCAAAGCGAGCCTTCTTCAGGCCATCAAATCGACCCTCTGTCCAAAGTCGATCTCCCGGTTGTGCTCTGCATCGATGACAAACCCTCCGTGGGTGGTCAACCTTCAGGTGGAGCCTATGCCAACGCCGCAGTGAACGGATACCGGTCCGTCTTAACCTTGAGGTCCAAGCAAGACGGCGTCGATGTTGTGCGCGAACGTTTTATGGTGGAGCAGAATAAGATACGTTACTTCAATATTCCCGCCAGTGCCAAACTGCCTCGCCCCGAGCGAGTCGATGAGTTTCTCAGCCTGGTCCGAGACAAAGCCAACCATCCGATGCTCATCAACTGCGCCTTCGCCGAGCGCGTCGCGCCATTCATGATGATCCTGCGCATCTCAGGACAGGGGTGGAGCGAAGAGAAAGCCGTCGAGGAAGCCAGCCGAAGCGGACTAAAAAGCGATCAGCTAAAAAAGTTCGCGAAGGATTATCTGGCGCACCGCAAGAGGAAGCAAAGCCCGGCAGTCAAGCCAATGTCAAATGCGCCGTGACTAAGAACCAAACGCGTCAAGACACTGCGCGATTAGACTGGCCGGATCCCTGTCAAAAAAAACTCTTCCTATCGTCCGCTTGTTGCAAACCCTGATGATTTCTCGCATGCCGTCGGCTACGCCGCCGCTGCCTTCGAGCACGCCGATAATCTTTCCCTCATCGTAAGCGATGGTGAATTCGTTGAGCGTGCCGGTAGCGCCGCCGACGATCAGCACGATATCCGATGAGCGAACGTTAACGACATTGCGGCCTTTGTAGCCGAATCCTGAGTAGATGATCACGTCCGCGCCGTCGTCAGGTAAGCGATATCGGCCCAGGTGCTCTCGTTGATTTTCAGCGGGAGAAATTCCCAGGGCGAAGCCGCCATTTGTACGGAAGGCTTTGGCGACCAGATGCGGTAGTCCCGTCGTCGCCCCCGTGATCAGAATACATCCCGCCTTCGCGATCGCTGCGCCAAGCTCTTCGGCCAGCGATTTGAGCCGGCTTGCTTCCGCTTCTGACAGCGCGTCATTTGCAGAAGCACCCATCACTCCGATAACGGGTTTATGCATATTTGAAAATCTCCCCTTCCCCTTATATTAGGTTTGTTGCATGTAATCATAGATCAGGTGACTTTATGTAAACCGATTTCACAGAGCTTGCTGGTATGAG
>Ga0114129_10008337_pt1 | contig 14781 bp, 10 predicted proteins | sample RhiMetdeltSRZDD1_FD_80071 | JGI IMG/M metagenome (GOLD analysis project Ga0114129, IMG submission 80071) | Populus rhizosphere microbial communities from Tennessee, USA - Rhizosphere MetaG P. deltoides SRZDD1 (version 2) (version 2) | ecosystem: Host-associated > Plants > Roots > Rhizosphere >...
CGCCGAACGGATCTTCGGGTACTCCTCCGAGGAGATGATCGGCAGGTCCGTGCGACTGGTGATTCCCGAGGATCGGCAGGACGAAGAGGACGACGTGCTGAGGAGAATCCGGCTCGGCCAGCGTCTCGATCACTTTGAGACGGTGCGTCGCCGGAAAGATGGCACCTTGTTCCCCGTGTCCCTGACCATTTCCCCTGTGTACAACGACCACGGCGTCGTAATCGGCGCATCGAAGATTGCGCGCGACGTGACCGAGCGCGCCCGTGCCGACCAGGAGCATCGCCGTCTCCTGGAAATGGCGAGGGCTGCGAACCGTCTGAAGGACGAGTTCCTCGCCACGCTCTCGCATGAGCTCCGGACGCCCCTGAACGCGATCGCCGGCTACGCCCGGATGATGCAGACCGGGTTGCTGAAAGGCGACAAGCAGGGGCGGGCGATTGACACGATCGTGCGGAATGCGTCCTCGCTTACGCAGATGATCGAGGACGTCCTCGACGTGTCGCGGATCGTGTCGGGCAAGGTGCGACTGACCCTCGTGCCGGTCGAGATGTCGCAGATCGTCAGGGAGGCGGTCGAAACGGCGCAGCCGGCTGCCGACGCCAATGGTATCCGGGTCGACGTGGTGGTGGATCCGCGCGGGACCCTGGTCTCGGGCGATCCCGATCGCCTGCGCCAGGTGCTCTGGAACCTCTGCTCGAATGCCGTCAAGTTCTCGGGGCGGCGTGGCGGACGTGTGCAGGTCCGGCTCAAACGTGTGAACAATCAGGTCGAGCTGACCGTCAGCGACAACGGGATCGGGATTTCACCGGAGTTTCTTCCGCATCTGTTCGAACGCTTCAGCCAGGCCGACGCCGGCATCAACCGGCTGCACGGCGGTCTGGGGCTCGGCCTGGCGATCAGCCGTCACCTGGTCGAGCTCCAGGGCGGTCGCATCTTCGCGCACAGTGACGGCCCCGGGAAGGGATCGACCTTTCGGATCCAGCTTCCCGTACGGAGCGCTCAGGCCGCACTCACGGAGGGGAGCCCGGCGCGCCCGGCGACGGTCGGCGCACCCGACATGCCAGCGGTTCCTGATCTGAACGGGGTTCACATCCTGGTTGTGGATGACGACCAGGACGCGTTGGCGCTGTCGCGCGAAATCCTGGAGGCAACAGGGGCGGCCGTCACAACCGCCGATTCGGGGCCGGCGGCGCTGGAGAAGCTTCGTCGGGGTCGAGCCAACGTGCTCATTGCCGATCTGGCCATGCCACGGATGGACGGGTTCGAACTGATTGAGCGGGTCCGGTCCTCCGAAGAGGTCCGCGTCCGTGAGATCCCGGCGGCGGCGCTGACGGCGTTCGCACGATCGGAAGACCGGGTGCGCGCGTTGCGAAGCGGCTTCCAGGTGCACTTGTCAAAGCCGATCGATCCCGCCGAACTGATGGCCGCCGCCGCCGCGCTCGCACGGTCTACCAAACAGTAAGGCTCGGTCAGCGACTCGGCGCCCGTGATTCCGGTGGAGCCTGCTACTGCGGGCGATAGAGCACCGCCACGGCCCTTGCGCGTTCGACGAGGACGAACGCGGTGTCACCGACGATAGTCACGCCGGTCGCCGCCTTGAGTCCTTCCTGCAGCACGCGCACCTCCGCACGATCTCCTTTGATGGTCAGCTCAGCGAGGCGTCCCTGGCCCTCGGCCTGGATCAGCGTCTGTGGTCCGACGGTTCGCAGGCCATCGGGCCGGCTCAGCGGCATTGACGTCTCGATCTTCGCGATCGCGCCGGCGCTGCCGTCCGTGTTCACCGGAATGCGAAACAGCTCGCCGCTGAAGAACGTGTTCACGTACACCGCGCCGTCTGCGAGCAGCGCTATCCCATCGACGGCGGCGAGCCTGGGATCGGTGATCCACTCGTCGAGCGCGGTGGCGCCGGGGCGGAGCCGGTGGATGCGGTTATTGAAGGACTCGGTAGCGTAGACCGTGCCGTTGGACGCCACCGCGATGTCGTTGCAGACACCGCCATTCGTGGCAAACGGGAACGTACCCTTGGCCGCACCGGTCTTCAAGTCAAAGGACCGAAGGGCGGTCTGTCCGACGACGGGCGCACCGCCTCGGCCACCCGTGTTGTTCTGGCAGACCCACAGCGTGTTGCTCTTGTCGTCCCCGAGCACGCCAAGCACGTTGGTCAGACCGGCGGCTGACGCCTGGATCCAGGGTTCGGCTTGCGACGCGCCCGGCGCTGCGCGGTAGATCGTGCCCTTCGCGGTGCTGCCGAAGTACACCGAGCCATCCTGGCTCGACGTCAGGTTCTCGGCTTGAGTCCCGGTGTCGTTGATCGTCACTTCCTTGCGGTCCTGCGCTCGAACGAGCACCGAGAGCGATGCGGCAGCGGCGACGGCGAGAAGTAAACGGCCGACGGTCTGGCGAGTGATGGACATGGCGGGTCTCCGAATACGATCTACGTTTCCAGCTATCGCCGGTAGCTGACACGGATCAGGCGATTGCCGCGGTCGTCGCTGATCAGGATCGAGCCATCGGGCATCTGCAGCACGTCAACCGGGCGGCCGGTCGCGACCTTGGTGGCGCCCCGTCCACCCGCGCCGTCGGCTTTCGGCAGGAAACCCTCGACGAGCGGTTCGTAGCTGGTCACGCGACGACCCTCGGTCCGCGCCACCATGACGCGATACCCGCTTGGCGTCGACCGATTCCAGGACCCATGCTGGGCGATGATCGCCGCGTTCTGGTAGCTGGCCGGAAACATCTTCCCGGTGTAGAAGGTGAATCCAATCGCCGCCACGTGCGCGCCGAGCTTCTGCACCGGCGCCTCGGTTGTCGAACACGCGCGCTGAGCGCCGAACTCCGGGTCCGTGACATCGGCGTCATGACAGTAGGGGAAGCCAAAATGGAGGCCGGCCTTCGGAGCGATGTTGAGCTCGTCGTTCGGCACGTCGTCGCCCAGCATGTCGCGGCCATTGTCGGTGAACCACAGCTCGCGCGTCACCGGGTGCCAATCGAACCCGACGCTGTTGCGTACGCCCTCGGCGAAGACTTCCATGCCAGACCCATCCGGTTTCATCCGCACGATCGCCGACACCATCGGCGGCGACAGACAGACGTTGCACGGAGCCCCGACCGTCATGTACAGCATGTCGTCCGGGCCGAAGCCGATGAACTTCCAGGTGTGGCCGGACTTCGGATTGGGCAAATCGGCGCGCACCGTGACCGGTGCGGGCGGCGCGTCGAGGTGCTTCTCGATGTCGTCGAATCGGAGCAGGCGGCTCGCGGTCGCCACGTACAACGCGCCATTCCACATCGCGACGCCGTTGGGTTGGTCGAGACCGCTGGCAATCACCACGACGCGATCGGCCTTCTGATCCTTGTCGGAATCCACAACAGCGTGCACCTTGCCGACATACTGGGAACCGACGAACACCGTGCCTTGCGGACCGATGGCCATCGAGCGCGCGTTCTCTACCTTCTCGGCGAACACCTCCGCCTGAAATCCCGCGGGCAGCACCAATGGCGGGAGCGGCGACGCCTCCTGCCGGGCGGACGTCGTCAGGCCGGTGGCGAGCAGGCCGGCGCCGAGAACGACGATGAAGGAACGCGTTGATATGGTCATGTTCTGTTTCTCCACACCAGGGTAGCTGGCGCGGTTTGCTGAGACGATGACACATCGTTACCGAGTGTCACCGGATGGTCGTGACTCGGCGGATGAAACCGTCGCTCTTCGTCAAGATGTAGATCTCTCCGGCCTCGTCGGTTGCGATGCGCAATTCGAGCCGCATCGGCCGGGGAACCGTCGCCGCACCTGCGGGCGCGGCCCCAGGTCCACCCGTACGCCCGGTCGCGGGCCCACCCGGGGGCGCGTTCGCGCTGACGCGCTCCTGCACAAGGGTGGGAAGGGTCGTCGTGATCTCGGCGTACGGAGCCACCGTGGTGGGATTGCCGTCGGTGGCGGCAATGAGATCCGCCATCCGCGCGTAAAAGAGTCGTCCGCTGGTGATGTCGCCAAACACAACGGCGCCTTGCAGTTGAGGCCACCTCTTGCCGCGATAGACGAAGCCGTTGGCGATCGCAAGGCCCTCGACGCCCGTCCGGTATGCGAGTGCCGAGTCCTGGATCTTGATTCGTTGGTCGAGCACGACCGTATCGGAGATTCGCACTGGTAGGGTGTTGTCGTCGCTCAGAGGACCGTAGATCGGGCTGAGCGGTTTGGCCTCCGGGCCTTCGCGCAGCGGGTAGCCGTAGTTGGCTCCTCGACGAATGATGTTGATCGTCTCGTATCGAACCGGGGACCCGAAGTTGGAGCCAATGACAAACGCTAAGAGGCTGGCTTGACTCCCTGCACCGGCGCCGACATCCCAGGCCATGCGATGAGGATTGCGCATGCCATAGGCGAAGATCTCCTTGCGCGCGCCAGGAGTCGACACAAACGGGTTGTCGTTCGGGATGCGGTACTGACCGTTCTCACTCACCTGGCTCGCAGTCACGTGCTCGCGCACGTCAGGGATGATCCGGATGATCGCACCGCCGAAATGATCGAGACGCTGCGGATTCAGGCGACGGACGTCGTTTTGCTCGCCGGTCCCGCCGTCCCCTGTCGACACATAGAGAACGCGCCAGTCGCTGCCGCCCGGGGCCGCAGTCGGATTGAAGGTCAAGTCGCTCATCGGGTGAATGGAGTTCAACAGTTGCACCCGCATCACCTCCCGCATGGTGCCTTCGAATGTCGCGTTCTTGATATTGCTGTCGGTCCATTCACTGACAACCGCCTCACGCGTGAGGGTCTGACCATTTGCGGGCATGCCAATGGGCTTCGTGACCACGAACCGCGACGCGTCGAGAGCTGGCAGCACGCCAGCCTTCGGCTTCGCCTCACCCGTGAGCGCCGGATTTTCCAGATGGATCGTGTAGAACACGCCGTTGCGTCGGTAATCCGGATCGAAGGCGAAGCCCATGAGCCCACTGACAAACCCGCCGGTGGGGGCGAACTTTGGAAACAGCCCTGGGGCGTCGGCCGATCCGTTGAAGTTGATGTAGGTGACTGGCCGCCGAGTCGTCTTGTCGACGATGGAGAGCGGTCCCGCGTGTTCGGCGACGAACAACCTCCCACTACCTGGCTCTTCGATGAGGACATTGATTCGCGCAGCCGCGGATCGGCCGTCGCTGCTGCTGGTACGCGGCATTTCGACGTAGTCCGCGAGTTCCGCCACGAGCGCCGGTGGGGCCGTTTGAGCAGTCGCAAGCGCGCCAGCGCAACCGAGCGCTGCGCTCAGTGCCAACGTCCATGCGGCATTCTGAATGCTCGAAGACGCGCGCGCAGGATCGACATGACTGGATGCAAGAGGTTGTGACATGGAAATGGTTCCTGTTGAGGCGCAGAAGTCTGAACACTCCTTCACTTCTTCACACCCGCCGGCTTCCTGACCCGCTCGTCAATCCACCTGAGAATGAGGTCGGCGACCTGCAGGTGGTTCTTGTCCTGCATGATCATGTGGCTGTTACCGCGGGTGCCGATCTCGGTCGGGCTGATCATCTGGGCTTGCCCGCCCGCCGCCTTGAGGCGGCCGATCAGTGCCTGACACCCTTCGTAGCGGGCCTGCCACGTGGGGAGCGATGGAATGCCCGTCGGCGTGTCGCGGTGGTCGCCGAAGACGACCAGGATCGGCAGCTTCGCCAGCGTTCCAATCTGTTCTTCGGTGTAGTTGGCCGGGCAGGTGCCCGGCTCGACCAGCACGAGGCCTTTCATGACAGCGGGATTGAGCAAGGCCGTGGCCAGCGGAAACGAACCGGACTGTGAATGTCCCATCAGCACGGCGCCACTGACTTGACTGGCGAGATCCGACAGCGCCTTGAGCGTTGGGTTCGGTGTGGGAATGCCGCCCAAGCTCACGTCGGGTACACCCTGCTTCGACAGTTCGGCAAGAGCGGTCACGGGGAACTGCGTGTCCGGATAAGGCTCCCCGGGTTTTGCGCCGATGCGGAAGTTGGGCCAGACACCTTCGTCGCTGAACCGCAACCAGCGGGGAAGGGTGTTCGCCGGCGCCGACTCCGCTCGCACGTTGTTGAAGACCGCCTGATTGAACCCCGATCGCCCGCGTCCGACCTGATCCGGGACGTAGACCGGATGGCCCTTGCGCACGAAGTACTCATCCCATCCCATGCGACCGTCCGGCGTGGTCTCCCAGGACTTGCCCGTCAGCGTTGCGCCATGCACCATCACGACCGGCACGTTGCCGTCTCCGCCCTGCGGCACCATGTAGCGCACGTACATCTGATTGACGGTGATGTGTCCACCCGGGCCCAGGTCGCCCAGCTCCCGCTGTGTCTGTTCGACCGTGTCGCCGCCGACGAAGAAGCTGCCTTGCGCCTTCAGTACGAGGGGCGTATCCGGCGTCTGCACAACCTTGAGTGTCTGCGCCAGCACGCTGGAGGTCGCCGCAAGGACGGTCGTAAGGGTCAGACCAATCAGAATCGTGACGAGCTTCAGCGTGTTCTTCATAGACAGGAGTCCGGCTTGATCGAGTCGTGATTCTGACGAGGGACGCCCGCACCGGCAGCGCCTTCGTTGCGTTGCGGATAACAGTACCGACCAGGCGTGAAGGTTCCTTGCCTATTCCTTCACGATTTTGTGCTAATCGCTGGTGCGGTCAGGAGCTTTTGGCAAGGCTGATGTTCAGCCTGCCTGTACTATGGCGCTATGACGCTCACTTCCCGGCCAGCCCAGCCACATCGCCGACGCGATCGGAGCGAGCATCCGCCACCGCGCCGCGCTCGTCGTCCCGAAGAGCTCCGGACGGTCGCCCGGCTGGCCGCCGAGGACACGAGTCTCGCATCCCCCGGCACATTGCCCCTGCGACGACTCGCCAGCCTGCTCGCCAACTACACGCCGCACGACGGCGCCTTTCAGCTCCGTCTGCCGGGCACGTGGGCCGTCCGTCTGTCGCGAATGACCCATGAGGCCTCGTACGCGACGCTGGGGCCGGCGCTGTGCGTCGCAGCGCAAGGGGCAAAGGTGGTCATGCTCGGCCGCGACGTGCTCGAGTACGATCCCGCGCATCTCCTGGTGTTCGCCGTGGATCTGCCGGTCGCCAGCCAGGTCACGCGTGCCAGCCGGAAAGATCCGTATTTGGGCTTCGTGATGGATCTGGATCCCGCACGAATCGCAGAACTCGCTCACCGCGTGTACCCGCGTGGCATCCCCAAGGCGTCGGATATCGGCGGACTGTTTGCCGGACGGACGACCGACGGTATCGTTGATGCTGTCTCGCGTTTGCTCGAACTGCTGGCCCACCCGGAAGATGCCAATCTCCTCGGGCCACTCGTCGTTGACGAAATTCTGATTCGTCTGTTGCGCACGCCCATCGGTAGGCGGGTCGCCCAGATTGGCAATCCGAAGTCCGGAGTCCGGCAGATTGCCGAAGCCGTCTCCTGGATACGCGCGCATTTTGCTCAACCGGTCACGGTCGAGGACATGGCCAGCTCGGTCCACATGAGCGCGTCGTCATTCCACCAGCGCTTCAAGGCCATCACCTCGATGAGCCCGCTGCAATATCAGAAAGTCCTCCGCCTGCACGAGGCCAGACGCCTGATGCTGTTTCAAAGCATGGACGCGAGCGACGCGTGCCGCCGGGTCGGCTGGGTGAGTCCGTCACAGTTCAGCCGTGAGTACAGCCGCTTCTTCGGGAGCGCGCCGGTGCGAGATATTGCCCGCTTGCGTGAGGAGGGATTCGCGCCGGTAGAGGGCTCGGAGTAGTCTCACTTCCGTCAAGAGTCGACATCATCTTCCGCGAGCCGCTCTACTTGCCGAGGACCCGATTGACGGTCCTCATGGCCTTGGTCGCCTTCGACCAACCGGCATAAAACGCCAAGTGCGTGACCGCTTCGCCGATGTGGGCGCCCGTCAGGCCATTCTCCAATCCGCGACGGAGGTACATCTCGAGCTCGTCGTCTCCGGTGGCCGCAAGGGCGGCAATCGTGACCAGGCTCCGGTCTCGCAGCGAGAGGTCGGACCGCCGCCACAGATCGTCGAACACCACAGCATTCGTGAGCTCGACGAACTTCGGCGCGACGGCTCCCAGCTCATCCCTCAGTGCGCTGGCGCGTGCCGCGTCTGATGCGGCAGCTGAAAGGCGCGGCCCCGCGGCGCTCAGTGCGGTGGTGTCGACCTTTCGCGCGGTGTACACCTGATCGTAGATGTCGAGCGCCGATACCGCATTCGGCCAGCCGCTGTAGATCGCCAGGTGCGCGAGAACGCCAGACGCCTCGCTTGCCTGTACTCCGTTATCGAGCGCTCGTCCCAGGTGGCCCGCGAGTTGCGCCGGCCTTCCCGTCGCGATCAAGACCGAGATGGTCACGAGGCTGCGGTCGCGAGGCGACAACTCAGGCCGCTTCCACACATCGCCGAACAGCACCTCGTCGGTCAGCGTCGCAAGTCCCGGCGCGAGTCTTTGCTGAACTGGTCCGGACGGCCTCGCGGCGGTTGGCTGTGGCTTGGAAGGTTGCGGCTCCGAACCCGCCGGTGCAGCGCTGTACTGCTCGTCGGTGACCTTCTCCATCCACTGGACGTTAATGCCCTCCCGCGGTTCGGTAATCGCGATGTGCGTCATCGCTACCTGCGGTGACGCGCCGTGCCAGTGTTTCTGGCCTGCCGGGATCCTCACGACGTCTCCCGCACGGATCTCCTCGATGCGATCACCCCACCGCTGAACGCGGCCGGTGCCGGCAGTGACGAACAGGATCTGGCCCGCCGGATGCGAATGCCACGCCGTGCGGGCCGCGGGCTCGAATGTCACGGAACCGGCACTTGCCTGTAGCGGACTGAGCGTCTCGAATAGCATCTCGACGCGAGCGACACCCGTGAAGTTCTCTGCCGGAGCCTGCCGGACCGGGCGAGAGCCGCCGCGGGCAATGGTCAGCGTCTGTGCCTCCGTCACTGCCGACGTGAGCAGGGTCATTGTCGCGAGCATGGCTGTCATCAACGTCATCTCTGCCCTCCGACCGCTTTATCCATCCGTGAGCTTCAGCACGTGCTCCGGCAGCCGGGCTCCCTGCACCGTGATCTTCGATGCCGCATCGTTGATTGTTTGCAGATCCGCGTCCGCCACGTTCACCGAATCGGAGCCGATGTTCTCATCGAGCCGCTCGAGCTTTCGCGTCCCTGGAATCGGGACGATCCAGGGTCTCTGGGCAAGGAGCCACGCAAGGGCGATCTGTGCCGGCGTCGCGTGCTTCTGCTGGCCGAGGCGCTGCAGCAAATCGACCATCGCCATGTTGGCGGCGCGCGCGTCCGGCGCGAACCGCGGCGAGATGGCGCGGAAGTCGGTCGCGCTGAAGGTCGTGCTCGTGTCGATCTTGCCAGTGAGGAACCCCGCACCGAGCGGGCTGAACGGAACGAAGCCGAGCCCGAGTTCGGCGCAGGTGGCGAGCACGCCGTTGTGCTCGACGTCGCGCGTCCACAGTGAGTACTCGCTCTGAACAGCCGCGACGGGCTGGACGGCGTGTGCGCGGCGGATCGTCTGGGCGCTGGCCTCGGACAACCCGAAGTGCTTCACCTTGCCTTGCCCGATCAGCTCGCTCACGGTGCCGGCGACGTCCTCGATCGGGACGTTCGGGTCCACGCGATGCTGATACAGCAGGTCGATGGTCGTGACTTTCAACCGCGTGAGCATGGCATCCACAACACGACGAACGTGTTCGGGCCGACTGTCGACGCCATAGCGCGTGCCGTCCGGATTGATGCCGAACCCGAACTTTGTCGCAATCACGACGTGGTCGCGGAATGGCGCCACGGCGTCGCCCACGAGCTCCTCGTTCGTGAACGGACCATAGGCCTCCGCGGTATCGAAGAACGTGATGCCGCGATCGAACGCCGCCCGGATGATCCTGATGCCCTCCTGGCGGTCAGTCGCCGGCACATAGACCCCCTCCAGGCCCATGCAGCCGTACCCGAGCGCCGAGACTTCGATGCCGCTCCGTCCGAGAGTGCGCTTTCTCATGGTTCCCTTCGAGTCGCTTCCGTCAGCGTCAGCCTTCCGTGCACCGTCGCGTACCGGGACTCGGAACGACTTCAATGACTCATGCACCAGGAGCAAGCGTGTAAGAGCTGTGCTGCGGGTCACGAATCCTTTACTCAGCGTACCTCGCGCAATCTCCCCGTTCTTGCCTGTTCCTCTGCGCGAGGTGTCGTAATAGGCGGCACTTGTGGAGGCTTGGGCAAGCCGAGCCGAATGGCGACTGCTCCAGCTGTGCGTTCCGAGGTATCCGAGCTCACGTAACCGGGACAATTCGCCTGCGTGCCAGGAGAGCGTGTAGAGTGTGCCTTGGCCCCTTCCAGGTCTAGAGGCGATCCATGACCGACCACTCCGATCGCAGCCCCGGCGACGTTCCACCATCTAAGAAGTCGACGATCCTGAATGCCTCCGCTACGACGACTGCGGGCGGTGGGGGCGGGACTGCCGCGCCGTTCCCCGCGACACTCGGTCACTATCGCATCATTCGCATTCTCGGTGAGGGCGGCATGGGAACCGTGTTCGAGGCGGAACAGGAGCAACCCCGCCGCACCGTCGCCCTGAAAGTGATCAAGGCCGGCTTTGTCAGCCGTGAGCTGCTTCGCCGCTTCGAACAGGAATCGCTGGCGCTGGGTAGACTCCAGCACCCGGGCATCGCGCAAATCTACGAAGCCGCCACAGCTGATGGCGGGTTCGGCCCACAGCCGTACTTCGCCATGGAATTCATCCGTGGCGAGTCGCTCCTCGCACACGCCGCGGCCAGGCATCTGACCGTCCGGCAGCGGCTGGAGCTGATGGTCAAGATCTGCGACGCCGCTCACCATGCGCACCAACGCGGCGTCATTCATCGCGATCTGAAACCTGGCAACATCCTCGTCGACGGGAGCGGGCAGCCCAAGATTCTGGATTTTGGCGTTGCCCGGGTCACCGACAGCGACGCGCATGCGACACGGCAGACCGACGTCGGCCAGCTCGTGGGAACGCTCGCGTATATGAGTCCGGAGCAGGTGCTCGCGGATCCGCTTGAACTCGACGTCCGCAGCGACGTCTACGCGCTTGGTGTCATCCTCTACGAACTGCTGGCGGGTCACTTGCCGTACGAGGTCGCACGCCACATCCACGAGGCGGCAAGAGCAATCGTGGAGGACGACCCGGCACCGCTCAGCTCAATCAACCGGGCCTATCGCGGTGACATTGAGACCATCGTCGCCAAAGCGCTCGAGAAGGACAAGACTCGCCGCTACACCTCGGCCGCCGATTTGGCGGGCGACATCACCCGATATCTCACAGACGAACCGATCACCGCACGACCCGCGAGCACCGCATATCAGCTGCAGAAGTTCGCTCGCCGGCACAAAGGGTTGGTGTTTGGCGTGGTCGCGGTCTTCGTGGTGCTCGTTGCCGGCATCATTGCGAGCACATGGCAAGCCGCGAGAGCGACGCGTGCGGAGCAGACGGCTCGCGAAGAGGCGGCAACGGCGACTGCGATCAACGACTTCCTGCTGAATGATCTGCTCTCGCAGGCCGGTGCGGAGACTCAAGCGGGCTCGGAGCAGACGCCCGATCCGGAACTCAAGGTCCGGACAGCGCTCGATCGCGCCGCCGCGCGTCTGGAAACGAAGTTCGAGACGCAACCGCTGATCCGGGCGTCGATCCACATGACGATTGGCAATGCGTATCGCGAACTGGGCCTGCTCGGTGAAGCCGAGCGCCACTACACCGGCACCCGCGACCTCCGGCGCCGCGTGCTCGGCGCGGAGCATCCAGAGACGCTGACCAGCGACAACAACCTCGGACAGCTTTATCGAGAACAGGGAAAGTACTCGCAGGCTGAAGCAGTGCTCAGCAAGACGACGTCGATTCGGCAGCGCGTGCTGGGCGAGCTGCATCCCGACACGCTGATTGCCATGGCCAACCTCGGAATCGTGCTGCACGAACAGGGCAAATACGCGGAGGCCGAGCCGGTGCTCACCAAGGTGCTCGAAGCCGAAACACGCGTGCGCGGCGAGGAAGATCTCGAAACGCTGATCAGCATGCTGAATCTGGCCAAGCTGCACGGTGACACGGGCAAGCTCCGCGAAGCGGAGGTTCTTCTGGTCAAGATGGTCGACATCGGTCGCCGACGGCTAGGCGAGGAGCATCCGAGAGTGCTTGGCGGCCTGAACAATCTGGCGACGATTTACTACAGCCAGGGTAAGTACGCTGAAGCGGAGCCGGTATTCGCAGCCATCGTCAGAGTGCAAAAGCGCATTCTCGGCGACGAACATCCCGAAACACTGACGGTCATGAACAATCAGGCAGTCCTGTACCGCCAACTCGGAAAACACGCGGAGGCTGAGGCTCTTCTCGTTGCTGTCGTCGATGCCCAGCGTCGTGTCCTCGGCGACGAACATCCGAACCAACTCGCTTCGCTGAGCACTCTGGGCCAGGTCTATCACCATCAAGGAAAGCTCGGCCAGGCCGAGGCGCTCTACACGAAGGCACTCGAGGGACAGCGTCGCGTGAACGGCCCGGCTCATCTCGGGACACTCAATACGATGCGAGTGCTCGGCGGGCTGCGCCGACAGAGTGGCGACTATGTTCGCGCGGAGGCACTTCTCCGCGAGGCGCTTGCCGGCTTCGTGAAAGCGCGGCCCGAGTTCTGGGCGCGCTATGAGATCGAGAGCACACTCGGGGCGAGTCTCATGGCACAACGGAGGTTCGCTGAGGCCGAACCGTTCCTGATCGCCGGCTACGAGGGATTGGCACGGATGGCAAACACGATCCCGCCCGTGAACAAGGCAAGCCTCGCGCAGGCGGGGGACTGGATCGTCGAGCTTTATCGCGGCTGGGGCCGACCGGACACTGCAGCCCAATGGCGGCAGAAACTGTCGCAACGATAGCGGTGCCGGCACTCGGGTCACTCCCGGCCACGACCATCATGGCGGCGCGGCAGATTTGACAGGCGCATCGGTCTCGAGCGGCCCTCGAATTTTGCGTGCACTGAAATATTTCGTGGCGACCGACGTCTATGTTGGGTATGACGACCATCTGGCAGGACCTTCGATACAGCGCTCGCCTTCTCCGCAAGCATCCCGGCTTCACACTGACCGCCGTGGGCGTCCTGACGCTCGGCATCGGTGTCAACGCCGGTATCTTCGGCATCATCAACGGCCTGATGATCCGGCCGCTCGCCGGGGCTGATGCGCCGGGTGAGGTCGTCGGCGTGTTCGGCAAGGACCGTACGGCCGAGCGCGACTATCGCCCCTTCTCCTATCCAGGCTTTAGCGACGTGCGAGACGCGGGCGGACCGTTCGCGCACCTCGCCGGTCACACTGTCGCTCTCGCCGGCGTCATCGAGAACAACACCACCCGTCGGGCGACAATCGACATCGTCACGACGGGCTTCTTCGAAGCGCTCGGCGTGCAGCCGGTCTACGGCCGCGACTTCACGATGGAAGAGGAACGCCCGGGCACACCGGCGCGCTCGGTGATCGTCAGCTACAAGGTTTGGGAGCGATCGGGGCTCGATCGTGGCATCCTCGAGCAGACCGTCCGTATCAACGGGCAGGACTTATTCAGCTGCGCCTCGGGAAGCACGAGTAACGGTCCCGTGGAATGAGCCGAAGATGTCGTGCGTTTCGACGCCACCGCTCACCTCACTGGGTTCCAGCTTGTGAAAGAGCTCCACGGTAAAGCTCCCCTGGGCTCCCGCGAATCGACCCGTCCCGCCAGTAATGGTATGAGTTTCCGTGACTCTGAGGAACCCGCCTGGAAGATCCGACAGTTCTGCATGTCCGACAATGGTCGTATAAATGCTGTCTCGATTGGCAGCGATCCACTGAGCCGACCCTGTGGCACTGAAGTCCACGAGGCTTCCCGTAACTTCCCGGATCAATGAGAATCGACCCAGATGGGCGCCATTTCCAAGGGCGGTCGTGCTGATCGCTACGGTGGTGGCCCCCGGCGGCTGCACGGGGTGGGCCTCTTGTCCCTGGAAGATACCCTTGAAGCATCCGGGCCCGGAGTCCAGGCAGGAAGTCTGTGCCGACGCGGGGTCGGCAAGCGCCGCTGTCAGAATCATCGCCGCCATCGGCAGGTAGAGATTGGTTCTCGATGGGGTTTTCATACGCTCTCCTTTAACTTCTCCGGACGATAGGAAGCATTAGCGGGGCTCATTGAGCGGGTGCCCGGACAACCACGCAGCATCACCCTGCGGCTCCCGCCCGACGCACTGCCGCCACTTCAATCGATCAAATCCCTGCGACGGGGTACTAGCGGTCGTCGTTTTCTGGCTCCGGTCTGACGACCGTTCCCTCGAACTGACCCGCAATCGGCAGGAGCGCGGGCGCGTTGACGGCGTTGCGCAGCACGGGCGTCTGGGTGGCCGTCATCGTAAGTTCCCCGGATGCGTTCGCGAAGCGGCCCGTTCCACCAGTGATCTGATAGTTGACGATGAGGGCCGAGAACCTTTCGACGAGATTGATACAACCCGACCCGTCTTTGACTGTAACGATCAACAAGCTGCCGTCCTGAAAACGGAAGACGCCTGCGCCTTTCAGGACTCCGAAAAAGGGCCCCGTGCAGCCGTCGGGAGCCTGCGGAGCGGTCCCATCGGCGTGGAGTTCACGAAAGGTAAACCGTCCGAGCGAACCTGTGCCGCCTGCATGCATTTCGTCGGTGACGGTATTGGCCTGCAGATTGATCGTCGTGGCCACGTTGGTTCCCGAGAACGTCATCTTGACGTGCCCATGCTCCTGTCGTGCGTAGGCGCCTGCAACACTGAGAGCGAGTATCAGCGCCACGAAAACGA
>Ga0114129_10008339_pt1 | contig 14779 bp, 5 predicted proteins | sample RhiMetdeltSRZDD1_FD_80071 | JGI IMG/M metagenome (GOLD analysis project Ga0114129, IMG submission 80071) | Populus rhizosphere microbial communities from Tennessee, USA - Rhizosphere MetaG P. deltoides SRZDD1 (version 2) (version 2) | ecosystem: Host-associated > Plants > Roots > Rhizosphere >...
GGAGACGGCCATGATCGACGACCTCCGCTACGCGCTGCGGCAGATCCGCAAGTCGCCCGGGTTCGCCGCTACCGCGATCGGCACGCTGGCGCTCGGTATCGGCGCGGCGGCGGCGATGTTCGGGCTGATTCAGGGCGTCCTGCTCTCGCCGCCGCCGTATGCGGCCCCGGACCGGCTGGTCCTGGTCTCGCCGAAGCGCATCGACGGCCGGCCTTACGCGCTCGGGACGTGGTTCGCGCACTGGACCAAGTGGCGTACGCAGAGCCGGACGCTCGAGGCGCCCGCACTCTATCGCTGGACCTTCAACTTCCTGGTGCTGGCGGACGGCAGCCGCTCGCTCGGCGGGATGGTCGTGACCCGCAATTACTTCAGCACGATCGGCGTGAAGCCCCTCTACGGCCGCGAGCTCAACGACGCCGAGGCGTCACGGCCGAAGGTCCCGGCCACGGGCATCATCCTCGGCTACGAGCTGTGGCAGTCGCAGTTCAAGGGAGATCCCGCAATCGTCGGCCAGCCGATTCAAATCAGCCGGTATCCGGCCCCGCTCACGGTCGTCGGCATCATGCCGCCCGGCATTCGCTTCCTTCCCGATCCCGCCAACGCCAGCGAGCCGAACTACGACGTCAACGCGCCGGTCGACTTCTGGCTGGCGGTCACGCCCGATGAAACGCAGCCGCTGGCGCGCGGCTGGAACACGGTGGCCCGGCTGCGCGACGGCGTCACACCGGCCCAGGCGCAGGCCGAGCTGGCGGCGCTGGAACCGCAGCTCGGCGCAATCCACGCCGACCTCACGACGCTGACCCCGATCGTCCGGCCGGTGACCGATGTGCTCAACGAAGACGCGCGGCGCCTGCTGCTGCCGCTGTTCGGATCGGTGGCGCTCCTGTTCCTGGTGGCGTCGGTCAATGTCGCCGGCCTGTTCGTCGCGCGCGGACTCCAGCGCCACGGCGAGTATTCGATGCGGTCCGCGCTGGGGGCCTCGCGGTCGCGGCTGTTCCGCCAGGTGCTCACCGAGTCGCTGGCGATGGCGCTGGCCGGCGCGATCGCGGGCGCCGCCCTCGCGGCCGGAGGGATCCGGATGTTCAAGGCGATCGGCGGTCAGGCGGTTCCCCGTGCGGAGACGGTCGGCGTCGGCTGGCCATTGTTCGCGTTCGGCCTCGCGGCGGCTGCAGTCGCCGCCGTGATCGCCGGATTGCTGCCGGCGCTTCGCGCCTCGTCCACGCGCCATGCCGCGGAGCTGAAGGGCGGCCGTACGAGCGCCGGACGTGGCGAACGCCGGATGCTCGCCACGATCGCCACCGTGCAAGTGGTCCTCACCGTGGCGCTGCTGTCGGGCGCCGCGCTCCTGATCCGCACGGCGCAGAAACTCTCGAGCGTCCACCCCGGCTACGAGACGGAGCATGTGCTCGCGGTCACGGTCACCTCGGTCACGCCAGGGACGTCCAGGCAGTTCCACACCGCAGTGCTGGACCGCGTGGCGGCGCTGCCCGGCGTGGCCCGCGCGGCCTTCGTCTGGGGGCTGCCGCTGACCGGCAACAAATGGCCGGGGACGATGGAGTTGATCGGGCAGACGGGGACCGGCTCGATCTCCGAGCAGCTCAGCCTGCCGCTGCGATCGGTGACGCAGGACTATTTCAGCGTGATGAACATGGCGCTCGCCGAGGGACGGACCTTCCTGCCGGGCGACCAGGCCGAGGCCCCGCGTGTGGCGGTGGTCAACCAGGCCTTCGCGCGCAAGTACTTCCCGGGGTCGTTCACGGTCGGCCGCCAGATGCGGTTCGCGGGCGACGCCAAGCGGACCATCGAGATCGTCGGCGTCGTGGCCGACACGCGAACCGAGTCGTTGAGCGCGCTGGCGGAGCCGGAGGTCTACCTGTCGTTCTGGCAGAACGGCGCCTTCTCCAAGCATCTGGTGGTGCGCGCGGCCGGCGACCCGCGCGCCCTCAACGCGCTGGTCCGGCGCGAAGTGCACGGTGTCGATCCGACCGCGTCGGTCGAGCGCTTCACGACCATGGCGCAGATCCGCCGCGACTCCGTCGCGCCGCGGACGTTCGCGATGCGGCTGCTGGTCGGCTTCTCGATCCTCGCCGCGGCGCTCGCGGTGGTCGGCATCTATGGCGTGCTGTCGTTGTCGGTGGGGTCGCGGGTGAAGGAGATCGCCGTACGGAAGGCGATCGGCGCACAGCGCCACGACATCCTGCAGCTGATCCTGACCGAGGGGTCGCGGATGATCGTCGTCGGCCTCGCGCTCGGCGCCGGCCTCGCCATCTTCGTCGGCCGGGCGCTGGAGAGCTACCTGTTCGAGGTGCCGGCCACCGATCCACTGTCGTTCGCCGCCGCCGCGCTGCTGTTCGGCGCGATCGCGTTCATCACGTGCCTGCTCCCGGCCACCCGTGCCGCCCGGACAGACCTGAGCGCGCTGCACCACGAGTAGATGAGTGTCTTCGACCGATGTTGACAGTCACGCTGCGAATGCGGCCACGGGTGCGCTTCGCGCTGGCACTACGGCCACGACGCCACGACGAACACGACGGAAGACGCGGGCCTGACGGCCCGCTCACAAAGACCACCGCGAAACACGAAAGACAACAGGCCACGTATCACCGACTCTCCCGCTGCCGGCGCGCCGGCCTGCAGGCCGGCGTGCAGGCCGCGCGAAGCGCGGCGCCGGCAGCGGCTGAAGTCCGTCGAAGAGAGGTCGAAGCTCTTCTTTGTGCTCTTTGAGCCCTTTGTGTTCCTCGTGACTGCGGGCCGTCAGGCCCGAGTCGTCTTACGTCGTGTCGTCGCGTCGTCGTGGCGTCGTGAAAGGCCGAAGGCCCGCCCGCCGCAGGCGCGTGGGACAGCGAGTGTCGCAGGACCAAGCAACCCTGCGCGGTCTACTTCAGCTCCTTGATCCGGATGTTCCTGAACTCGACGCGGGCGCCGTGACCGAGGAAGCCGATGTGTCCCTTCGTGTTCGCGATGCCGCGCGATCCCTCGGGCTTGGTGAGATCGCGATGGGTCCGGAGCATCTCCTCGTCCTTGATGTCGTCGAGATTCGCGTCGACGATCGTCGTGCCATTGAGCTTCACCGTCAGGTGCCGGCCCTGGGCGGTGATCTCCTCCGAATTCCACTCGCCCACCGGCTTCTGAAAACCGCGCTTCGGCGCAACCATCCCGTAGATCGACCCGTGGTACTGGAATGGCTTGAGGTCCGTGTACTGCGACCCGCCGTCGTCCAGGACCTGGATCTCGATGCCGACGTAGGCCGCGTCTCCGACGAGCGGCGCGCGGATGCCGATCCCGTTGTTGGCGTTCTCGGTGAGCTTGACGTCGAACCGCAGCACGAAGTCGGAGTATTCCTTCTCCGTGTAGAGATTGCCGCCGTCGTCCTTGGTCGAGTACAGAGCGCCGTTCTCGATCTGATAGCCCTTGCCCGATTTGTTCTCCTGTCCGTTGGCGCGCTGGCCGTACACCCAGCCAGTCAGGTCCCGGCCGTTGAACAGGGCCGTGAAGCCGTTCTCGACAGGTGCCTGAACGCCGAGCGCGAACGCCGGCACCGCCATCGCCGCCAGCACCGTGACTCTCAGCAGCCAATGTCGCGGGGTCATCACTCCTCCTGATCCGGGTGAATGGAGCGTCCGTACGAAGCCGGATGCTCCGAACATTTATGAGCGGCCCGCCCCAGCCGGGGAAGCGGCCACACCTACCGAGGGCTCGCCGCTTCGATCAAATCGAGCGCCTGGACGAGATCGTCGGCCTGACGCTCGAAGGCGCCGGCGATCGGGCTGCGAATCAGCACCGCCTTGTGACCCATGGCGCAGACCGGCGCGCAGTCGGCGCTCGCATTGTCGCCGATCATCCAGATCGGCCCGCAGCCGGCGCCGCTCAGGCGCTGCGCCACGTCGAACAAGCGCCGGTGCGGTTTCTCGTAACCGACCACGCCCGACCCGACGATCCCCTCGAACAAACCGGTCAGGCCGAGATCGGCTACGAGCGTCTCGAGCTCGGGGACATGATTGGACACGATCAGGCTTCGCCACCCGCCGGCCCTCGCCCGCGTCAGCGCCGGCACCACGTCGTCGAACACCCGATAGCCCGATGGATCGAGGATGTCGCTGCGCAGAGTGGCCATCGCCTCGGGATTTGCCGCCTCCGGATGACCGAGCTCAGAGAAGATCTCGCCATACCTGCGGTGGACCGCTCCCCACCACAGTTCGGAGGACGACAGATCGGGATGGGCGTGATCGTGGCGGTGCCAGGGCATCCCTGCCGAGACCTGCCGATCCATCTCAGCGCGTTCGACTCCATGGCGGGGCGCAGACCGATCGAGCAGCCGGATCGCGACCTCCGACCACATCATCGGCCTGCTCACGAGAGTCCCATCGAAATCCCACCAGAGAACGCCGCTGGGCATCGGGGTATTGTGGCTTCGATCCCGCCTTCGCGCTTCGCGCTTCGGCGAGGCAGGCTGCGGGCTCGGGGCTCGGGCAGAGCCGGTGGAATCACGGGCAATCAGCCGCTTCGATTGCCCCGGTTGCCTCTGAGTGCCACCGGCTTTGCCGAGCCCCGAGTCCCGAGTCCCGCCACGCGTATAATCCGCGCCGAGTGATGACCATGACGCATTCCAGACGATTCGGTTCGACCGCAGTGGCCGTCGCGCTGTGCCTGATCGGCAGCCGGGGCGACATCGCCGGCCAGGCGTCTTCCCCACCCGATCGCGAATACCGGCTCGAGTCCTCCATGCTCGGCTATCGCGGGATTGGAGGCGAGATCGACGGCATCCGCAATCCGACGCTGTGGGCGAAGACCGGCGAGACCGTCCGCATCACGATCGTCAACGGCGAGCTGATGGTGCACGACATCGCGCTCGACAAGGGCGAGGTCCGGAGCACCCAGATCCTCGACAAGGGAGCCACCGCGAACATCACGTTCAAGGCCACCACCGCCGACACCTATTTCTGTTCGCTCCCGGGTCATCGCGCCGCGGGAATGGAGGGGCGGATCGAGGTCTCCGACTCGCGCCCGTCCGCCGAGGGCATCGCGCCGGAAGCGAACGGCCGCGCCCTCAACCTCGATTTCGAGACCGGCACGCTCGAGAACTGGACCGCCACCGGCGATGCCTTCGATCTGGTGAAGGGCGACGGTCTGGGCGAGGGCGGCGCCGACCGGACCAGCGCGGTCCGTGGACAGTCCGGCACCTACTGGGTGAGCAGCGGCGTCAGAGGCAGCGCGCGCAGGGGCACCTTGACGTCCGCGCCGTTTCCCGTCACGCAGCCCTATGCGAGCTTCCTGGTGTCCGGCGGCGCGTTCAAGAGCACGCGCGTCGAGATCGTGCTCGCGGACGACGAAAAGGTCATCTACACGATCAGCGGCACGGACAGCGCGCGTCTGCGCCCCGCGGTCGTCGACCTGCGTCCGTACGCCGGCAGGAACATCTTCATTCGCGTCGAGGACGAAGAGACCGGGGCGGCGACCGCGACCTATCTGAAAGAGAATCCCTGGGCCCACATCAATTTCGATCGCTTCCGCTTCCACGAGGCCAAGCCGTACTTCCCGAACGAGCTCACGGCGTCCGACATGACGCTGATGCCGCCGATGGATCCGATCCTTCATGCCGGGCTGTCGGGCGTCGAGGCGGCCAGGGCGATGACGCTGCCGAAGGGCTTTACCGTCAAGCTCGCCGCGGCCGAACCGGATGTCGTGCGGCCGATCGCGTTCACCAACGACGATCGCGGCCGGCTGTGGGTCGTCGAAGGGCACACGTATCCGGTGCGCGCGCCCGAGGGGGAGGGCAAGGATCGGATTCTGATCTTCGAGGACACCAACGGCGACGGCACGCTCGACAGCCGCAAGGTCTTCACCGAAGGGTTGAATCTCGTGAGCGGCATCGAAGTGGGGTTCGGCGGCGTCTTCGTCGGCGCCGCGCCGAACCTGCTTTTCATCCCCGTCAAGGAAGGCACGGATACGCCGGCCGGCCCGCCCGAAGTCCTGCTCGACGGGTGGGGATACCAGGACACCCACGAAACGCTGAACACATTCTCCTGGGGACCCGACGGCTGGCTGTACGGCACCCACGGCGTGTTCACGAATTCGAACGTCGGCAAGCCCGGCGCGCCCGACTCCGAGCGGCAGCGAGTCACTGCCGCCATCTGGCGCTATCACCCGACGAAGAAGATCCTCGAGGTCTTCGCCGAGGGCACCAGCAACCCGTGGGGCCTCGACTTCAACGACTACGGCCACGCCTTCACGACCGCCTGCGTCATCGAGCACCTCTATCACGTGATTCCAGGAGCCCGCTACAAGCGGCAGGCCGGCAAGCACGTCAACCCCTACATCTTCGACGACCTGAAGACGATTGCCGACCACGTGCACTGGGTCGGCAACAAGGGACCGCACGCGGGCAACAGCCGCTCCGACGCGGCCGGCGGCGGGCACGCGCATGCCGGCGCCATGATTTACCTGGGCGGCGACAACTGGGGTCCCGAGTACCGCAGCGCGATCATGATGAACAACATCCACGGGCATCGCGCGAACGTCGACCGGCTGGAGCGCAAGGGCTCCGGCTACGCCGCCACGCACGGGCCGGACTTCCTGAACGCCAACGACACCTGGAGCCAGATGCTGAATTTCCGGTACGGCCCGGACGGCTCGGTGCACGTGATCGACTGGTACGACAAGAACCAGTGCCACAGCAGCAACCCCGACGTGCACAACAAGACGCTCGGACGCATCTTCAAGATCAGCCACGCCGGCGATCGCTTCGTCAAAGTGGACCTGCGGAAGGAGACCTCCGAGCGGCTCGTCGACCTGCAGCTGCATCGGAACGACTGGTACGTGCGTCACGCCCGCCGCATCCTTCAGGAACGCGGGCCCGATCCGAAGGTGCACGCACGGCTCAGGACCATCCTGCAGACGAACCCTGACGTCACCCGCAAGCTGCGGGCGCTGTGGGCGCTTCACGTGACCGATGGATTATCGGAGGGCGACCTGATCGGCCTGCTGTCGCACGACAGCGAATACGTGCGCAGCTGGGCGGTCCAGCTGCTGGCGGAGGGACGGAATCCCCCGGACGCCGCCATCGCGACGTTCGCGGCGATGGCCAGGTCGGACTCGTCGGCGCTGGTGCGCCTCTACATCGCCAGCTCGCTGCAGCGGGTGGCGGTCGAGAAGCGGTGGGACGCGGTAGCCGCGCTGCTGGCCCGGACCGAGGATCGGAACGATCAGAACCAGCCGCTCATGGCTTGGTACGCCGCCGAACCGCTGGGGGCCCTCGACCCGCAGCGCGCGCTGACACTCGCGGCCGAATCGAAGCTGCCGCGCACGTTCTCGTTCATGGTGCAGCGCGTCGCCGGCCTGAAGACCCAGGAGGCGCTCAAAGTGCTGGCGGAACGCCTCGCAAGGACGACAGACCCCGAGCAGCAGAAGGACCTGGCGGCGGGGATTAATACGATCGTGGGAACTAGATAGAAGCCCGCGTCAACTCCCAACTTCCAACTCCCAACTCCCAAGAGAACCGGATCGGCCAATGGGGTGGAAAGCCCTCGACTCAGCTAGTTGCGGCGCCTTACACCCAATTGTTCGAGCCTATCGCCCTTGGGAGTTGGGAGTTGGGAGTTGACCTCGGGCCTCTATTCCTCCCTGAGCGCTACGACCGGATCGACCCTGGTCGCGCGCAGCGCCGGCACGTAAGTGGCGACCAGCGCGATGGCCGCGAGTCCCAGCGGGACGGTGGCGAACGTCAGCAGGTCGTGAGTGCCGACCCCGAACAGCAGCGTGGCCATCACCCGCGTCAGCGCCGCGGCGCCGATCAGGCCGGCGGCGACGCCGGCGATCGTGAGCTCCGCTCCCTGGCGGAGGATCATGCCGACGATGCGGGTGCGCTGCGCGCCGAGCGCCATCCGCACCCCGATGTCGTGCGTCCCCTGGCTGACCAGGTTCGACATCACGCCGTAGATGCCGACGACCGCGAGAATCATCGCGAACAGCGCGAACGCGCCGAGCATGATCGTCGAGAACCGCTGCCGCGCCAGCGAGTCGCTCATCCGGTCCGGCATGGTGCGGACGTCATAGACGGGCAGGGTTGGATCGACGTCGTGAATGGCCCGCACGACCGCGGCCGACACGGCGCCCGGATCGCCCGCCGTGCGCGCGACCTGGTATCCCAGCAACCCGAGGCTGGGGCGGTACACGACGATGCGGCCGTCGATGTCGAGGCCGTATTGCTTCACCGTGCCCACGACCCCGACGATGGTCATCGGCTGCTTGGGATCGTTCCACAGGTGCTTGCCGATGGCCGACTGCCCCGGCCAGAACCGCTGCGCGAACTTCTCGTCGATCACCGCCACGCGCTCGGCGTTCGGCAGCGCGTCGAACTCCGAGAAGAACCGGCCCTGCTTCAGAGGGATCTCCATCGTGCGGAAGTAGTCCGGCGTGACGCCGCGCTGATCCACCTGCAGCTCCTGGCCGGGCTGCGGAACCCAGCCCTCGACGCTGATCGAGCCCCAGCCCACCGACGACGTGAACGGCAGCGAGGACACCGCGCCGCGCACCTTCACGCCCGGTACCGCGGCGAGGCGATCGCCGAACTGCCGGAAGTACTCGATGCGCGCTTCGGGGTTCGGGAACTGACGCCCGCTGGCGCCGAGCCGCAGCGAGATCACGTTGTCGGGGTTGAAGCCCGGCGTCACCTGCTGCAGCCGGACGAAGCTCCGCACCAGGAGGCCGGCCCCGACCAGCAGCATCAGCGACAGCGCGATCTCCGCCACCACGAGGAGGCTGCGCAGACGCCGGCGCGAGCTGCCGAACCCTCCCTCGCCCTGGGTGTTCCGGCCGCCCGCCTTGAGCGCGACGTTGAGGTCGGGACGCGCCGCGCGATACGCGGGGGCCAGCCCGAAGACGATGCCGGTCAGGATCGAGACGGCGAGCGTAAAGGCCAGCACCGGGCCGTCGATGGTGATGACTTCCAGCCGCGGAATGTTCCCCGGGTTGACCGTGTGCACGATGGAGAGCGCCGCTTTGGCGATGAGCAGCCCGACAACGCCGCCGAGGACGCTGAGCAACACGCTCTCGGTCAGGAGCTGACGCACCAGCCGCTGCCAGGCCGCGCCGAGCGCCGTGCGGATCGCGACCTCCTTCTGCCGGGCGGCCGCGCGCGTCAGCAGCAGGTTTGCCACGTTCGCGCACGCGATCAGCAGCACCAGCGTCACCGACCCCAGCAGCACCAGCACGGCGCGCCGGACGTTGCCGACCACCTGGTCGAGCAGCGGCACGACGTCGATCGTGAAGGTGCGATCGCGCTTGTCCTTCTCGCGGATGCGCGCCGCGATCGCCGCGACGTCGGCGTCGGCCTGCTCCATCGTCACGCCGTCCTTGAGCCGCCCCATCAGGTTGTAGTTCTCGTCGCCGCGCCTGGTGACCGCGTCGGCGCCGAGCGGCAGCGGCAGGAAGATGTCCATCTGCCGGATGCTCGCGACCGTCGGCATGATCTCCGCGTTCAGAAGGAAGTCGCGCGGCAGCACGCCGACGACCGTGAACTGGTTCTTGTCGGCGCCGCTGCCCTGGATGATGCCGTTGAGCGTGATGCTTCGGCCGACCACGCCGGGATCGCCGCCGAACACCCGCTGCCAGAAGCCGTGGCTCAGGATCACGACCGGCGCCTTCCCCGGCACGTCGTCTTCCGCCAGCAGCAGCCGGCCGTGGAGCGGCCGCGCGCCGAGCAACGTGAAGAGGCTGGACGAGGTGCGCAGCGCCTCGACGCGCTCCGGCTGATCGCGGCCGAGCAGCGTGCCGCTGCGGCCTTGCGAGATCGACATCTCCTGGAACGAGCGATTCTCGGTCCGGACGTCGATGTACTGCCCGGGCGACGGCCAGTCTTCGGGAATGTTGATCCCCGGCGATCGGAGCCACAGGACCGCGAGCCGATCCGGATTGGGATAAGGCAGCGGCTCCAGCAGCAGCGCGTTGACGACGCTGAAGATCGCGGTGTTGGCGCCGATGCCAATCGCCAGCGACGCGACGATGACGAGCGTCGACACCGGGCTGCGCCGCATCATGCGGAGGGCGTAGCGGAGATCCTGAAGGAAGGAGTGCATGGGGGAATCTTACGCGGTCCGCGGTCCGTTGTTCGCGGTCCGCTAGTCCGCAGTCCAGCGGATGGGCGGACCAGCGGACCAGCGGACCAGCGGACGAGCGGTTCTAGAACTGGAACCGGATCTGCGCCTGCATCGAGCGCATCGCCTGCGCGCCCGTCGCCGCGCCGAAGCCGGCGTTCTGAGGCGTCAGGCGGGTCTGGACCAGATTGCCCGACGCGTCGTACTGCGGGTTGCTCTGCGTCAGCACCAGCGGGCTCGTCACCTGCAGCGTCGTGTTGCGGGCGTTGAACACCACGGCGTTGAACGCGTTGAATGCTTCGATCCGGAACTGGACGGTCCGGCCGCCTCCCAGCCGGAAATTGCGCGCCAGCGCCAGGTCGACGGTCTTGTCGAAGCAGCCGTGCAGGTAGTTCTGCCCCGACTCCAGGCCACGGCTCGGGCTGGACGCCGATGCCGTCGGCACGGTGAACGCGGCGGTGTTGAACTGCGCGTACTGGTTGTCCGAGCACCCCGACCCCGGATCGCCCGAGATCAGAATGCGCGGCGCGTAGCTCGGCGAGCCGGTCAGGTTCTGGTTGCCGGTGCCGTTGGCGTTGGTGCCGCCGGCCGCGTTGCCCACAGCGCCGCCCGCGTAGCTGAAGCCCACGCTGTAGGGCGCGCCGGTGCCCGCCGTCAGGATCCCCGACAGCTGCCAGTCGTTGAGCACCGCCGCGAGGACCTTGCGCGCCCCGCCGCCCGACGACACCTTCGGCAGGTCCCACACCATGTTGCCCTTGATGGTGTGCCGCTGCAGCCCCAGATCCTTGAGTAGTTCGTCCTGCTCCGCCTGGTCCGCGCGAATCGAGTAGGTGCCATCGGCGTGATGATCCAGCCTGACCGGATTTCCCGCCGTCCCGGTGTTCGAGAGGCCCAGCGTGTAGTTGAGGCCGGCCGAGAAGCCGTTGCGGAACCGGCGGTTGAACGACGTCTGGATCGAGTGGTAGGTGTTGTAGCCGATGCCCCAGTTCTGTTGAATCGCGCCGAAGCCGCGGTACGGCCGCAGCAGATCCACCGACAGCGCCGAGCCGCCGGGCGTCGTACTCGCCGCCACCGTGCCGTCCTGCGCCGTGCCGCTGAAGGCGACGCCGAAGTCCACCGCGTTGATGTCGACGTTCTGCAGGAGGTTGAAGCCGTGCTGTCCCACGTAGGACACGTCGCCCGACAGCGACCATGGCATCGCGAACTGCACCCCCGCGTTCCACTGATACGACGACGGCAGCTCCGAGTCGTACTTGAAGACGATCAGCGACGGCGGACCCTGCGTGGTCAGGCCGCCGCTGCCGAGGCTCTGCAGCTGCGAGTAGCGCACGGTGGTCGAGGTCGAGAACGGCGGGTTGCCGACCTGCGAGAACACCGAGTTGCCGTTCGGCCGATCGAAGAACAGGCCGGCGCCGCCGCGGAGCACGAACCGCTGCGAACCCGTGAGGTCGTAGGCGGCGCCGAACCGCGGCGCGAGGCCGATCGTCGGCCACTCGTAGTTGCCCTTCGCGATGCCGTCGCCGGCCTTGACGATGCCGTTCAGCGCGTTGCCGCTGTTCGCCACCAGCTGTCCGATGGCGAGCGACGTGTTCGGCCCGAGCAGCTGCCGGGTCAGCGGATTCATCGCCTGGCGGTTGTTGCCGGAGCACGGGCTGGCGCCCGCGCAGCCGGGAACATAGAGGGCGGGCGCCGTGCCCGGCGACCACCGCTCCGGGAAGAAGTTCGACGCCTGCAGATACTGGTCGTACTGCGGCCGCTGGTTGACGAAGCGCAGGCCGTAGTCCAGCGTCAGCTTCGAGTTGACCTTCCAGTTGTCCTGGACGTACCAGTCGATCTGGTCGTAGAGGAAGCTGCCCTCGACGAACTTCGACTGCTGCTGATAGCTGGTGAACACGCCGAGCGCGGCGTTGGCATAGCCGAAGCCGGTGTCGAGCGGGTTGGCGGTGTCGTTGGCAAAGCTGATGTTGCCCTGGAACGACGAGCCGCCGCCGGCGCCGAGGTTCTGCGCCTTGTAGCTGTGATTGAGGTAGAACCCGGCCTTGATCGTGTGCCGCTCCCACACCTTGGTCAGGCTGATCGAGAAGTCCTGGGTACGGTTGATGTTCATGAACCCGGGGAAGCTCAGGTTCGGCGGCGCGTTGGCGACGCGGTTGCCCCAGGTGAAGTTCGGCGGCAGCAGAATCCGGCCGTCCTGGAAGTACGGCGTCCCGGACGCTTCGAGCGGCTTCACCTCGTAGTAGCGCGGATCGATGACGCCGGCGTCAGGGAACAGCAGCGGCAGATCGCCGAGCCCCGCGTTGAACCGGTTGGAGACCGGCGAGATGATCATCGACCCGAGCTGGTTCTGCACCCACCCGTAGGTCGCCTCGAGGAACGTCGTCGAATTCAGCGTGAGGTTGTTGGTGACCGAGATCGTGCCGATCCACGGATACGGCTCGACGTAGTCGTTGAAGCCGGGGATGCGTGCCCCGACGCCGGGCGCGGCGGCGCCGCCGATGGAGTTCACTTCATGGCTGCGCATCTGGCCGGCGTACTTGCCGGTGATCCGCCAGGCCGACATCGGCTGGTAGTCGAGCCGCAGCGCCGGCTGCTGGATCAGGGTGTTCACGGTCGGCAGCTCGACTTCGTAGTTGTAGTTCAGTCCGGTCGTGTTCGGCTCCGGCCACAGCTTCAGGATGGCCAGGCCCGGCTGATACAGCCGGTCCGAAGGGATGGTCTTGTTGGGGAAGGTCCCGCCGGTCGCGAAGTCGAACAGGTTCGGAATCGGGTTGCCATTCTGATCGGTCGAGGCCGAGAAGTTGCCGGCGCGCTCGGCCTGCGTCGGCACACGGAACCGATTCACCTGACGGCCGCTCTCGCGCGGGCGGTACTCGTGGCTGTAGAAGAAGAACAGCTTGTTGGCGCCGCCCGGCTTCCCCACCGGTCCGCTGACCGAATAGCCCCAGTCGCGTTCCTTCTGGATGGTCTTGGGCAGGCTGTTCTTCTGGTTCGCCCAGGTGTTCTCGTTCCAGTCCGAGTCGCGCTCGACGTCGTACAACGAGCCATGGATCCGGTTGGTGCCGCTCTTGGTCACCGCGGTGATCTGCAGGCCGCTGGAGCGCCCGTACTCGGCCTGATAGCCCGAGGTGAGCACCTTGACCTCGGCGATCGCCTCGACGTTCATCTGCAGCATCTGCCCGTTGTTGCCGGTGTCCATCGTCGAGACGCCGTCCATCATGATGTTGTTCTGGCCGCCGCCGCCGAGCCGCGTGGTCGTGCCGGTCACGCCCGGCGTGAGCTGGGTGAGGCTGGCGAAGTTGCGGTTGGAGAGCGGCAGGTTCTCCACCGACTCGGTCGAGACGGTGAACGAGCGCTCGCCGCTCGAAGCCTGGATGAGGGGCGCTTCGGCCGTGACGTCGACCGTCTCGGTGGCGCCGCCGATTTCTATGACGAGCGAGCCGACCGCAACGCGGTCGCCGCCGCTGACGGACACGCCGGTGCGCTTCATCGTCTTGAAGCCCGGCATGGAGATTTCAATGGTGTAGGTGTCCGGCGTGATGTTCGGGAGCACATAGTCGCCGGTTTCATTGGTCACGGCCGGCACCGACTTCGTGCCGCGCGATTCGCTGATGAGCACGACGGTCGCACCGGGCACGACCCCGCCCTGCGCGTCCTTGACCGATCCGCTGACGGTCCCGGTGGTGATCTGCGCCGACACCGGCACCGCGATGCCCAGGGCGCACAGCGCCACCGCTGCCGCCGCTGCCGCCCGAAGGACGATCGACACGAGTTTGTCCACGGTTTCCTCCCCTGCGTTACACGGGCTACCGGCTTGTACTCTGGCTGAGCCGGGATAGCCAGCCCTTTTTTGCATGCAGGAATCGATGTCGCACAGCACAATAGTCCGCAGTCCGCGGTCCGCGGTCCGCGGTCCGGGGCTCGGGGCTCGGGGCTCGGGGCCGGAGCTCGGGGCTCGGGATTAGATGGGGATTCGGGCTTAGGGATTCAGATTAAGGATTCAGGATTTGGGATCAGGGATTAGCGATTCGCTGTCGTCTCTCTTCGCCAATAACCGCGCCTGGGCGAGCCGCATCTGCCAGCGCGACCCGGACTTCTTCAAGTCGCTGGCATCGCAGCAGTCCCCCCGCTACCTCTGGATCGGGTGCGCCGACAGCCGGGTGCCGGCCAACGAGATCGTCGGGCTGATGCCGGGGGAGCTCTTCGTCCACCGCAACGTCGCCAACGTCGTCGTCCACACCGACCTGAACTGTCTCTCGGTGCTGCAGTACGCGATCGACGTCCTGAAAGTCGAGCACGTCATCGTCACCGGCCATTACGGCTGCGGCGGCGTGCGCGCGGCGTACCTGCGGTCGTCGCTGGGCCTGATCGACAACTGGCTGCGGAATGTCCAGGACGTCCACGATCGCCACCAGGCGCTCATCGACGCGGCCGCGGACGAGGAGTCACGAATCGACCGCCTCTGCGAGCTAAACGTCGTCGAACAGGTCAGGCATGTGTGCCAGACGACGATCATCAAGGACGCCTGGCAGCGCAATCAGCCGGTCACCGTGCACGGCTGGATCTACGACGTCGCCGACGGCCTGCTGCGGGACCTGATGTGCGCGGCCAGCAGCACCGAGGAGCTGACACTCGTCTACCAGTGCGCGCTCGAGCACGCGGCCCGTCTCGTCGTGAACGGAGTCCGGGAA
>Ga0114129_10008341_pt1 | contig 14777 bp, 12 predicted proteins | sample RhiMetdeltSRZDD1_FD_80071 | JGI IMG/M metagenome (GOLD analysis project Ga0114129, IMG submission 80071) | Populus rhizosphere microbial communities from Tennessee, USA - Rhizosphere MetaG P. deltoides SRZDD1 (version 2) (version 2) | ecosystem: Host-associated > Plants > Roots > Rhizosphere >...
GCAGCCGACCGCCGCAATAGCGGCTCCCGGGTAGCGCTCGAAGATCCGGGCGATCCACGTCAAGGCCGAGCAGGGCAGCCGTTCATGGCTGCAGAAGATGATGTCGGCGACGTCGAGCCACGGTCGGTAATAGGGTTCGTCGATGTCTGCGATCACGTTTACGTCGACGGCGATCGGCACGCCGCGCAACACCGTCGCCGGCAGCAACGCTCGGACGAAGTCGGTATTGGTCAGCACGGCGAGATCCGCACCATTCAGCGCGTCGGAGAAGGTCGCCAACGGGTACTCGACGGCGTTGACCAGAGCCAGGTGCGGGTAGACAGCACGGCGTCCATCGGGAGCGACCAGCACCACGGTCTGCGATGAACCCGGGCCGTCGACCACGCCGATCCCGTCCAGCCCACCGGCCCGCAGTCCGTCACGTATCAAGTCGCCGGCCGCGTCTGGCCCGACCACGGTGCACAGGGTCACCTCGTTGCCGAACCCTTGCAGGATCGAGGCGATTTGCGCCCCGGCCCCGCCGATCCCGCTGTTCAGCCACTGTGGTGGACACACCGGCGAGTACCGGACCGGAAACTCGTCGACGGCCACATGAACCGCCAGGCTCGCAACTCCCGCTACGACGATCTTGCCGCTCATGGTCGTACTCCCTGCCGGTCGATCAGTTGGGCCAAGGGCACCGGGTTCGTCTCGGCCGGTGTAGCCGGCTCGGCCAAGCGCAACAGCTCGTACATCCGCGACCGAAGGAGTTGGGCTGCCCGGCCTGGCTCGGACGTCACGCGAGCCGCCACCGCCTGCGGGCAGAACCCCGCAAGAGCGCGGTCGAGCTGAACCGGCAAGGGCCGAGCCGGCCTGAGCGTGCCAGCGGTGCGGGCCAGCTCCGCGACCGCAGATCCGACCCGGACCGAGCCTGCGACAGTCGGCAAGCGAAGCGCTGGAACGCCGGCGGCGGCCGCATAGACAGTTGCCGACCCGTGGTCTCCCAGCACGATATCGGCCGCGGTGACCAACGCCCGCCAATCCAGCGGCTCGACGAGCCCGAGTCCGCGCTGCCGCTGCTCGCGTAACCACGCCAGGACTTGCCGGGGTCCGTGGCCGAACCACAACGCTGGATGGAGGGCGGTCATGACCGCGTACCCGGCGTGGACGAGCCCGGTCACCATGTTGTCCAGCAAGGGTAGGGACCTGGCGAACATCGACTGCCTTCCCCAGGTCGACGACACCGCCACGAGTGGGCGGTCGTCATCGACTCCCAGCGCCGCTCGGTATCCGCGACGGTGCGCGCGGCTCGCCACCAGCCGATCCAGACACAGGTCTCCGACTACCTTGGCCACCTCGAGCGCCGGCGGGCATTGGTCGGCGAGTACCTCGAGCAGCTCGACATGAGACAGCGCCACCATCGCCGGTACCAGCCGGCCATACCAGGTGAGCCACGGCGCACCGAGCCCCACGACATGCCCGCTGGCGGGACCGCCCAGAGCCGACGGCGCGAGCTTGTTGTTCATCACGCCGTGCGACAGATACAACACCGGCGCCTGCAGCTGATGAAATCCGGCGGAGTCGGTCGTCAGGGCGAGATCGAACGGAGTACGTATCGCCTGACGCCACGGCACTACCGCGCAACCCAGACTCTCGAGGTAGCCAGACACTCCGTTGCTGAATACGTCGGGCGCCTGGGTAAACACGACCTGGATACGCGGATCACACTCCACCAACTCCACCGCGTCCAGCAGATGGCCCATTCCGGCGACGGTATGAACGACCGCCAGAACAGTCCGCCGCGTCGCCACGGTCACCCAATGGGATGCCCTCGGCCGACGGGTACCTCGAGCCACTCCTCGTTCATGGCAGAAGGCTTTCCGGCGATTCGAGACACGAAGCCGAACACGAGTCCGGACACGGCTCGCACACTCATGCCACACTGGACGAGAACCCCTCGGAGTACACGTTGGATATCCGTCTGCTGGGCAATGTGGAGATCCACCACGACGGAACCGTCGTCACGCTGCCGCGTGCTGGCGAACGCTGCGTCCTGGCCACGCTCGCGTTCAACCCCGGTCACCGGTTCACGGTCGACACGCTGATCGATCACATGTGGGGCGACGATCAGCCGTCGAATGCCGAGCAGACCATCACGACCTATACGCGGGCGGTTCGGCGGGCCCTCGAGCTTGCGGGCGGACGACGCGACAGCCTTCGCAATCACCGACCGGGCGCGTACAGCTTGAGCATCGACCGCGAGCTCGTCGACTATCACCGGTTCACCTCGCTGGTGGCCGAGGCTGGCGCACATCGACGCGCCGGCGTACCGGCTCAGGTCATTGCCGCGTACCAGAAAGCCGTACAGCTGCGGAACGGAGAGGCGTTGGCCAACGTCACCGGCCAGTGGGCCGCGCACCGCCGCTATGCCATCGAGCAGGAGTACCTCGACGCCTTGTGCGCGATGTACGAGGAGCAGCTCGGCCAAGGCCTCCACGCTGCCGTCGCGACCAGTGCGATTCACCTCGTCACCGAGATAACCCCGACCGACCGGATGGTCCTGCTCGCGGCGCACGGCCTCGCCGCTTCCGGCCAGCGCTCGATGATCCCCGAATTCATCCGTCGCGCCTCCCAAAGACTGTGGGAGACGGCCGAAGCGGAACTCAGTGCCGAAGCCCGGGCGATCGCAGACGATCTGCTCGTTCGCGGCGTCCAGCTCAGCTCCCCGACCGTGGCATCCGCGGCGACCAACGACCGTGCCGCCAATGTCGTCATGACCGCGTCCAACAACGCGATCGTCTACCAGGCAGCCGGCGATCAACACATCATCGACGGTGGTTAGCGACGCGGCGTGGGAATGGCCGGTATGTGGCCTGTTACATCCGGGTCCTGTTTGTGTAGTCATGCGGTGTGGGCGACGCCACCTTCAGCGTCCTCGGTGAGTTGACGGTCCTCGTCGACGGACTCGAGACGGCACCACCGAACGGGAATCTCGCCCGGCTGCTCGGCGCGCTGCTGCTCAGCCCCGGCGACCCGGTGAGCGAGAAGCGGTTGCTCGAGCTGACCTGGGGACCGGACAAGGGATCCCGGCACGCCCTGCAGTGTGCGATCTCCCGCCTTCGTACGTGGCTCGACGGACTCGACGTCGGGGTCCTGCGCCTCGGTCAGGCATACCAGCTCCCCGTCGACGCGGACCGGGTGGACATCGGCCGGTTCTGGGCGCATGTGCGATGTGGACGCCGGAGCACGGATCCCGCCAGCCGCCTCCAGCATCTGTGCAGTGCGCTCGGCGAATGGCGCGGCGCCGTCCTCGGTGGGCACGTCGCGGAGCTGACCGGAGACCCGGTCGTCCGGCTCGTCGAACGTACCCGGGTGGAGTCCGCTTGCGAGCTCGCCGACCTGGCGCTGCGCCTGCGCCGGCCGGCGCACGTCCTCGGCGCGTTGTTGGACGTCGCCGACCACGCGCCGTACGACGAGGCCCTGCACGCCCGGGTCGTCCGCCTGCTCTACTCCTGCGGCCGGCGCGCGGAGGCGGTACGCGAAGCCGAACGCGTCCGCGCCCGGCTGGCCGAGGACCTCGGTCTCGACCCGTCGCAGGAGCTGCGTACGGCACACGCCTACGCGTTACGGGAAACGGCGATCGTACCGACTCCCGCGGAACTGCCACCGGACATCGTCGACTTCACCGGTCGCCGTGGGCCTCTGAAGTCCATTGTGGACTGGTTGACTCCACCGCTGCTGCCCAACCCGATGAACGCCACGCGGATCGCCGCCGTCACCGGCGTGCCCGGCGTGGGCAAGTCCGCGCTCGCGGTGCACGCCGCACACCGCCTCGCACCGCTGTACCCCGACGGCTGGCTCTACGCGGACCTGCGCGGTACGACCGGCGTACCGGCCGATCCCGCCGCGGTTCTCGACCGGTTCCTGCGCGCGCTCGGCGTCCGGAACCTGGCCCGGGACACGTCACTGGCGGAACGCGAGAGCACGTACCGGACCCTGATGGCCGCCCGCACGATGCTCGTCGTGCTCGACGACGCGGCCCACGCCGAACAGGTACGGCCGCTGCTGCCCGGGATATCCGCGTCCGGTGTACTGGTCACCAGCCGCCGCCACCTCAGCGGCATCGCCGGTGCCCGCCTGCTCGACCTCGATGTGCTCACGCCGGACGACGCGGTCGCTCTGCTGCACGCCGTGGCGATGCGCGCCGACCTCACGCCCCGCCTTGCGTCGGAGATCGCGACCCTGTGCGATCGCCTGCCGCTCGCCGTACGCATCGCGGGTCTACGGCTGTCGACCCGTCCGTCACTGCGGCCGCGCGAACTCACCGCCGCGTTGCGCGACGAGTGCCGCCGGTTGGACGAGCTGACCATCGGCGATCTGAGCATCCGCTCGGCGTTCGAGTCGAGCTACCGCGGCCTAGACGAAGCGGGGCGACAGACTCTGCGCGCGCTCGGCGCCACGGACGAGGAGGTACCGGCTGACCGGTACGCGTCGGCACGGTTGGAAGCGCTCGTCGACGCGAAGCTGCTCGATCCGATCGGTGGCGGACGGTTCCGCGTGCGCGGGCTCGTCCGGTTGTACGCGAGAGAACTCCGTAGGCCGCCGCTGAGAGCGCCGTGAGAGCGATATGCAAGCGACCATGGTCAATATCCATTGGTGCATGTTCTGCGCTTCGACCGCGCCGAGCTCGTCGGGTCGGTGTTGGTGATCCGCGCGGTACCGGCCGCGGAGCGGGAGCACCGCCGGCTCGCCGCCAGTTCGCCACTGGCCTACCTGTACGAACGCGTGCTCGCGTCGGAGCCCACGGCCGACCTCCGATTGGCAGCCGGGCATTACGACGACCGGAATTTGGTCTGGTGTTTCTCCGGCGACGTGATCGGGATCATCGGCCTCACCGAGGGACTGACCCATCAGTAGAAAGGGCACTCAATGTCCACCATCCTCGCTAGAAGTCCACTTCGGACATCGCGGTCGATGACCGTAGGGCACGACTCAATCGTGGTCGCACCAAGCCCCGAGCCCGCCCAGCCACTCGGCTACCTGTACGCGACCTGGGACCCCGGCACGCCGGACGATAGCGACGCTGGGTACTACGACGCCGACCTGCAGGTCTGGGTGAGCCCGCACGGCACCACGCGAGGGGTACCGACGAAGACGAGGACCTCCGGCTGCCCGGGTGACTGCGTAACCGACGACGCCTGCTTCTGAGCATGTCCACTGTCCTGATCCTGACGCAGGAGTTCGACAGCACCGTCGATCCCGTCGTCGTCAGCCTGCGCGAGCGCGGGTCCAATGTCGTCCGGGTGGATCTCAGCTACTTCCCGCAGACATTGACCTTCACGAGTTCGGACTTCGACGACGAACGGCTACGGATGCGGCACGGCGACCGGGACATCGATCTCGAATCGCTGACCGGTGTGTGGTACCGGCGCCCGACCGCGTTCGTCTTCGACAGCGCGATGGGCGAGGCCGAACAGCAGTTCGCGCGCACCGAGTCCGTCCACGGTGTCGGCGGCATCCTGCGCGGGACGGACTGCCTGTGGGTCAACCGACCCGACCTCGACGCGGTCGCGGAACTCAAGCCCTTCCAGTTGCGCATCGCGAAGCGGCTCGGGTTCCGCGTACCGCGGACGTTGATGACGAACGACCCGCAGGAGGTGACCGCCCTGCTGGATCGAGCCGACGGGCCCTTCGTCTACAAGGCGTTCACCGGCGGCGTCGTCCACTATCCGGGCGGCTTTCCCAACGGACTGTTCACGGTCGTGGTCGGCGACGAGCTGAGGGAGCACATCGACCGGGTCCGGCACACCATCTGCATCTTCCAGGAGTACATCGAGAAGGCGTACGAGGTGCGTCTGACCGTCATCGGAAACACGTTCTTCCCTGTGGTGGTCGACTCACAGTCCATGTCGAGCACCAGGGTCGACTGGCGCGGCGAGGACATGATGCCGTACGGCGACTACCGGCCGCTGCCGGAGCAGGTCGTCAAGCAGGTCGAGGCGATGCTGAGCGAGCTGGGCCTCGCGTACGCCGCGGTGGACCTGATCGTCACGCCGGACGGAGAGTACGTGTTCCTCGAGCTCAACCCCGGTGGCCAGTTCATGTGGATACAGCACGACATCGGCCTCGACATGAGCGGCTGCATGGCCGAGCTGTTGATGTCGGGTGAGCCGTTCCGTCGAGGCGATACGGTTCAGGTCGGGTACTAGTGTCCACAGTAGAGGTCGCGGCACAGGCCGCCATCGTGACGACGTTCGCGGTGTCGGTCTGGGGCAAGGTCCGGTCGCGTTGGGAGTACGCGGAATTCCGGGACTCGCTTCCCGGCAACCTCGGAATTCCGCGCCGGCTCGCGGGACCGGTCGCGGCAACCGTCGTGACGGCCGAGGCGCTAGCGGCGTTGGTACTCGCCGTCGGCGCGCTCGGCCTCGGCGCAGTCGCGTGGGTGCCGGCTCTGGTACTGCTGACGGCCCTCACGATCGCACTCGGCCGGATGATCCGCCGGGGCGTACGCGCATCGTGCCGGTGTTTCGGTCGCGCGGACCGGCCGCCGGGTCGGCTTCACCTCGTACGCAATGGCCTGCTGCTTCTGATCGCGGTCGGCGGAGCGGCCGTCGCAACCGGTACTCCCGCCGCGGTCTGGGACAGCGGCGCGTTCGTTGCGGCGGCGGCCGGCTCGGTCGGAGCTCTGGTATTGGTGAGTTTGGAAGACCTCGTCGCGCTGGCCCGGCCGCTGCGGGTGGGCGGGCAGTGCATGGAGAAGTCGTGACTGTCGTGTTGGCTCTGCTCCTGGCATTCAACATCGTGCTGACGCTCGGCGTCATCCGGCGGCTGGGTGAGCACACCACCCTGCTGGCCCGGGCGCTCGACGGCATCGACCCGGTACCGGTGATGCTGCAGAGCGGCGCCACGGTCGGCAGCTACCTGGCGACCACCATCGCCGAGGAGCCGGTATCCGAGGCGGACCTGGCCGGTACGACACTGGTCGGTTTCCTCTCGGCGAGCTGTCCGGCATGTGTGGAGAGCCTGCCATCGTTCGCCGATCGCGCTCGGGCGATCCCCGGCGGCAAGGACCGGACCCTGGCGGTGGTCGTCGGCAACTCGCGCGAAGCCGACCGGCTGTGCGAGGAGCTGGCACCGGTAGCCCGCGTCGTCCACGACCGCAACGGCGACCAGTTGCTGAAGGCGTTCGGGGTGGTGGGTTTCCCGGCGTTCGCTTTGCTCGACGGACCAACCATTGTGGTCAGTCACCACGACATCAGTCTCGTACCGTCCACATGAGACCCGCCGCACGGCTCGTCTGGTCGGCCGCCGGCCGCTGGCTCGTCGTGCGCATCGCGTTGACCGCTGCCGTGGCGGCCGTCCCGGTCGTGATGGCTTGGCTCATCAAGTCGATTCTCGACGGGTTGGCGGCACAGTCGGCATCGGTATCGCTGCCCGCGGTGCTGTTTGCCGGCGTGGGCGTCGGTGCCGTCGTGCTGCCGCAGTTGGTGCGGTACGCCGACGGCGAGCTACGCCGCCGAGTCGGGCCGGTGGCGCGTGAGCAGCTCTACCGCGCGGTGAGTGCACAGGCGGGACTCGGTCGGCTGGAGAACCCGCGGTTCCACGACCGGCTCACGCTCGCGACCGATCGTGGCGTCACCGCGGCGCCGGACCTCGTGACGAGCGTGCTCGCCGCCGCGCAGGGACTGCTCATGTTCGGCGGTTTTCTCGGTACGCTCGCCGTCCTCAACCCATGGATGCTCGTGCTCGCGGGGCTGGCTGCCGTCCCGACACTGGCGGCCGAGGTGCGGATGGCGCGCTACCGGGTGCGCGTCCAGTCGGAGCTGGGCCACGCCTGGCGTCGCGAGTACTTCTACGCGAACCTGCTGACGAGCATGTCGGCGGCCAAGGAGATCCGGCTGTTCGGTCTGGACCGGTTGTTCTGCGCGCGGATGCTCGCTGAGCTGGTCCAGATCAACGCCGGCCACCGTCGGGTCGATCGGCGGGAGATTCTCGTCCAGGCGCTGCAGGGCGTGCTCAGCGCGGTCGTGGCCGGTGCGGGCCTCGTGTGGGCGGCGCGTGCGGCCCTCGCCGGACAGATCTCGATCGGTGACGTGTCGGTATTCGTCGCCGCGCTGGCGGGCGTCCAAGGTGGACTGAGCATCGTCGTCGGCGGCATCGGCGAGGCGCACGAGGCTGTCCAACTCGTCGGGCACCACCGCTACATCGTCGAGGCCGGCCCGGATCTACCGGCGATCCGCGGCCGCGCTGTGCCGCGACTGCGGCGAGGCATCGAACTGCGGGATGTGTGGTTCCGATACGGCGACGACCTGCCGTGGATCGTGCGCGGCATCGACCTCGTCATCCCGTCCGGCGGCGCTACGGCACTGGTGGGTCACAACGGCGCGGGGAAGAGCACAATCGTCAAGCTCATCTGCAGGTTCTACGACCCGTGCCGCGGCACGATTCTGTGGGATGGAATCGACATCCGCGAGCTGCCGGTCGCCGAGCTGCGCCGTCGTATCGGTGTCGTATTTCAGGACTACATGGCGTACGAGCTGAGCGCGGCGGAGAACATCGGAGTCGGGGACGTCACCGCTCTGGCCGATCGCGAGCGCATCACCGGAGCCGCGGTACGGGCCGGCGGTCACGAGACGATCGCCGGCCTGCCGGCGGGGTACGACACGTTGCTCACGCGCATCTACGTCGATGGTGCCGACCGGGACGACCCGGGTACCGGGGTCGTGCTCTCCGGTGGGCAGTGGCAGCGCGTGGCCCTGGCCCGGGCATTGGTGCGCGACGACTGCGATCTGCTGATCCTCGACGAGCCCAGCTCCGGGCTCGACGCCGAGGCGGAACACGAGATCCACGAGCGGCTGTCGCAACTGCGTCGGGGCCGGGCGAGCCTGCTCATCTCCCACCGGCTCAACGCGGTACGGGACGCCGACTCGATCGCCGTCCTTACCGACGGAGTCGTCGGTGAACGCGGTACCCACGCCGAGCTCATTCGCTCGGACGGTACCTATGCGCGGCTGTTCCAGCTGCAGGCTTCGGGCTTCGCCGGGCCTTAACTCGGTTCATACCGACAGATGGCGCCGGTGCGGACGGTGCGGTCGAGATGCGTGCCGAAGTCCGGGTGGGCGTCCGCGATGCGGCGGATGGCGTCGCGGATGCGGGCGGTGACGGCCTTGCGGGCGCGTTCGGCGGTGGTGCTGGCGAGCGTACGGGAGGTGCCGTCGGGTCGGGTGGCGCGGCGCAGCTCGACGAGCAATTGTTCACGTTCGTCGGTAGCCCGTCGCTGTCGGGCGAGGTCGTTGCCGGATCTCGCCGCGGTGAGCTCGTCGTCGAGTTCGGCCAACCGTCGGCGGTACGAGCTGAGTGCCGTGCGGTCGAGTACCGGCTCACTCGTCCCCGAGAACGTGACGGGGTCGACGCTGCCGGCCAGTTCGAGGGCCGGCACGTCGGTACCGGGCCGGGCGAGCAGTGTGGCGAGGTCGTGCATGCCCTTGACGTCGCGCACATAAGCGGTGTGCCCCTTGAACGTGGCCTGCCACATGTCACCGACGCGGCGCAGCTGTGCGGTGCCGTCCGAATCGGCTGTGCCGACCCTTGGGCGGCCGTCCATAGTGGTCAGCGCGCGGTGGGTCTCGGCCTCCCAGGCGCGGGCGCCGAGTCGCCGGTGGATGGCCAGCGCCTTGTCCAGCCACTGCCGTGCCGGTCCAGGCTGTTCGAGGGTGCCGTATAGAAGGGCGACGCGATGTGCGTGCGCCCCCATGAAGCAGACGAGGGCACCGTTGACCGCGCAGGTGTCGGCGACCGGCAGCAGATCGTCGAGCAACACCCTACACAGTGGACGATCGTCCAGGGCGATCGCGGCGGCGACGAGTTCGCCGACGAAGACCGACCACAGATACGACCGGTCGGTCCGCCACGGCAGATCGAGTACGGTGTCGAGTTCGCGGCGTGCGGTGTCGAGGTCGCCGGCCCGGGCAAGGAACCCGGCCGCGATCGCGTGGGCATGGGCTGGTGCGCCGATCCACCAGCGCACCGCCTCCTCTGCGGTGTCGCGCAGCTCGGCCCGGTCGCCGCGGGCGCGGACGATCTCGAGTCGTTGCGACATCCGTACGTTGCCGGCGTCGCTGTCGCCGATGGCTTCGCCGAGCGTGGCGGCCTCGGCGCTGAGCCGCTCGCCGGCATCGATGTCGCCGTCGAGCAGCGCCAGCGCGGCTCGACGGGTGCCCAGCAGGTAGTCGTGGCGCGGCTGGCGCAGCCGTTCGGTGTGGTACGCGTACTCGGCGAGGGTCGCCCGGAAGGCCGCCGATCCGTTCTCCAGTTGCGCGGTGGCCGACAGCAGCAGCGCCTGGGCATGCCGCTCCGGATCGGCGGCCCGCTGGGCCAAATCAGCTATCTCGGCGGCGATGGCGGCGCGGCGAGTGGCGCTGCCGGGCGTCCACAACGTGTCGTGCTGGGCGAGCAGGCAACTGGCCAGAGTGGACGGGTCGGCGAGGGTGCGGGCGATCGTCACCGCCTTGTCGGCCAACGGCCCGGCCCGTGGCCGGTCGTCGGGGACGGAGTGCTGGAGCTGGCGGGCCAGCGCGCCGGTCACCTGGGCCTCGATCGACGTCCCGGTGCCGTACAGCGCCTGCCGGGCGGTGTCCAGGACGGCAACCAGGTCGGTACGGGGCATGGCGAAACGGGCGCCGAGCCGATCCATGCCCAGCGCGACGGTACCGAATAGGTCGGCCTGGCCGGTCTCGGTGGCCCGTTGCCACGCGGTGTCGAGCAGGGCCTTGGCCTGGTTGGCGTCCCCGGAGCGAAGCCGTAGGTCCGCCTCGGCGGTGAGCAGGTCGATCAGGTCGGGGTCGGCCAGCCGCTCACCGGCCGCGGCTACCGCGGAACGCACCCGGGCAAGATGCCCGGCCGCCTCGGCGAACGCGAACCGAGCCGTGTCGGCGTCGGCGGCGACGCGGGCCCAGGCGAGCGCGGGTGCGATCCCGGCCAGCGGTACGGCATGCGTGAAGTGCCGGGCCAGCTCGGCCGGGAACACCGGGCCGACCCTCTCGTGACGGCTGGTCAGAGCTCGGGCGAGCCTGTGGTGCAGGTCGAGCCGCCGACCCGACGGAAGGGCGGTATAGATCGTCTCCCGGTACAGGTCATGAGCGAACCGGATCGGACCAACCCGGTCATCCGCCACGACGAGAATCCCGGCGGTGACGGCCTCGGCGGCCAGCTCGATGACGTCGGTGGGGGTACCGCCATGGACGTCGGCCAGCACGTCGGGCAGCAGCACGGTGCCGGCGACCGCGGCCGTGTCCAGCAGCTCCGCACACGGTCGGGACAGCCTGGCCAGCCGGCGGCCGATCACGTCACGGACCGCGGCGGGCACTCCGGTCGCGGTTCCTCCGGCGACGAGCAGGTGGCACACCTCGCGGGCGAAGAACGGATGGCCGCCGCTCCGGTCGTACACCAGCTGTGCCCACCGTGCGGGAGCCGTCCCGCCGCAGATGGCCGCGACCAGGTCACCTACCTCGGCCGGCGCCATGCCGCGCAACACCACCAACTCGGCGACGGTGGCCAGGCCGGCCAAGGCGCCGGTGACTGCCGCGTCGGACTCGTTCGGGCGGAAAGCGCCCACCAGCAGTAGCGCACCGAGCTGCTGCTGGTGCGCCACGAACCGCATCAGATCCACTGTGGACAGATCGCCCCACTGGAGGTCGTCGAGGACGACCACCACGGGTGCCTCCGCGGCTGCACGGGCCAGCAACCGGCCGGCCGCGTCGAACACCCGCACCCTGTTCGCGCTGTCGGAACCGGTGGACGGTACCGGAGTCGCGGTGGCCGAACCCGGGACGATGGCCGCCAGCTCCGGCGCGACCGCGTCCCGCAGTCCTTCGCGTTCGTCCAGCAGCGCCCGCAACGCCTGCGTCCACGGCCACCACGCCGGCGCCTGATCGCCGTCCCAACATGTTCCCCACACCACGGTGCCACCATGGTCCGCCACCTCTGCGGCGAACCTTGTCAGCAAAGCGGTCTTCCCGATTCCGGCCTCACCGGTGACCAGTACCAGCCCGGCCGGGACCGCACCGCGACCCGCACCGGTGACCGCGTGGTACGCGGCGGTCAACCTGGCCAGCGGCTCGGTACGGCCAACGAAACGGGACACACCGGCATTGTGGCGCAGACACCCAAGCCGCCCGGAAGTGCCAGCCGATTTCTGGCGGCTGCCAGCGAGGTTCTGGCGCGTACCAGACATCAGCAGGTACTCGGGAGGGTAATGGCGATGGCCACGTTCGATCCGCAGCAGTACAAGGTGACCACCCGCGCGCAGTGGGAAGACGCCGCCGAGGCATGGCACCGGTGGGGGCCGGCCATCGAGGACTGGCTCGGTCCGGCCACCGAACGCATGCTCGACGCCGCCGGTGTCACCACCGGGAGCCGGGTACTCGACGTCGCGGCTGGTGCCGGGGGGCAGAGCCTCGCCGCCGCCCGGCGGGTCGGACCTGACGGACGCGTGCTGGCCACCGACATCTCGCCGGCCATCCTCGAGTACGCCGCCAAGGCCGCTACCGATGCCGGCCTGGCCAACGTCAGCACGCGTGAGCTCGACGGGGAACAGCTCGCCGTCGACGAAGCCGACTTCGACGCGGTGATCTCCCGGGTCGGGCTCATCTACTTCCCCGACCAGCAGGCCGCCCTGGCCGGGATGCACCGGTCGCTGCGCCCCGGTGGGCGCCTCTCCGCCGTGGTGTACTCCACCGCCGACCGCAACGGCTTCTTCGCGATCCCGGTCGGCATCATCCGCCGCCGCGCCCAGTTGCCACCCCCCGCCCCGGGGCAACCCGGGCCGTTCAGTCTCGGCGGCCCCGGCGTCGCCGAAGACGCGCTGACCCGGGCGGGGTTCCACGACGTGACGGTCGAGGCGGTGCCGTCGCCGGTACGGATGACCAGTGCCGCCGAATGCGTTCGCTTCGAACGGGAGTCGTTCGGCGCGCTGCACCAGATGTTGGCCGGGCTGCCCGGACCTGACCGGGAAGCCGCCTGGACCGAGATCGGTGAGGCGTTGGCCCAGTTCGACGGTCCCGATGGGTTCGTCGGCCCGTGTGAAATGCTCGTCGTGTCCGGTAGCAGGTAGCGGATCAGAAGGCCACGTAGGTCACCGCTCGCGACTCCTCGACGAACCCGACCTGCCCGTTAGAGTGCTCGCGACCGATTCCTCTGCCCCACCAGCCCGGGTGTACGCCGCCGGTCACGTCCACCCGATGACCGCCCGGCGGCGGTGAGGTGACGATCGCGGCGCCCACCAACGCGTCGCCGCCGGCGAACACCAGGCGAGTGTCCACTGTGGTATTCGACTGCGTCGCGTGCAGCTCGCCGGGCGTGTGCCACGGATGGGCACCGGCGTGCTCCTCGATCGCGTTCAACAGGTCGGCCAGGCGGGCGCGTCCGCCGGATCGTACGGGCGCCGGGACAGCTCATCCACGACGGCACGGTACCGCCCCGTGACACGTCCCGTGACATTGACCGTCGCCGATCATCAGTCATAGGCTGGCCCGTTACCCTCGCTCACGCTTGCGAAGGGAAGGGGAAACGTGAACCGACCAGACACCCCATGGGCATCGGTCCGGCTCCTGACGATCGCTCTCGCCCTCGGCCTCGTGATCGCGACGACCGGACTGCCCGCCCCCGGTTGGGGGTCGTCCGGTGTGGTCGTCACCGAGGAGGACGACGAAGAGGACATCCCAGCCTGCGACGCCGACGATCCAGAGTTCGGTACCGGCTGCGAAGAAGAGGAGGACGAGGAAGGCGAGGCTCGGGACGCGTACCTCGATTCGCGTCAGATACCGGGCGATGTCATCACACCCGGCGACCTCGAGTTCGCCGCCCTGCAGGCGGCCGCCATCCCCGAGGAAGTGCACGGACTGGTCAACCCGAACTGGGGCTTGGCTGGACCGTCCAATGTGGGCGGTCGGGTGACCGACATCGCCCCCGACCCGACCCAGGCGGGCACGGTCTATGTCGCTGTCGCTACCGCGGGACTGTGGAAGAGCACCGATGCCGGCGTGACGATGAGCAAGTCATGGCCGGACGACTTCCCCCAGTCGCTGGGCGCGGTCACCGTGGCGCCCAACGGCGACGTGTGGGTCGGTACCGGTGAGGTGAACCCGGGCGGCGGCAGCCTCAGCTACGGCGGCGACGGCGTCTACCGCTCGACCGACCATGGTGCGACCTGGACCCGGATCGGGCTGGCCGGGTCGAGCACGATCGGCGCCATCCGCTTCGATCCCCAGAACCCCAACATCGTGTACGCCGCGTCCGCCGGCTCGTTGTTCGCCCCGGCCGGAGTGCGGGGGCTCTACAAGTCCACGGACTACGGCGCCACCTGGACACGTGTCCTCGCCGGCCTGAACGACTTCACCGGCGCCACCGACATCGCGATGGATCCCACGAACCCGAACAAGATGTTCGTGCCGATGTGGGACCACCACCGCGAAGCGCTGTGCCGCTGCTACACCGGGCCGGGTACGGGCATCTACCTGACTACCGACGGCGGAGCCAGCTGGACCCGGCTGGAGAACGACCGCATCACGTCGTTCACTCCGGGCGACGCGATCGGGTTCGCGTCCAGCACGAGCAGCACGACGACCGCGCAGGCCCGGATGGGCGTCACGATCGCACCCGGCGACCCGAACCGCGTATACGTGACGACCGGCAACTGGTCGCAGACCAACAACGGCGGCGGGCCGACCCAGCGCGGCTTCCGCGGCTACTACCGGTCCAACGACGGCGGCGCGACCTTCCAGACGATGACCGCGGCCAAC
>Ga0114129_10008343_pt1 | contig 14775 bp, 13 predicted proteins | sample RhiMetdeltSRZDD1_FD_80071 | JGI IMG/M metagenome (GOLD analysis project Ga0114129, IMG submission 80071) | Populus rhizosphere microbial communities from Tennessee, USA - Rhizosphere MetaG P. deltoides SRZDD1 (version 2) (version 2) | ecosystem: Host-associated > Plants > Roots > Rhizosphere >...
CAGCAGCCAGCGGTGTCGAACCGCCGCGCTCACGATCGATTCACGATGTCCGATCTGGCGTGGCTGCACGGAGTCCGGCTGAAATACGGCCCGGCGGTTTCGCTGGTTGATCTCTCCGCCGGTTGCGCGCAGATCGAAACAGAAGGCCATCGTCTCGCGCCTGGAACGACCGTCGCGATCGAAATTGCCACGCGATCCGGCGATTTCGTCGTTCCCTCGCGAATAGTCCGCTGTCATGTCACGGGAATCTCGCGTCACACCCTGTATCGAGGGGCGCTTGCGTTCAAGCGGCCCTTCACGTTTTCGGAGATGAACGATACCAGCCTGCGCGAAGCCGACCGGAATCCCGTTCACGAGTACGCGCGATTAGTGATGGCCCTGCGGCGGCTGTCGGGGTCGAGCGGCTTCGCCTCCGCCGAGACGGGCCTCATCGGCATGGGCGACGCGACGCTCGCCGCCGTGCTCACCCTGATGGAATCTCCGGCAGGGCGGCGGGCGGGACCTTCCTTCTCGCGCGAGCTGAGCCGCCTGTTCACGGTCATCACAGGCGCGATCGAGGCCGGCGACTGCGATGATTCACAACTGTCCGACGAGCTGGCCGAACAGCTGCGGCGAGCAGTTCCGGCGCGAAGCATACGACTCGTCGATCGCACTCTGCCGGTGTTGCAAACGCAGGATGCGATCTGCATCGACATTGCGACCGAACATCAACCGGCCTCGAAACTGTTGGTCGAGTTTCCACGGTCGTGCCGTCTCGAAGAATGGCACTTTCAGCTGCTGAAGGCCGCGGCGCTTTTGATCGCGCTTGTGAAGGAAGTCCAGCGCGTCCGGGATTTGGCCGAGCAACGCGCGCGCGAAGATGCTCTGGTCAACCGTCCTGGATGGCACCGCATCGTGGCCCGCTATCGAGACGGCCGAATGATCAAAGGATTCGGGCGCGACTTTTTTCCCGCGAAGGGACAGGTACATATCTGGCCCGTTGTCGACGGTCCGCCCACGGCTCGCATTACCATCCATCTCGCGCATCTCAAGGCGGTTTTTTTTGTCCACAATCTCGAGGGCGGGGAGCCGGGCGTTGGTGCAGCGACCGGGGTGAACCAGCTGGGCCGAACGATCGAGGTCACGTTTCTCGACGGCGAGGTACTCGCGGGGACGACGTTGAACTACTCGGCCGAGGGTCCCGGATTCTTCCTCATTCCGTCGAAGCCGGAGACGAACAACCAGCGCGTGTTCGCCGTGAATAGCGCGGTCAGTCACGTGCGGTTCCCGTAGACCGGTCGATTCGCCCATTCGACGCTCTTGGCGGCGGCCCGCCAACCCGGCGCGGGCCGGTTCATTTCTTCGCAGCCGCCGCCATGAACTTCGCACGCAAAGCGTTCCGATCGACCGGTTTTCCTCTCAGATAGACCGACGCAATTTTTCGGGTGTTCGTGATGTCGTCCAGCGGGTTGGCATCCAGCACCAGGAAGTCCGCCTCCTTCTTCGCCGCAACGGTTCCGATGCGATCGAGATGGAGCAGTCTCGCGTTGGTTCCGGTTCCAGCGACGATCGCCTCCATCGTCGTCATGCCGCAGCGCGTGTAGGCGTCGATCTGCTCGTGGGCGCCGAAGCCGTCGCCGGTTCCGTCGGTTCCAAGCCCGATGACCATTCCTGCCGCGTGAATCTTCCGGAGATTCCGGCAATGCAGCTCGAAGAGCTCGTTCGGCGGATTGCCGTTTTTCTCGCGCTGCTGGACCTGCGCGCGCATCCGATCGGTTTGAGCCGCCGGCATCGTCTCGGCCAGCGACGTCACGGTGCTCATCGTCGGCGGCACCGGAATGTTCGGGCCGGTCCAGGTCTTAGGGTGTGATTTCACCAGCGCCAGGTATTCGTCGTCGACGTCCCGATCGCGCACGACATGCACGAAGCCGTCGACGCCGGCCTGCAACAGATCCTTGGAATCGGCGAGCGCCGTCGTGCGGCCGATGTGCGCCAGCACTTCCATGCCGCGGGCGTGCGCTTCCGCGATGATCGCCCGATACACGGTGGGCTGGATCTTCGGCGCCGCGCCGTCCCGATCGTCGACCCAGATCTTCACGAAGCGCACGCCGCGCGCGTGCAGTTCCTTGACGTGGTCGCGGCCTTCCTTTTCCGTTCGCGCGCCGAATGGAATGCCCAGCCGCGCCTCGCCGACGGGGCCGGCAATCGGCGTTGCGGCAATGCCGCGTCCAACCGTCATGAAACGCGCCGCGTTCGGAATCACCTCATCGCGCAGCTGATAGGCCAGCTCCTGATCGGCCTCGAGCCCCATGCTCAACGCGGCGGCGATGCCGTAGTAGGCATAGCGCTCCAGCTGATCGACGAGGTTGTCGTGGACGTAATTCGCTTTGCTGTTGCTGCCGTCGCGGACGTTGACGAGACCGATGTGGTTGTGACCATCGATCAGCGTCGGCATGACGGTCTTGCCCGTCAGATCAACACGCGTCGCGCCCTGGGGCGGCTGACGATCGCCTTTCTTGCCGACCCAGGTGAACGAATCGCCTTCGACGAGAAACGCGGCGTTCTCAATCGGTGCGCTGCCGTCGCCGACGATGAGCCGCGCACCTTCGAACAAGGTTGGCCCGGTGGTGCCGCCCTGAAAGGCCGCGAGGGCGCCAGCGAATGAGACGACGAGGCAACCCGTCACGATGCGAGACAGCGTCATGAGCTTCCTCCGCAAGATAGCGACGTTCAAAAGGATACGGGATGCTTCCGCAGGCGACCCTTCAAGTCAATACCAGAATCCGGCTACCGGCCGATCAGGCAAGCCCGGCGCGTCCCCGAGGACGTTCTGCGATTTCCTTTGACGTGCCCGTTCGCTCGGCGTTAGATATCCCCTGCGCCAGGCAGGTCGGGCCTGCACGCGCTGTCGGCCCGACCTGAGCACCTGCGGCCATGCCCGCCCGCGAGCGCGAATCGCGTTGCGGGCAAGGCATCAGCGAGTGGGGGTGGGGCCCCACGAGACGGAAGAAAAAAGTTGGCCCGTACTGAATCGGCAGCTCGGAGGAATCCGATGCGCAAGTGGCTCGCGTTAACAGGCGTCGCGGTCACGCTGACCGTGCTCCCCGGTGCAGGTCAGACACCCGCTTATCGCGCGCCACGCGCGGCGGACGGCAAACCCAACTTCAACGGCATCTGGCAGGCGGTCACCGAAGCGCACTGGGATATCGAAGCGCACGCTGCGGCGCCGAGCCCGGTGCTCGAGCTCGGTGCGAGCCATGCGGTCGCCGGCGGTCTGGGCATCGTCGAAGGCGGCACGATTCCCTACAAACCCGAAGCGCTGAAGACGAAACAGCAAAACTTCACGAACCGGCTCAAGCTGGATCCGGAGATCAAGTGCTACCTGCCCGGCGTGCCGCGGGCAACCTACATGCCGTATCCGTTTCAGATCATCCAGGGCCCGAAGTTCATCATGATGATCCATACGTTCGCGGGCGCGGTGCGCACGATCTACATGGACGAGCACAAAGAAGCGCCCGCCGACAGCTGGATGGGATGGTCGAACGGCCGCTGGGAAGGGGACACGCTCGTCGTCGATACGACGGGATTCAACGAGAAGTCCTGGTTCGACCGCGCCGGGAATTTTCACACCGACGCGCTGCACGTGGTCGAACGGATCACGGCGGCGAGCCCGAACCATCTGCAGTACGAGGCGACGATCGAGGACCCCAACGTGTTCACGCGGCCGTGGAAGATCAATGTGCCGCTGTATCGGCGGATGGAAAAGAACGCGCAGATCATGGAGTTCCGCTGCGTGGAGTTCGTGGAAGATTTGATCTACGGACATCTCCGCAAGCAGCCGACAAAATGAGCGCAGGGAGAGTGCAGATGAACCGTCGACTGTTCTCGACAGTCCGGCTGAAGCCGGACACGACGTCGATGATGGCGATCGGCGTCGTTGTCGCGGTCGGATGGCTGGCGGCATTCCCGGTCGCCGGGCAGGCGCCGGTGCCCCGGGCCGCAAACCGTAACACGGCCAAACCGTACGTCGCGCCGCGCACGCCGGACGGCCAGCCGGATTTGCAGGGCTTCTGGACGAACGCGACCTACACACCGCTCGAGCGGCCGAAGGGCGTGACGAAGGAGTTCTTCTCCCCTGAGGAAGCGATCGAAGTGATGAAGAAGGCGGCGCTGGAGGAGAACGAACAAACAGAGCCCGGCACCGTTGCCGACGTGCACTACGATTTCACCCAGTTCGGCCTCGACCGAAGCCAGGGGGCGATGGCCGTGAACCTGCGGACGTCGCTCATCGTCGATCCGACGGACGGCAGACTTCCGCCGTTGTCGGAAGAGGGGCGGCGCAGAGCGGCGGAGCGCGCGGCGGCACGCAAGACCCGGGGCGGACCTCATGATACCGTGCAGAACGAGCCGCTCGGCTCGCGCTGCATCTTGATGGACCGCAATGGACCGCCGGCGCTCGCCGGCGCCTACAACAACGACTACCAGATCATGCAGGCGGCCGGGTACGTGATGATTCTCACCGAGATGCTCCACGACGCCCGCATCATTCCCCTGGACGGACGTCCGCAATTGCCGCCGAACGTTCGGCAGTGGACCGGCAGTTCGCGCGGACGTTGGGAAGGGCAGACGCTGGTCATCGAGACCACCAATCTCACCGACAAGTTCGCGTTCCAGGGCGCGAGCGAGAATATGCGTCTGACCGAGCGCTTCACGCGCACTGCGGACGACACGATGCGCTATCAGTTCACAGTCGAAGATCCGTCGACGTGGACCAGACCGTGGTCCGCCGAGGTGCCGTGGAAGAAGACGATCGGGCCGATCTTCGAGCACGCGTGTCACGAAGGGAACTACGGCTTGTACAACACGCTCTCCGGCGCACGCGCCGAAGAGAAGCGAGCTGCGGAAGAAGCCGCGAAAAAGGGATCCTTGAAGTAAGGAGGGATTTCCATGCGTACGAGAGCGGTCGTGCTTGGCGGCGTCGTCGGTCTGCTTCTGGCCTCAGTGCCGATGCAGGCGCACCACGCCTTTTCTGCGGAATTCGACATCAACGCGCCGATCAAGCTTCAGGGCACGCTGGCGAAGTGGGAAATGATCAACCCGCACTCGTGGTTCCACGTCGACGTGAAGAATCCGGACGGGACCACGGTCACGTGGATGATCGAAGGCGGCAGCCCGAACCAGTTGATCAAGGTGGGCGTGACCAAGACCAGTCTGAAGATTGGAACCGAGTTGGTCATCGAAGGCTATCAGGCGAAGGACAGGACCAATAAAGCCGTGGGCCGGAACCTGACGTTCACCGACGGGCGACGGGTGATGCTTGGCGGCTCGGCCGGACAGGCGGCAACGCCGGATCCCGGCGGCCGCTGATGTAGGGCGGGTCTTGCCTTTTAGACCCGCCTTGGAGCCGGGTCCGAAGGACCCGGCCTACTCAGTGAAGGTCGGGCCTACTTCGACACGTTCGGTTCCATCCCGCTCTTCTTGATCGCTGCCGCAGCGTGTTCTGAGGAGAGCACCGCGATCAGCTTCTTCGACGCGTCGATCTGCTTCGAGCCTGCCACGACTGCCGCGGCGTATGTGGTCACGTACTGAATCTCCGCCGGGATTGGGCCGACGAAGTCGGCGCCGGCAATCGGCAGCAGCTCGCTGACCTGCTGCAATCCGATCTCCGCTTCTCCCTTCCCCACCGCGGCCGCACCGGCGAAAGAGATTTTTCCTTCCATCTCTTTGGCGATTCCGAGCTTCGGAAAGAGCGTCGTCGTGAGATAGACGCCGCTCGTGCTGCTCGACATCGCAACGGATTTCGCCCGAAGCAGCGCCTGTTTGAACGCTTCGACCGTGCTGATATCCGGCCTGGCCGCTCCGGCGCGCACGTTCATTCCAATGATCGACCGCGCGAGATCGACGTCCGTTCCTGCGACGATTCGCTTTTCCGCGATGAGCTCCTTGAGCCCTTCCCTGGCGAGAATCACGACGTCGGCCGGTACGCCTCGTCGCAGCTGGTTGCCAACGGTGTTTGGTCCGGTGCCGACAGATCCTCCGGACGTCGTTTCGACTCTCATGCCGGTCGAGTGCTCGAACTCGGGGAGCAGTTCCTTATAGGCGGCCGTAAAACCGCCGGAGATGATCACCTTGACTTGCGCGTACGACGCGACCGGCAGCGCCAGAACCGCAACGAGCGCGAGGGCGACTCGAGTCGACGTGTACCGAATCATTTCGGCTCCCGTTTCGCGGCGGCTTCTTTCTCGCGCGCACGCGCGCCCGAGAGGAGATGGACCATGTCGTAGTTGTCTTCGTGACACGCGTACTCGAACAGCAGATCGTCGGTCTTGTTCCACGGAATCATCGCCGTCCACGGCCTGGTCCAGGTCCGCGGATCCTCGACCGTGAACGTGTAGTTGATCGTCTTCTCATTGACGCGCGTGAAGCGCTCGGTCAGCTTGAACGTTTCCGGATCGGCGTCTCCATACACCACGCCATCATCGGGCCGGAAGTTGGTGGTCTCGACGACCAGCGTGTTCCCTTCCCATCGCCCGCGCGAATCGCCAAGCCACTGATTCATGCTCTTCCCGATGTGGGGGCGTCCGTCGACGGGAATGATGCGGGCGCTGTGAATCATCTCGACGTTGATCACGACGTATCCCGGGCTTTGAAAAATCTGGAACGTGTTGTTGTAGATGATCGGCAGGTACGGCGGCCGGTCGGTCCGGATGATGCAGCGCATCGGCATGCCGCCGTCGAAGTAGCTCGCCGGCAGGCCGTCGTTGAAGCGGCGGGTGGCGGCGTCGCGCGCGGCTTTGCGTTGTTCCCGCTCCCGCGTCAACGGCACCAGCGGCGGAATACGCCCGTCCGGCGGATCGATGATGAGCGACGTCCGCCGGTCCGCGGTGATCTCCAGCCGTTTCGGATCCATCCAATGCTCGTTGTAAGCGCGATTGACGTCGACCTGCGCGCCGCCGTCGCGGCGATCGCGCGTCAAGTCGTACGCGAGCCCTGCCGCAAATTCACTGACGTCGTCATCGGTGGTCAGCACCTCTTTGCCCGCCACGCCGCCCGGACGCTGCAGCGGCGTGCTCGTGGCGTTGTTCCACGTCCCGTGCAGGTCGGGATCGCCCCACGGCGTACGCGGCTGAGTCCAGTTCTTTGCGGCGGCAGCCGCCGGCCTCGGCGCCGGCTTCGCCGCTTGCGCAGTAACGAGGACTGGCAGCGCCACCACCACGACGAGCGCCGCCGCGAGAGTGAAGTGAGTGAATCGCTTCATTTGGACACCTTGCTGAAAGGCCCGAAGAGCAAGTCTTCAGTAAACGGAACGCATTTGAATTCCAGCAGCTGAACGTTCTTCTCCATCCGCCGATAGAGCGTGAGGCTCATCTTCCACGGTTTCGTAAAGACTTTCGGATCCTCGATGGTCGCTTCGTATTGGAGATGGTAAGGGCTGAGAGGCGTGTAGCGCTCGACCACGTGGAGCGCGTCGCTGTGAAAATTCCCGGTACGGTCGAACCAGGTCTCGGCACGCAGTCCGGTGACATCGACGACCAGCGTGTCGCCTTCCCATCGGCCTCGCGACCAGCCCATCCACGCATCAACCGGCGCTTCGCCGTTGAAGTTCATGCGAATGGTGCGTGTGGTGCTTGCATACTCGTACGCGATGAGGATGTCGCCCGGCCCTTGCACAATCTGAAACGGAAAGGGCATGTAAGTCGCACGCGGCACGCCGGGCATGTAGCACTTGAATTCCGGATCACCGGTCTCGTGCCACGTGTCGTCTCTGCTCAGGTCCGCGGTGAGACGCTTGGCGAAGTTCTCCTTCTTCTTCGCCAGCGCCCAAGGCTGATACGGGATCTCGTTGCCGACGACGATGCCCTGCCCCGCGGGCTCCGCGCTATACGCGCCCATCAACTCGGTATGCGGGCCGGCCTGCGCCTCGTGATCCTGAATGTCCCAGTTTGCTGTCGTGAACGCCTGCCAGACCCCGTTCAAATCTGGATGGCCGTCCGCAGTCCGCGGTGCGCGATACGAAGGGAACTGCGCGGGGCCCTGGCCCGCGTCTGAGAGGGCGGCCAGCCCGAAGATGGCAACCGCCGCCGCGAATCCGACGACACTCGGCACGCCGAAGAATCGGTCACGCATCTCGGGACACTCCTCGGCCGAAAGAGTCGACTTTACGCCTGGGCCACCGCTTTCGCAAACTCAAGGACGTCGGCGGCGGTCGTGTCCCAGGAGCACATCCAGCGCGCCACCGAGGCCTCTTCATCCCACATATAGAAGGAGTAGGGGCCGAGCTTGCGCGGCCCGCCGGTGCCACGCCGGCGCGGGCGCACAACGCGGGCGGGAATCTTCACGAAGACGGCATTCGCATCCACGCGGTACATCACGCGGACGCCCGGGACGGGGCGGACCCTCGACTCGAGCAGCTTCGCCATCCGGTTGGCGTGCTGCGCGTTTCGCCGCCACAGATCGTTCGACAGGATAGCCACGAGCTGTGCCGAAAGAAACCGCATCTTCGACGCCAGCTGCGTCCCTTGTTTCCGCAGGTACTTGAAGTCGGCCGCGAGCGTGCGGTCGAATAGGAGGACGGCGTCGGCACCCATCAGGCCGTTCTTCGTCCCGCCAAACGACAGCACGTCGACGCCAAGGTCGCGAGTCGCCTGCCGGAGGCCGAGCCCCAGGCTTGCCGCGGCGTTGGCGATCCGCGCGCCGTCCATGTGCAGGAACATCCCGCGGCCGTGCGCGAATCGCGCCAGCGCAGCGACTTCGCGCGGCCGGTACACCGTTCCCAGCTCGGTCGACTGCGAGATTGAAATCACGCGAGGCTGCACGTGATGCTGATCGCCTGCGCCGTGGCACGCGGCGGCCACCAGCTTCGGCGTCAGCTTCCCATCGGTCGTCGGCACCGGTATGAGCTTGCAGCCGGTCCACGCTTCGGGCGCGCCACATTCGTCGGCGTCGATGTGCGCTCCTGCGGCGCAGATCACCGCGTCGTGCGAACGCACGAGCGATTTGATCGCCAGGACGTTGGCGCCCGTTCCGTTGAAGACGGGAAAGACGCGGGCGCCGCGGCCGAAATGCTTCTCGAACGCGCGCTCGGCGGCATGGGTCCAGCGATCGTCACCGTAGCCGACGGCGTGGCCGGCGTTGGCCTCGGCAATCGCCGCGAGAATTTCCGGATGGATGCCGGCGTTGTTGTCGCTCGCAAAACCGCGACGCGGGCGCACAATCACAATGCCAATTCCAGCGTCCCGGGAATGAAGCGCCCGCGCAGAATGTTCGACCAGTCCGTTCTGCGATCGAGCGAGAGCGTCTTGATGTCACCAAGCCGTTGCCCCGAACGAGCGGCCTCGCGCAGGTAGTCCTCGCTCGCCCCTTCGGCGCGGAACACGCGCAGCGATCCGAGCTGTCCCAGGCGCCTGGCGTAGTCGTAATGAAAACTGTGGCGCAGTTCGGTGTCGACGTGGTGCGCCAGCCGCGCGAGCGGCTCGTCGGGAGCCGCCACGTCGATGTACAGGACGTAGGCGGGACCAGGAAGCGCGTCGTCACATGCCAGCATGGCAAACGACGGCGACAGCCCGTACAAGTCGAGCGCCTCGTGCAGCGTTCGCGCCACGTGTGCCTCGTTCAGTTTCTCCCCGAAGCGATCGGACACGTATCCCTGCCTGCCGACAAACCGGATGAGCGGACACTGGTTCACATGTCCGACGACCTGGACGACATCCTGCAACTGATAGCGATACAGTCCTCCGCCGGTTGAGAGGATCACCGCATACCGATGACCGCGATCGAGTTGGAACGCAAGCAGCGGTTGTCCCGTGGATCTGTTCTCGGCGTCGACCGGGGCGAATTCGAAGAAGTGTGACCGGACGGCAAGCGCGGCTCCGTCACGCCCGACGAGCGGCAGCGAGACGAACCCTTCCGTGGCGATGAGTCCTTTTCCCTGAATCCGCGCCTGCGGAAACTGCGCCGCCAGACGATCGGCCGGGACCGCCGCCGCTCGGTCGGACCAGCAGCTGATCAGACCGAGTCGCGGCCAGAGGGTCGCGTGGCGCTCGCCGGGCGTGCGCGCCCGAATCGCCGCGCGCAGGACCTCCGCCCGCCGCGACGCCGCTCCGAGATCCTGCACCAGTTGGTCGCCCCATTCCGGCAGCCGTTCGACGAGCAACGACAGGAAGGTTGGATTCCAGACTGAGATCAGCCGCAAATCGCCGCGGTCGACCAGGGCACGCAACGTCTGATACCGAAACCGCTCGATGTCGGGTATGTGGCGCAGAGACGTCGGAACGGCCATGACTGACCGGACCATCCGCTGTTGCCAGCCGCCGACGTACTGCAAGTCGTCGTCGAATCCGATCGGAATGCCGGAGGCGGTCCTCCGGCTCGATGCCCCGGCGGGACTGATCGACCAGAATGCCGATCCCGCCATCAAGTCGGGGTAGTGACGAAACAGATTCGCGATCCACGGTTTGATGCCGCGTTGAAAATCCGCCTGCAACGACGCCGTGTATGGCACGAGCTTCGTCGCGCCGCTGGAACCGCTCGTCGGCTCGAACATCCTGACGGGCTCGGCCGTGAGCAGATTGGTTTCGCCGCGGGCAAGCCGCTCGATCGCGGGACCGTAGTCGTCGAACGTCGCGAGTGGGACGTTGCGCTGGTATTCCTCGGGCGTGCGGATCGACCCAAACGCGTGGCGCCGGCCGAACTCCGTCCCGGCGTTCGCCGCCAGCAGCCGTCGGAGCAGGCGCGTCTGCTCCTCGCTCACTCGCGCCGTCGCGCGCCGGAATCGCACGGCTTCGGGCAGACAGCCCGACAGCCAGAGCGAGTTGGCCAGAGCACAGATCACGCCGGCTCCGAGACCATCCGCAGCCCGGCGCGCGTGAGGTTCGCACGTGAGATCTCTGCGAGGCAGGCCAGCTCGTCGCCGTCAACGTGGCCCGGGTTCATGCGTGCGAAAAACGCGACGTGGGGGTCGCGGAGCCGCTCGTCCGTCACGGTCGCGACACCGGTGCGCAGTGGTGTCGCCGCACGAAAACGCACGACCCCGGAGGCCGGCAGATATTCGTCGCCGAACTTGCGCGCTCCCAGCGTGTCGATGATCTGACGCACGTGCGGCGGAGTCGCCACGCCGGCATTGGGGTAGAACTCGCGAAAGAACACCGGCAGGAATCTCCAGGTCTTGTAGCCGGAACAGATCAGGAACCAGTAGATCGATGCCTCCGGCCGCTCCGCGGCAATGCAATCCGCTTCGGCAAACACCGTCCGCCCCCACATGCGGCTGAGCAACGTCTCACCCCAAAACTCGCGATCGACGATGGTGTCGCCCGAGAAGAACGCTTCGATGTGCTGACCGTCGATCTCCGCACGCATGCGCATCAGCGTCGAAAAGCCGCAGATCCGGCCCGATTCCCCGTCCCGCAACAGAATCACTTTTTCCTTTTCCCGCAGATCCGCTTCAAAGCGGAGCCGAGTGGTTCCGCTGAAATACGTCTCCAGAAGCGCGTACATCTCGCGTCGTTCGTCAACGGCGATTGACGAGGAATGGACGACCCCGGCCACGAGACGCGTCGTCTCACAGCGTCGCGATGTCGACGTAGGCTGGACGTTCGTCGAGCTGAGCATGAAGAGCTCCCCCATTCGATCCGCCGTGGCCATTGGCCCACGACGCGAGATACAGCCGGCTCGGATACGAGTAGTGCGAGTACGTGCGGGCGATCTTCAGAAGCGGATCGCGCGCATCGAGGCCGACCAGCAGATACGCAAAGCTGCGCGATCGCGCCGCGCGATAGACCTCGCGCAGGAGCCGCGCAAAGACCTGCGGATCATCGTTGACGACCGAAACGAGCGAGGCCGTCACGCTGCGGATCGTGTCGCCGATGCGCGGCAGGATCGGCGACAACGCCTTCATCCAACCCGAGTAGCCTCTGACGATCGACTGTTTGTACGCGGTCTGATCCCACAGCGCGATGACGCCGACGATCGCCCCGCACCTGCGCGCGATGCGGATATCCTCGAGCCTCAGACCAAAGCCTTCGAGACGGGCGAGCGCATCTTCCGTCCACACCGGAAAGAGCTGACGCCTGACGCCCTCAGCGCGTAAAAAGCGTGCGAGCTCGCTCAACTGGTCCGCTGAGCCCGGAACGATCTCTTCCGGCCCGGCCAGCGGCGGCTTTCGCCGCACCGGCAACGCGAGCGTGCGATACGCCGCCACCTCGCGGAACGCCGGAAAACGCGCACGCCTCTTGGCCACCAAAATGCCCGTCGCTTCGCTATTCCCGTCGACGATCGACGCCAGATAGGCCGGCAGCGGCTCGGCGCGATCGATCGCCGCCAACAGCGAAAACCCGCGCGACACGAGCCACCGGCCGCGAAAGCGTTCGTCGACGCGCAGTTGACCGAGATAGCCGATGCGGTGTTCCCGTCCTGCGAGAAAGACGCGTCGGACCGATCGGCACGCGACGCCGACGATGTCGCCGGTGTCCGCGGCGCGGGCGACAACGACCCGGTAGTCGTCGCCGGTCACGGCACAGCCCATGGCAAACTCCGGCTCACGCGCGAGCGACAGCCGGATGCGGCCCGGTAGCGCCTCACGCCGTACCAGCGCGCGAATCCCTTCATCGTCTTCAGGGCGGGCGAGATCGACGACGACGTCCATCACACTGCGGGCTGCGCGAGCAACAGATCCGCGGTGTGGTCGGCTTTCAGCACCGGCCGCGTGTACGACTCGTCACCCAGCGGAAATGCCCTGCGCTGCAGCACCTCGGATCGGAAGAGCAGGTTGATGGGGAAAAAGTTGCGCCACATGAACCCATTCCCTCGACGGATTCTGAAGTCGAGGCTTCGTTTCAGAATGGATTTGAGGCTGTAGAAACGGAGCCGCGCGTCGATGCATCGCTGCTCGACTTCATCGGCGCTCATGCCGCGCGGCCGGAACGGCACCATGCCGTAGCGATAAGCCGGATCGAGCCACCAGCGATCGTAGAGAAGCCGCCTCTCGTTCCGGAGGCGATCGTAGAGCGGGGTTCCGGGAAACGGGGTCAGGTGATTGAACGCGACGATATAGAAACGATGCCGCGCCGCGAACGCCAGCGTCCTCTCGAGCGTGTCGCCGTTGTCATCGTCGTAGCCGAGAATGAACGTCACGTACAGGCGGATCTCGTGGCGCCGGAGATTCGAGAGCGCCTGTTCGTATCCACCACCCATCAGGTTGAACGACTTCCCCATCCGGCGCAGATTGCCGGGATCGAGGGACTCGAAGCCAATCAGCAGTCCCTGGCAGCCGCTCGCCTTGATCAGCCGGAGAAACTCCTCGTCGTGGGCCGCATTGATGCTCGCCTGGCTCACCCATCGGATCTTCAGCGGAATCAGCGCGCGGAAGAATTCCTTCGCCTGATCCATGTTCGACGTGATGTTGTCGTCGACGAAGAAAATCAGCGGCTTGCTGATTCGGCGGAGCTCCTCGACGATCTCCTCGGCGGGCCGGCGAGTCTGCGTGTTGGAGAAATAAGACTGGATCGCGCAGAACTCGCAGCGGAAGTGACAGCCGCGGCCGGCTTCGACCAGTCCGACCGGCAGGTAGCGCTTGCCGGCAAAAATCGATCGGTCGGGACGAAGCCCCGAAAGGGACGGCCGCTTCGGCTGCCGGTACTCGCTTCGCAGACGGCCGGCGCGGAAATCCTCGATGACCTTCGGCCACAGCCCTTCCGCTTCACCGATCACGATGGATTCCGCGTATTCGCGAGCCTCTTCGGGCACGAGCGTCGGATGGAACCCGCCCATCACCACCGGCACGCCGCGCCGCCGATACTCCGATGCGATCTGGTACGACCGCTTCGCGGTGTACGTCTCGACGCTCATCGCTACGAGATCGGCCGGTTCGTCGAACGGAATCGTTTCCGTGCGATCGTCGTAGAAGCGGATCACCGTGTCACGATCCCGAGGCGTCAGGCCGGCCAGCGTCGCCGGCGCCAGCGGCTCCATCTGCCACGTTCGGATGTAAGGCTCGCCCCGCCGGCGTCCGATGCACGGGTGGACGAGCGTCAGCCTCATCGACTGCCCCGCACGATGTCCTGCGGCCGGTAGGTTGGCACGATCAGCGCGCTCGTGACCGCCGTCCAGGCGAACGCGATCGCCATGATCACGCCGGCGAGATTGCCGGGGCCGTACCAATCGGTGATGGCGAGCGCGAGGAACACCACGGTGAGCGCCGCGGTCAGGTACGTGTACGGTTTCGGAAACCCGCCGAATCGCATGCCGACGAACCCGACGGCCAGCGCGAGCGTGAAGACAAGCGACGGGGTGAGGATCAGCACGATCTGGCGCCCGAGGATTCCCGTGAGCCGAGCGCCTTCCGGATCCTGGTACTGTGTGGCCAGCAGGATCGCGGCGGAGTTCAGCATGGCGCTGAGGAGCCAGATCGATCCCCACACGACCCCGACGCCAAAGCTGATCGACGCGAGGCGGCCCGGTTCGCCTTCAGCGAGCCGCAGCCGGCTTGCGAGGCTCCCCATGAACCAGATGATCATCACGCCGCCCATCACGCGCAGCGCGGTCGCCCATTCCCACCGCATCCGTTCGGCGACCAGCGACCGGGCGAAATCCGCGGCCGGCGACTGCGGATCGGCGGACGCGCCGCTCAAAATGAGATAGTGGATCACGAGCCACAGCACGGCCCACATGCCCGCGCTCGCTCCCAGCTTTTCCGACAGTGTCGAACCAGGTTCGCGCATCACGGTCACCTCCAGAGATTCGCGGCTACCATTCCGGAATCGTTTCAATGAGCGCGGCGTAGCGGGCGAAGACCGCATCGGA